>Ga0180216_1000257_pt1 | contig 60080 bp, 55 predicted proteins | sample eDN3rd37CBELigMG_FD_128879 | JGI IMG/M metagenome (GOLD analysis project Ga0180216, IMG submission 128879) | Enriched Miracle-Growth compost microbial communities from Emeryville, California, USA - eDNA 3rd pass 37_C BE-Lig MG (version 2)... ...
ACAATGCCTATGCTGCCAAGCCATTTCGTTGGACCAAGAGCGCCGAGGTGATCCTCGCCAAGGTTGAACGGGCTAAGCAGAGTATCTCTCATTAGAATCAGAATTAATCAAACGGAACACTAGAATGGGGGGTTCACCGTTCTCTGTCCGCGGGCCCCGCCCGCCGCCGCGCCATGACCGAATTCCAACGCCCCGTCCTCACCCTGCCCGAAGGACACCGGAAAGTCCTGCTGCACTCCTGCTGCGCGCCCTGTTCGGGCGAGGTCATGGAGGCCATCCGCGCGTCCGGGATCGAATATTCGATCTTCTTCTACAACCCCAATATCCACCCGGTGCAGGAATACGAGATCCGCAAGCAGGAAAACATCCGCTTCGCGCAAAAGCACGGCATCGAGTTCATCGACGCCGACTACGACGTCGACAACTGGTTCGAGCGGGTCAAGGGTTTCGAGAACGAGCCCGAGCGCGGCCACCGCTGCACGCTGTGCTTCGACATGCGCTTCGAGCGCACCGCCCTGTACGCCTGGGAACACGGCTTCGATACGATCTGCAGCTCGCTGGGGATCTCGCGCTGGAAGAACATGGCCCAGATCAACGACTGCGGCGAACGCGCCGCGGCGCGCTATCCCGGCATGGCCTACTGGACCTACAACTGGCGCAAGGGCGGCGGCTCGCAGCGCATGATCGAGATCAGCAAGGCCGAGCATTTCTACCAGCAGGAATACTGCGGCTGCGTGTATTCGCTGCGCGACACCAACCGCTGGCGCCGGGCCAACGGCCGCGACCGCGTGCACATTGGCGTGAAGTACTACGGCGACGAGGGGTAGAGGCCGCCACGCCGAGCGAGGGCGCCATGGCGGTCCTCCTGTTTCGCTGAAGGCGAGACATCCAGGGATTTCAGGAAGGTTTCGCGCCGATCAGCATCGCGGCATGCTGATTGTTCATCATCCAAGCGGACGTGGCGGGGCAGCGCAACGCAATGAGCGCCCGGATCCGCCGAAGATCGTCTGCCAGCTTGCGCGTGAAGATCGGCTCGTGATGCGCAATGCGATTGCGCAGCCTGCGCAACTGATCCAGCTCCCCATAGATCATCCCACGCAGGTGGGGAATCGTCCCGGCCGGGGCAAGATGAGGCATGACCGCACGCAGGTGCGGCTGCCATATCCGGCCATCGAAGCGACTGGTGAACAGCGTCTGCCAGAACACGAATTTCAGTTCGGGAATCACCTTGCCGGTGGAGGGCTGGCCCATCCGGACCCTCAGCAGGTCGGTTCGGGCGCTGTAGCCCCTCGCCGGGTTGGGCAGGCTGGTGACAAACACCTGTCGCCACGGCCAGTTGGCGCCATACACCGCGGCGAGGGCATCGGCCGCAGCATTGCGAACGACCACTTCACAGACATGCAGAGGCGCCATCAGGGCGGCCGAGACCTGCGCATTCCAGGCGTACAGTGCCAGTGCGCCGGTCAGCGGCGGAACGACCGCCGTCGCGGCCTCGTAAGTGCCGATGCGCGCCGCGGTCAGGGCGTGCTTGATAGCCTGTTCGGATGGGATTGACGCCATGAGGTCCTCGCTGTAGCATCCAATGACTAGCCGTGGGACTTGCGGGCGAAAGCCTCCCCCCGCGGACAGACGATGGTTTGAAGGGGCCCGCCTGCAGCGGGCCTTTTCTTTTTTGGATGCCGCCACGGATGCCGGCATCGCCGGCTGGCCGCCTTGCGGCCGCAAACGCTGTCCTTGCCATGCCGTCCCCTCCGAAGCGGAACGCGCCGATCGGTGTCATGGGCCGATTCGCCGCTCATTCGGCAATCTGGCGCATCGGACCGCCTCCGGTGTGAACATAACGCATAAGCATCGCCGCGGTCCCGCGGACCGTGAGCTTCATGTCCACCCCGGCAGCGGGAAGGGGCCCCGCGCCGGCAGGTTGAACCTAAGCCAGCGGGGGGCCCCTTCACCGTGTCACCGCGTCACTGCAGGGTGCGTTCGAAGACGAACTTCTCGCCGTCCCAGTCGACCGGCACCACGTCGCGCGGCCCGAACTTGCCTTCCAGGATCAGGCGCGCGACGGGGTTCTCGACGTACTGCTGGATCGCGCGCTTGAGGGGGCGCGCGCCGAACACGGGATCGAAGCCCGCGCGGGCCAGCTCGGCCACCGCCGCGTCCGAGACCTCGAGGCGCATGTCCTGCTGCGCCAGGCGCTGGGCCAGGCGCTTGAGCTGGATGCGGGCGATCGGCTCGATGTGCACGGCATCCAGTCCGTGGAACACCACGATCTCGTCGATCCGGTTGAGGAACTCGGGCCGGAACGCCGCCTTGAGCTCGTCGCGGATGACCTCCTTGATCACGTCGTAGGGCTGTCCCGCCATGCTCTGGATGTGCTGCGAGCCGAGGTTCGAGGTCATGATCACCACCGTGTTGCGGAAATCCACGGTGCGGCCCTGGCCGTCGGTCAGGCGCCCGTCGTCGAGCACCTGCAGCAGCACGTTGAACACGTCCGGGTGCGCCTTCTCGACCTCGTCGAGCAGGATCACGCTGTAGGGCTTGCGGCGCACGGCCTCGGTGAGATAGCCGCCCTCCTCGTAGCCCACGTAGCCCGGAGGCGCGCCGATCAGGCGGGACACGGAATGTTTTTCCATGAACTCGCTCATGTCGATGCGCACCATGTGGTCCTCGGAATCAAAGAGGAAGTTCGCGAGCGCCTTGGTCAGCTCGGTCTTGCCCACGCCGGTGGGCCCGAGGAACAGGAAGGACCCGTAGGGGCGCTGGGGATCGGACAGCCCGGCGCGCGAACGCCGGATGGCGTCGGACACGAGCCTCACCGCCTCGTCCTGGCCGACCACGCGCTGGTGCAGGAAATCCTCCATGCCCAGGAGCTTGGCGCGTTCGCCCTGCATCATCTTGGACACGGGAATGCCGGTCGCGCGCGACACGACCTCGGCGATCTCCTCGGCGCCGACGCTGGTGCGCAGCAGGCGGGGCTTTTCCTCATCGGGCTGCGACGAGGCGGATTCGGCCGCCTTCAGGCGCGCCTCGAGCTCGGGCAGGCGCCCGTACTGGAGCTCGGCCAGCTTGTCGTACTGGCCCTTGCGCTGGAGCTCGGCCATCTCGGCGCGCACGTGGTCGATTTCCTCCTTGACCGCCTGCGAGCCCTGGACGGCGGCCTTTTCGGCCTTCCAGATTTCCTCGTAGTCGTTGTACTCGCGCTGCAGGGATTCGAGCTCGTCCTCGATCGCCTTCAGGCGCCGCTCGGAAGCCTCGTCCTTGTCCTTCTTGACCGCCTCGCGCTCGATCTTGAGCTGGATGATGCGCCGGTCGAGCTTGTCCATCACCTCGGGCTTGGAGTCGATCTCCATGCGGATGCGCGCGGCCGCCTCGTCGATCAGGTCGATCGCCTTGTCGGGCAGGAAGCGGTCGGTGATGTAGCGGTGCGAGAGCTCGGCCGCCGCCACGATCGCCGGGTCGGTGATCTGCACGCCGTGGTGCAGCTCGTAGCGCTCTTGCAGGCCGCGCAGGATGGCGATCGTCGACTCGACGTCGGGCTCGTCGACCAGGACTTTCTGGAACCGGCGCTCGAGCGCCGCGTCCTTTTCGATGTACTTGCGGTATTCGTCCAGTGTGGTCGCGCCCACGCAATGCAGCTCGCCGCGCGAGAGCGCGGGCTTGAGCATGTTGCCCGCGTCCATGGCGCCCTCGGCCTTGCCGGCGCCCACCATGGTGTGCAGCTCGTCGATGAAGACGATGGTCTGGCCGGAATCCTGGGAAAGCTCCTTGAGGACCGCCTTCAGGCGTTCTTCGAACTCGCCGCGGTACTTGGCGCCGGCCAGCAGGGCGGCGAGGTCCAGGGACAGGACGCGCTTGCCCTTGAGGGTCTCGGGCACCTCGCCGTTGACGATGCGCTGGGCCAGGCCCTCGACGATGGCGGTCTTGCCCACGCCGGGCTCGCCGATCAGGACGGGGTTGTTCTTGGTGCGGCGCTGGAGGATCTGGATGGTGCGGCGGATCTCGTCGTCACGTCCGATCACGGGGTCGAGCTTGCCCTCGCGCGCGCGCGCCGTCAGGTCGGTGGTGTATTTCTGCAGGGCCTGGCGGTTTTCCTCGTCCTCGGCGCCGGCCACCGGCGCGCCGCCGCGCATCGCCTCGATGGCCGTCTCGAGCGCCTTGCGCTGGAGGCCCGCCTCGCGCAGCGCCCGGCCGGCGTCGCCCTTGTCGTCGCACAGGGCCAGCAGGAACAGCTCGCTGGCGATGTAGGTGTCGCCGCGGGCGGCGGCCTCCTTGTCGGTGCGCGCGAGCGCGGCCTGCAGCTCGCGGCTGACCTGCACGTTGCCCTCGGTGCCCTGCACGGACGGCAGGGCCTTGACCAGCCGTTCGACCTCGGTCGCGAGGCGCGGGACGGCGACCCCGGCGTGGGCCAGCAGGCTGGCCGCGCCGCTGTCGTTATCGGCGAGCAGCGCCGAGAGCACGTGGACGTTTTCGATGTAGGGGTTGTCCTGCCGCACCGCGAGGCTCTGCGCGTCGGCAATCGCCTGCTGGAACTTCGTCGTCAATTTGTCGAATCGCATGATGATTCCATATTCCTTGTGGTGGGCGCGAAGCCCGAACTCGTGATGGGCGCAAGTCCCGAATGGTGACTATGTGCGGCCGGATGCGTCGATTTTCAAGTGAAGGAGGCCTCCGTTTCGCACGGTGTTTCGCGTGGCGATTGCGCCGGGGCGCCGCCTGCTGTTAAGCTGGTCCCCGTGTCCAGTTTTCAGCGGGGGCGGGGATCATGCGGGGGGTCGTCAAAAAATGGGGCAACAGCGCGGCTGTGCGCATCCCCGCGTCCATGCTCAAGACCCTGCGCCTCGGTCCAGACAGCCTCGTCGATATCCGGCTCGAGCGCAACCATATCGTGATCGAGCCGGTGCGCGGCCAGGAATATGTGCTGTCGCAGCTCCTCGGCGCGATCAAGCCGCGCAACCTCCACGCCGAGATCGACTTCGGATCGGCAGGCGAGTGATGGCACCCCGCGCCGCCAGCCCCCGCGCTTTCGTGCCCGACGTGGGCGACGTCGTGCACGTGCATTTCGCCGTCGCGCCCATGGACGCGCCCGCCGCCCCCAAGGCCGCCCTCATCCTCAGTCCCGCGGCCTACAACCGCAAGACCGGCCTGATGGTGTGCTGCGCCCTCACGCACCAGCCCAAGGGCTACCCCTTCGAGACCGCGCTGGACGCCCAGCCCGGCGCGGCGGTGCTGGCCGACCAGGTGAAAAGCCTGAAATGGGCCGGGACCCGCATCACGCTCGAGGGCCGCGCCACCCCCGACGAGCTGGCCCAGGTCCGCGCCAAGCTCCGTTCGCTGCTGTTCCACGATTAGCGCCGTTGTTTCGCAATCGGCATCGCGGCGCCCGATACGCGAGGCCGCCAGGGTGCCCATGCCCGGCCGAGCTGGCTGGGCCAAGCCGCGGTGACGCGGGAACCTGGCCAAACCGATTGGACCGAGCCGCCGCGACGCCGGTGTCCCGCCGAGCTGGCTGGCCGAGGCCACCGCTGCGCCGGATGCTTGCATAAGCCTTTGAAGCAAAAAGCATTCTGTTCCTGGGGTTATTCGATAATAAGGGTAAACCCCATGTTAGAGTAAGTGAGCTTGCGCGAAACGCGCCGGCATCCCATGACTCCAGCGGAAGCGCATGAGCACACATACAGACTGGGACCCGAAGGCCCCGGAAGTCCTGGCCGACCCCATCCACGCATACGACGCCATGCGCAGGCGCTGCCCGGTGGCGCATAGCGAGGCCATGCAGCACTCTGTGTTCCGGCATGCCGACGTCATGCGCATCCTGCTCGATCCCGCGACCTTCAGCAACCAGGCGCCCGGCCGCGCCTCGGTGCCCCACGGCATGGATCCGCCCGAGCACACCGCGTACCGGCGGGTGATCGATCCGTACTTCAGCCCCGCGCGCATGGCCGCCTTCCAGCCCGAGTGCGAGCGGATCTGCGCCGAGCTGGCGGCGGGCCTGCCCCGCGACGGCGAGATCGAGATCATGTTCGGGCTGGCCCACCCTTTCGCCCTGTCCATGCAATGCGCCTTCCTCGGATGGCCGGCGGAGCTGCACCAGCCGCTGCTGGACTGGATCCACAAAAAGAACCGCGCCATCCAGTCGGGCGACGGCGATGCGATAGCGGCGGTCGGCACCGAATTCGACGGCACGATCCGAGGCCTGCTCGAGGCGCGGCGCGCGGCCGGGTCCGGCGCCCCGGACGACGCCACCACGCGCCTGATGCGCGAGACCATCGACGGCCGGCCGCTCGCCGAGGAGGCCATCGTCAGCATCCTGCGCAACTGGACGGTGGGCGAGCTGGGCACCATCGCCTCGAGCGTGGGCATCATCGCCTGCTACCTCGCCGGGCACCCGCAGATCCAGGACCGCCTGCGCGCCAATCCGGGCCTGGTGCGCGCCGCCAACGACGAGATCCTGCGCATGCACGCGCCGCTGATCGCCAACCGCCGCACGCTCACGCGGCCCGCCAACGTCGGCGGCCGCGAGCTGCCGGCCGGCGAGCGCGTCACGCTGATGTGGGCCTCGGCCAACCGCGACGAGGCGGTCTTTGGCGACCCGGACGAATTCCGCCTGGACCGGGACCCGTCCCTCAACCTGCTGTACGGCGCCGGCATCCACGCCTGTCCGGGCGCGCCGCTGTCGCGCCTCGAGCTCGAGGCCATCGTGCGCGCGCTGCTCGCCGCCACGCGCGCGATCGAGCCGGTGCCCGACGCCCCGCCGGTCCCCGCGGCCTACCCGGCCGGGGGCTACCGCGAGGCCCGGCTGCGCATCCTGCGCTGAACCTGGGCGGCCGCGCTCCGTGCGCGCGGCGCAACGGAATGCCGGCCCGCGGGGCGTTTCGGGGCCCGCGGCGATGCAAGACCGCGCGGCGGGGTCTACAATTCAAGCATCAAGGACCAAGCGGGCGCCCGCCGGCGCCCGATCCGATATTCCGGAACCCGCTCGCCATGTGTCAGCTCCTGGGCATGAACTGCGCCACGCCCACCGACATCACGTTTTCCTTCACGGGCTTCGCGGCCCGCGGCGGCCAGACCGACCACCACGCCGACGGCTTCGGCATCGGCTTCTACGAAAACCGCGGCTGCCGCAACTTCATCGACAACGCCCCGTGCTGCCGTTCGCCGGTCGCCGAGCTCATCAAGCACTACCCCATCAAGTCGCGCAACGTCATCGCCCACATCCGCAAGGCCACCCAGGGCGCCACCGAGCTCGAGAACTGCCATCCCTTCGTGCGCGAGCTCTGGGGCCGCCACTGGCTGTTCGCGCACAACGGCGACCTCAAGGCCTTCGAGCCCACGCTGCGCGGCCATCACCTGCCCGTCGGCCAGACCGACAGCGAGCGCGCCTTCTGCTTCATGATGGAAGGCCTGCGCACGCGCTTCGGCCAGGCCGAGCCCGCGGACGACGAGCTGTTCGCGGCGGTCTCGGACATGACACAGATGCTGGCCACCCACGGGGTCTTCAATTTCCTGATGTCCAACGGACGCTGCATGCTGGCGCATTGCTCGACCACGCTGCACTACATCACCCGCGCCTGGCCCTTCCAGGCCGCCCACCTCGTGGACACGGACATGTCGGTGGATTTCTCGCAGACCAACGCACAGGGGGATTGCGTGTCGGTCATCGCCACCAAGCCCCTCACGGACAACGAGACCTGGACTCCCTTCGAGCCCGGGCGACTGATCATGTTCACCCAGGGCCGCCCGCACGCGGAGGCGCTGATCCCCATTCCCGAGGACGTGCGGCAGAGCAATTTCGACAATCTGGCCTGCGCATGAACCCGGACGATGATCCACGCCCGCCCGAGCCCCAGGAGCCCGACCTCAACGACTGCTGCGGCAATGGCTGCGAGCCCTGCGTGTTCGACACCTACATCGAGGAAAAACGGGCCTGGGAACGAGCCATCGAGGCCTGGGAGGAGCGCCACCGGCGCCCCGCCGGCGAGACCGCGGGGCCCTGATTCCGGCCCGGCTCAGCCCTGACCGCGGCCCTGCCTCGCCTGATCCCGCGCGGCTCAGTCCGCCGCCCGGCCCAGGCCCCTGGAGACCCGGCCGGCGGCGGCGCGCAGGGCCTGCGCCTGGGCGGTGTCCGTGCGCGCCTCCAGCGAGGACGCCGGCCCGACCAGGGTCAGCGCCAGCACGATCCTGTCCTGCGCGTCGAGCACCGGCGCGGACAAGGCATTGATCCCCGCGACGTGGTCGCCCTCGACGCAGGCCATGCCCTCGCCGCCGATCCGCGCGCGCAGGGCCGCCGGCAGCGCCGGCGAGGCGGGCTCGCGCCAGGCGGCGAACACCCGTCCGGTGGCCGATGAGCGCGGATCGAACGAGGCGCCCTCGCTCACACTGATCGATACGCTGCGCGGCGGCTGGTAGACCCGGATCGCGGTGGCCCCGCCGTTGCCCCAGACGGCCACGAAGCAGGTCTCGCCCAGGGCATGCGCCAGGTCGCGCGCCTCGGCCATGGCCCATTGCAGGGGATCCTGGCGGCTGAGCCAGGACAGCGCCAGCTCGCGGATCGCCGGCCCGAGGCCATACTGCCCGGACTCGGGGTCCTGCGCGACCCAGCCGGCGCGCGCGAGGCTCGCCAGGTAGCGATGCGCCTTGGCGCGGTGCATGCCGGCCAGACGCGCGAGGTCCGACAGGCCGATCGGGCCGCCGGCCGTCGCCAGCACCCGGAACAGTTCGAGCCCGACCTCGACGGACTGCACGCCCTTGCTGCCCTCGCCGTTCTCGTCCTGCCCCGCCATCCCCTGCCCCGCCATCCCGGCTCCTCCGCACCCGCGCCGGACCATTCGGCGCCTTCCGCAGCGATTGTAATCGCAGCGCCTCGCGCGCCCTTCCGGGCGGCGCTCCGCCCCTCGGGAAAAACCTAGGCTTGACGCTGATCAAATGCCGCAGTATCGTTACTATATTAATAACATTGTTATTCATTACATAACAAACCGCAGTTCCCCCCCTGCCTTTCAACACCGGAGACCCACCCATGAAGACACCCATCACCTTCCCCAAGGCCGAAGGCATCCACACCCGCCAGGCCCACTGTGACATCCCCGACGGACTGTACGAGCGCGAGCACGGCCGCAGCGGCTTCTTCGGACCCGCCAGCCACATCCTGCACGCCCACAAGCCCACGGCCTGGACCAAATGGGAAGGCCCGATGGAGCTCACCCTGCTCGACCTGAACAAGCTCGAGGACAGCGAGCCCTGCCCCTGGAAGGCCCGGCGCTTCATGCACAACGCCAATACGCAGGTGTGCTTCTGGAAGTTCGACAAGGCCATGCCCGACCTCGCCCGCAACGGCGACGGCGACATGATCCTGTTCTTCCACCGGGGCGAGGGCGAGTTCTATTGCGACTACGGCCACATGAGCTACCGCGAGGGCGACTACCTGATGATCCCGCGGGGCACGAGCTGGCGCCTCGAGCCGGCGAACCCGGCCGAGGTCCTGACCATCGAGGCCACCGAGGACTCGTTCCAGTTGCCGGAACGCGGCATCGTCGGCCGCCATGCGCTGTTCGACCTGGCGGTGCTCGACACGCCCAAGATCGACGACGCCTTCAAGGCGCAGCAGGGCGAATTCGAGACCCGCGTGCGCGCCAAGCGCCGCAACCAGGTCACCACCATCACCTTTCCCTACAACTTCCTCGACGCGGTCGGCTGGCACGGCGACTGCTGCCCGGTCAAGCTCAACTGGCGCGACATCCGCGAACTGCTGTCCGACCGCTACCACCTGCCGCCGACCGCGCACGCGACCTTCCTGTCGAACACCATCGTCGTCTGCACCTTCGCCCCGCGGCCGATCGAGAGCGACCCCGGCGCCCTCAAGGTCCCGTTCTTCCACAACAACGATGAGTTCGACGAGTCGATCTTCTACCACGCGGGCAATTTCTTCAGCCGCGACAACATCGGCCCCGGCATGTTCACGCTGCACCCCTCGGGCTTCCACCACGGCCCGCACCCCAAGGCCTTCGCGGCCGCCGCGGCCAACAACAAGGGAGAGCGCCGCTACACCGACGAGGTCGCCGTCATGATCGACTCGCGCTTCCCGCTCGAGCTCGACGAACTGCCCACGGGGGTCAAGAACCCCGATTACATGAATTCGTGGATGGAATGAGGCCGCGACAACCTTGACGCCAATAGGGTTCCCAGGGGGCGGCGGCGCGGCGATTCCTATAATTGGAATCTCGATGAACCCGCCCCCCAAGGAACCCTGACGTGGCCTCTGATTCCATCCCCATGTTTGCCGAAAACACCTACCCGTTCGACGCGCGCGGCGTTGCGAAACGCTTCCGCCACGCGGCGATCTTCGGCGCCCTCTCGGCGCTGCAGCCGGGCGAGACCATGCGCTTCTGCAACGACCACGATCCCCTGCCGCTGCTGCAGCAACTGCAAGGCCATTTCGGCGACCAGATCGAGATCGAATACCTCGCGCGCAACCCCGGCGAGATCGTCATCGATTTCCGGATCGTCGCCTGATCCGGTACACGGGGCGCCGCCACTCGAAATCCAGGCGCCCTTTTGACCGCGCCCTCGCCGAGGGCGCTTTTTTTTTGGCCGCCGACCGAGCGAATACGCGGCGGCGCCATCGCCCTTACAATGACGCCCGACATCCACTGAACGCAGCCGGACGGGCGCCGGGGCGGAATCGGCCGCCGGCGCCAGCCGCAAGACTTGCCATGACCCAGGGGAAACCCGTGAAGAACGCCAAGGCTCGACTGTTCGAAGACCTCAGGCAGCAGATCCTGACGATGGAGCTGGCTCCCGACGAGGATCTGGACGAGGTCGAGCTGTGCGAACGCTACGGCCTGTCGCGCACGCCCGTGCGCGAGATCTTCCGCCGCCTGAGCGGCGAGGGGTATGTGTACATTCGCGAAAACCGCGGCGTCCGCGTCTCGCCGATGAATTATTCGACGCTGCGCAATTTCTTTCTGGTGGCGCCGATGATCTACGCGGCGGTGGGCCGGCTGGCGGTGCAGCATTACACCCCCGCCCAACTGGCGGAGCTGAAGGAAACGCAGGCCCAGTTCCGCCAGGCGAGCCTGGCCGGCGACATCCCGGGGATGGTCCTGAAGAACAACCGCTTCCATGAAATCATGGGCGAGATGTCCGGCAATGTGTACCTGCAGACCAGCCTGAACCGCCTGCTGGTGGACCATGCCCGCATCGGCCACACGTTCTACCGGCCGCACGATGCGGACACGGCCAGGCGCCGCCAGTTGTCGATCGACCATCACGACCAGTTCATCGAAGCCCTCGTCGCGCGCGACGAGGAGGCGGTCGTCCGCCTGTCCTACGAGCACATGGAGCTCTCGCGCGAGAACATGGAATTGTTCATCACGCCTCCGGGGCTGAAGCCCGAGCCGCCGCTCACGCCATGATGGGCCGGAGCCCCACGGGCACCGTGGCCGGCTGAAACCCCGGTTTCGCTGCACGCGCCGTGGCCGGCTGAAGCCCCGCACCCGCGCCCGTCCTCTACCCCTTCGCGTCCTCCATCCCCGCGATCATCCCACCCCGAGGCTTTTCCGCCACGGAGTCCTGCCGTGCGCCAGCGCTGCGCCGCCCCTCGAGCATGCCGCCGCCAACGAGCGCCGGAACCAGCCGCTAAGACCTTTCGCCACCCTGCCTCACGCCGCTCCACCGACCACCGCCGCTCCACCTCCAGACCACCTCCTGACCTCCTCCAGACCCCTCCGGATCATCCTCGAATAAAAATTGTATTTGACTAGAATACAAATTTAATTATAATAAAATACAAACTAAATACATTTCACCTTCGGACGAGACAAGCATGGAGCAATCCCGATCGGCGGCCTCCGGATCCCCGGCGACGATGCCGGCCAAGAACAGCAAGGTCAGGCTTTTCGAGGACCTGAAACACCAGATCCTCACCCTGCAGCTCAACCCCGACGAGGACCTGGACGAGCCCGAGCTGTGCAGGCGCTACGGGCTGTCGCGCACCCCTGTGCGCGAGATCTTTCGCCGGCTGAGCGCCGAGGGCTACGTCTACATCCGCGAGAACTTCGGCGCGCGCGTCGCGCCCATGAACCACGCCACGCTGCGGCATTTCTTCCTCGCCGCACCGATGATCTACGCCGCGACCGGCCGCCTGGCGGCGCGCCACTTCAAGCCGGCCCAGCTCGCCCAGCTCAGGGAAACGCAAGAGCAGTTCCGGCGGGCCAGCCAGACGGGCGACATGACCGACATGGTCCTCAAGAACAACCTTTTCCACAAAATCATCGGCGAGATGTCGGGCAACATCTATCTGCAGGCCGGCCTGAACCGCCTGCTGGTGGACCACGCCCGCATCGGCCACACCTTCTACCAATCGCACGACGCCGACATGGACGAACGCCGGCAACTGGCCGCCGAGCACCACGACCAGTTCATCGACGCCATCGCGGCGCGCGACGAGGAGGCGATCGTCCGGATCACCCTCGAGCACTGGGAACTGTCGCGCCAGAACATGGAAATGTTCATCACGCCCGCCGGGCTCGATGCGCATACGCATACGCCGCACGAACGTGCGGAAACCCTGTCGACCTAGGAGCAATCGAATGTTCGAAGGCATCTACACCCCCGCCATCACCCCTCACGAGGCCGACGGCCGGATCAACAAGGCGGCGTTCGCCGAGCTGCTCGAGTCCCTCATCGACGACGGCGTGCACGGCATCGTCGTCGCCGGCTCCACCGGCGAGTACTACGCGCAGACCGCCCAAGAGCGGATCGACCTGGCCACCTACGCCAAAGAGGTCATCGGCAGCCGGGTGCCGCTGGTGGTCGGCACGGGCGCCACGCGCACCGAGGAATCCATCGAATACGCCAAGGCCGCCCGCGCCCTGGGCGCGGACGCGATCCTGGTGGGCTCGCCCCCCTACGCCCTGCCCCTGGAAGCCGAGAACGCCGAGCACGCGCTGGCGATCGACCGGGCCGCGGGCCTGCCCATCATGCTCTACAACTATCCGGGCCGCATGGGCGTGCACATGGGCCGCGACTATCTGAGCCGGGTGAGCCGATCCAGGAACGTCATGGCGATCAAGGAAAGCTCGGGCGACATCAACCGCGTCCACCTGCTGGCCCAGGAATTCCCGCACATCGAGATGTCCTGCGGATGGGACGACCAGGCGCTGGAATTCTTCGCCTGGGGCGCGCGTAGCTGGGTCTGCGCCGGATCCAATTTCCTGGCGCGCGAGCACGTGGCGCTGTACCGGGCCTGCGTGCTGGAAAACGACTTCGTCAAGGGCCGCAGCATCATGGGGGCCATGATGCCCTTCATGAATTTCCTGGACGCGGGAAAATTCGTGCAGTCGATCAAGTACGGCTGCGAGCTCAATGGACTGGCGGCCGGCCCCGCGCGGGCGCCGCTCCAGGCGCTGGACGATGAGGAAAAGGCCCGCTTCCAGCTCATCGTCGCCGAACTCAAGCGTACGATCGCCGGCATCGAGGGGGCCGACCATGCCTGAAGCCCTGACCGCCGCCGAATACGCGGAACTCGCCCGGACCCTGGTGTTCCCCCGGGAAGCCTACATCGGCGGCCGCCACCGGCCGGCGGTGTCCGGCCGGACCTTCCCCACGGTCAATCCGGCGACCGGCGAAGTCCTCGCCCACCTGGCGGCCTGCGAGGCCGCCGACGTCGACCTGGCGGCCGCCGCGGCCCGGCAAGCCTTCGAGGACGGCCGCTGGCGCCTGCGCGCGCCGGCCGAGCGCAAGGCCGTCCTGCTGGCGCTGGCCGAGCTGATGGAGCGGCACTGGCACGAGCTGGCCGTCCTGGAAAGCCTGGACAGCGGCAAGCCCGTGGGCGAATGCCACGCCGTGGACCTGCCGGAAACCCTGCGCACGATCCGCTGGCACGCCGAGCTGATCGACAAGATCTACGACCACACGGCGCCGGTGGGCGCGGACGCCCTGGCCATCGTCGTGCGCGAGCCCATCGGCGTGGTCGGCCTGGTCCTGCCCTGGAATTTCCCCCTGCTCATGCTGGCCTGGAAGATCGGCCCCGCGCTCGCGGCCGGCTGCTCGGTGATCGTCAAGCCGGCGGAACAGACCTCGATGAGCACCCTGCGCGTGGCGGAACTCGCCAGCCAGGCGGGCATCCCGCCCGGCGTCTTCAACGTCGTGACCGGCAGCGGCCCGGAGGCGGGCGAGCCCATCGGCGTGCACCCCGACATCGCCATGGTGAGCTTCACCGGATCGACCGCCACCGGGCGCCGCTTCCTGCGCTACGCCGCCGACTCCAACCTCAAGCGCGTCGTGCTGGAATGCGGCGGCAAGAACCCCGCCGTCGTGCTGGCCGACGCCGAGGACCTGGACCGGGTCGCCGAGCACATCGTCAACGGCGCCTTCTGGAACATGGGCGAGAACTGCTCGGCCACCTCGCGCCTGATCGTCCATTCCTCCATCAAGGACGAGTTGCTCGAGCGCGTCATGGCCGCCATGCGCGCCTGGAGGATGGGCGACCCGCTGGACCCCGAAAACCGCATGGGCGCCCTGGTCAGCCCGGCTCACTTCCAGAAGGTGCAATCGTTCCTGGCGCAGGCCCGGGCCGAGTCGCTGGAGGTGGCGGCGGGCGGCGCCACGCGCGGCGACATCTACATCGAGCCCACCGTGATCCTCGACGTCGACCGCGACAGCCCCCTGTTCCGCGAGGAAATCTTCGGGCCGGTCCTGGCCGTCACCACCTTCGACACGATCGAGGAGGCCATCGCCCTGGCCAACGACACGAGCTACGGCCTGGCGGCCTCCGTCCACACCGGCAGCCTGCGCCACGCCATCCGGCTCGCGCACGCCATCCGCGCCGGCATCGTGACCGTGAACTGCTTCGGCGAGGGCGACGTCACCACGCCCTTCGGGGGCCACAAGGAATCCGGCTTCGGCGGCCGGGACAAGTCGATCTGGGCGCACGACCAGTACACCGAGCTCAAGACCATCTGGATCGACACCTCGGCGCCCGCGGAGGCTGGACGATGAGCGCCGCGGCCATCCGCCAGCCGGTCGAGACCGGCGTCTCGGGCTGGGCGGCCATCGCGCCCCGGCGCTTTCCGGCGCGCGTCCTGGAGGCCGACCTGCGGGCCGACTGGCTGATCATCGGCGCGGGCTTCGGCGGCCTGTCGGCCGCGCGGCGGCTGCGCCAGTTGCGCCCCCAGGACAGCATCGCCGTGCTCGACGCCCAGGAGGTCGCCGAAGGCGCCTCGGGACGCAATTCCGGCTTCATGATCGACGTGCCCCACAACCTGGCATCCGGCAATTATTCCGTCGGCGGCGCGGCGTCCAGCCTCCTGGAAATCAGCCAGAACCGCATGGCCATCGCCTTCGCCGCCGGGATCGCGGAGGAATACGGCATGCCGGCCGAGACCTTCGATCCCGCGGGCAAGATCAACGCGGCCGCCACCGAGCGGGGGCTCAAGCTGAACCAGGCCTTCGCCGATTCGCTGCGGCAGATCGGAGAGCCCAGCGAGACCCTGGACGCCGCCCGGATGCGCGAGATCACCGGGTCCGATCATTACCTCGGGGGCGTCTACACCCCGGGCGCGGTGATGATCCAGCCCGCCGACTACATCCGGCGCCTGGCCCAGGGCCTGGCGGGGGGGATCGACCTGTACGAGAACTCGCCCGTGCTGTCGCTCGCCCGCAAGGGCTCGGTCTGGGAGGCGGTCTCGCGCCGCGGCAGCGTGCAGGCGCCGCGGGTCATCCTGGCCGTCAACGGCCACGTCGAGAGCTTCGGCCATTTCCGCCGCCGCCTGATCCACGTCTACACCTACGCCTCCATGACCGCGGCGTTCCCGGCGGCGCAGGCCGGCCCCCGCGCCGCCGGCGCCGAGCGCTGGGCGCTGCTGCCCGCCGATCCCATGGGCGCCACGCTGCGCAAGATCACCAGCGAGGGGCAATCGCGCATCGTGATCCGGACGCATTTCACCTACAACCCCGACATCCGGGTATCCGAACGGCAGGTGGCGCGCATCGCCGCCCAGGAGCGGCGCTCTTTCGACGAACGCTTTCCCGCGCTGAAGGACGTCCCCATGGAATTCACCTGGGCCGGGGCGCTGTGCCTGAGCACCAACCACACGCCGGCCTTCGGTGAAATCGAGCCGGGCCTCTATTCCGCCTGCTGCGAGAACGGCCTGGGCACGGTCAAGAGCACCCTGGCCGGGATGATGGCCGCGGAACTGGCCACCGGCACGGCCAGCGAGCCCTTGCACCAGTTCCAGCAGCAGCCTCCGCCGGGACGCCTGCCGCCCCGGCCCATCGCATGGCTGGGCATCAATTCCGTCATCCGATGGCACCAATTGCGTGCCGGCCGGGAGGGCTGAGCTCCCGCCGACGCAAACCGGGGCGGCCCCCCGCCCCGGATACCGCAGCAAACCGCAGCAAATAGCAGTGAACCGCAGTAAACCGACCCTACCATTATGAGATTCAGGAGACACGGCATGAACATCTTCAAGAAACTGCTCTGCGCCGCCGCGATGGCCGGCGCCATGGCCTCGTCCGCCCACGCGGCAAAAGAGACCATCACCATGGGGACCATGTCATGGGAAGACCTGACCCCCATCACCTATATCACCAAGCACGTCCTGGAGGACGCCGGCTACGATGTCAAGGTGGTCGAGTTCTCCGAATGGGGCATCGCCTACGCCGCGCTGGTCAAGGGCGACGTGCAGATCATGGCCTCGCAGATAAACTACGCGGGCCAGGACTACTGGAACCGCAACAAGAACCGCCTGGAAAAGCTGTCGCCCGTTTCATTCGGGCTGTACCAGGCGATCGCCGTCCCGAAGTACGTGACGATCGACTCCATGGAGCAGCTCAACGAGCATGCCGACAAGTTCGGCGGCAAGATCATCGGCATCGAGCCCGGGTCCGGCCTGATGAGCGACGCCGCCAAGGCCGTCAAGGCCTACGAGCTGAAGTACAAGCTGATCGACGGCAGCACGGCCGGGATGACGGCGGCGCTGAAATCCGCGGTCGACCGCAAGGAATGGATCGCCGTGACGCTGTGGGATCCGACGTGGATGATGATGAAGTACGACATGAAGTTCCTGAAGGATCCCAAGGAAGTCTTCCCCGGGCCGCAGGGCTACTACTGGATCGGCAAGAAGGGCTTCTCGCAAGAGCACCCGGGCGCGCGCGAGGCGCTGGCGGGCATCTACGTCCCCCTGAGCGCCATCGCCGAGATCAATGTCGGCATGAACGACGGCCAGACGGTGCAGCAGGCGAGCGAGGCGTGGATCGCAAAGAACGCCGACCGCGTCAAGCGCTGGGAAAACATGAAGAAGTACTGATGGCCGGCGCCCGGGCCCCGCTGCCGCCCCGCGGGAACGGGCCCGGGCAAAGGCATGAGGAAAGAACCCCACATGCGCGCGATGCGCGCATCCGGAGCATCTCATGACGACACCCAACACCCAGGCCGACGAGATCCTGGTCGACTGTCAGTCGGTCTGGAAGATTTTCGGCGAGAAAGCGCCCGCGGCAATGAAGGCGATCACCGAGCAGGGAATGTCCAAGCGGGACGTCCTGCAGAAATTCGGCTGCATGGTCGGCGTCTCGGGCGTGAGCCTGCAAGTCAGGCGCGGCGAGATCTTCTGCATCATGGGCCTGTCCGGCAGCGGCAAATCGACGCTGATCCGCCTGCTGAACCGGCTCATCGCGCCCACCCAGGGCCGGGTGCTGGTCAAGGGCAAGGACCTGGCCACCCTGGACGCGGCCGCCTTGCGCGACATGCGCGCCCACCACATCGGCATGGTGTTCCAGAGCGTCGCCCTGCTGCCCCACCGCAACGTGCTGGAGAACACCGCCTTCGGGCTGGAGGTCCAGGGCGTGCCCAAGGAGGAACGCAACAGGATCGCGGCGGGCGCGCTGGAGAAAGTGGGCCTGGCCGATTGGCAGCACCACTATCCCGACGAGCTCTCCGGCGGCATGCAGCAGCGCGTCGGACTGGCGCGCGCCATCGCGGCCGATCCCGAGATCATCCTGATGGACGAGCCGTTCAGCGCGCTCGACCCGCTGATCCGGCGGCAGTTGCAGGACGAATTCCGGACGCTGACCAAGCAACTGGGCAAATCGGCCGCCTTCATCACGCACGACCTGGACGAGGCGATCCGCATCGGCGACCGCATCGCCATCATGAAGGACGGTGTCCTCATCCAGGTCGGGACGGCCGAGGAAATCGTCCGCAACCCGGCCGACGACTACGTGGCGGAGTTCGTGGCCGGCATCTCGCGCCTGAATCTCGTCAAGGCCCGCTCCATCATGCGCCCCGTCGACGAGTTCCGCGCCGCGCAGCCGGACGTCTCCATCGAGTCCCTGCCGCGCGCAGCGTCCGAGGCCGACATCGCCGAGCTGATCGCGCTGTCCACCCGGACCGGCCTGGACGCGGTCGCGATCATGGACGACGGCGCTCCCGTCGGCATCGTGTCGCCCCGCGACCTGCTGCAAGGCATCCGCGGGGACCGCGACGCCCCGCCGGCCGCGGGCTGAGGCCGAACCAAGGAGGGTTCACCATGAACGATACCGACCTGATCTCCGCGTTCGATAGCTGGATGGACGACGCCCTGGCCCACCTGACGGACAATTCCGGCCAGTTCTTCGCCGCGATCCAGGGCGGCCTGGAAGGCTTCTACGGCGCCATCCTATGGGTGCTGAACCTCGCGCCGTTCTACGTCGTGGCGCTAGCCTTCGGCCTGCTGGGCTGGCGCCTGGTCGGCTGGCGCTTCGGCGGCCTGGCCGCCGTGGCCCTGGCGGCCTGCGAGCTCATGGACCTCTGGCCCGAGACCACCAGCACGCTCGCCCTGGTGATCGCCGCCACGCTGCTGGCCCTGGCGATCGCCGTCCCGGCCGGCATCCTGAGCGGCTACGTCCGGACGCTGGACCACCTGGCGACCCCCGTGCTGGACCTGCTGCAGACCCTGCCGCCGTACATCTACCTGCTGCCCGGGATCGCATTGCTGGGCTACGGCCCCGCGACCGCACTGGTCTCCACCCTCGTCGTGGCGATCCCGCCGGCATTCCGCCTGTCGTCGCTGGGCATGCGGATGGCGCCCATCGAATACCTCGAGTTGGGCATGGCCACCGGCATGACCCGCTGGCAGATGTTCACCAAGATCCGGCTGCCCTTCGCCCTGCCCAGCATCATGGCCGGCATCAACCAGAGCCTGATGATGGCGTTCGGCATGGTCGTCATCGCCGGCATCGTCGGCTCCGGCGGCCTGGGCCAGACCATCTACGACGCGATCCGCAAGCTCGACATCGCCAAGTCCATCGACGCGGCCATCGCCATCGTCATCCTGACCATGATCCTGGACCGGCTCAGCCAGAGCGCCGACCGTTCCGGCCCCCGCGGGAGAAAGGCATGAACACCACCCTCACGCAATTCTCGCCGGGCGCGTTCCTGACCCCGGCCGTGGACTGGCTGAACACCCACTGGCATCCGTTCTTCGCCCTCGTCAGCGATGTCATCCAGGTCGTGCTGGACAGCGTCACGGCGCTGCTGCTGATCCTGCCGCCGTGGGCCCTGATCCTCGTGGCCACCGGCCTGGCCCTGTGGACCCTCGGCCGGCGCCCGGCCACGGTCACGATCCTGGCGCTGGGCTTCTGCTGGGGCGTCGGCCTGTGGCAGGAGGCCATGCAGACCATCACCCTCGTCTCGGTCGCCGTCGCCCTGTCGGTCGCGATCGCCTTCCCGCTGGGGGTGCTGGCCTCCCGCCATCCGCGCCTCGCGGCCGTCCTGCGCCCCATCCTGGACATCATGCAGACCGTGCCGCCCTGGGTGTACCTGATCCCGGCCGTGATCCTTTTCAGCCTGGGCAGCGTCCCGGCCATCATCGCCACCATCGTCTACGGCATCCCGCCGATGCTGCGGCTGACCACCCTGGCCTTCAACCAGATCCCGAAGGACCTGCTCGAACTCGGCCAGGCGCTCGGGGCGCCGCCGCGCACCGTGCTGTTCAAGATCGAGGTCCCGGCCGCCATGCCCACGCTGCTGGTGGGCCTGAACCAGTGCATCCTGCTGTCGCTGGCGATGGTGGTGCTGGCCGGCCTGGTCGGCTCCGGCGGCCTGGGCGCCGAGGTCACCCGCGGCCTGACGCGGATGGAGATGGGCCTGGGGCTGCGCGCCGGCCTGGCGATCGTGGCGGTGGCGCTGCTGCTCGACCGGCTGTCCAAGGCGGCGCTGGGGGGCAATGCGGGGGCTCGCGACCGGGCATGACTCGTCGCCAATGATGGGCGCGGGCCTCGGCATGATCCAGCAGCAAGGCAGGGGCTCGGGCATGAGGCGCGGTCGCCATGCCGGCCGTTCTTGACCATGATCAAGATATCGAAAAAAAGGACCGGGATCGCTTGATACCACCATATATTGTGTTTACGATTCAAAAACACACAATATATAGAGATATTCAGGATGATCCCCACCCCGATCCAGAGTGCGGCCGCGGCCCCGGCCGGCCGCCCCGCTCCCAGCGTCGACGTCGCCCGCTCGATCGACGAATACCTCGACCGGCAGGACTGGCGCGTCAACGCCAACGCCAACCAGGGCTATTCCCTGGGCGGGCTGATCCTCAACACCTCGGGCAAGATGATCGCCAACTACTGGCTCAGCCACGTCTACCCCGAGGCCATCGGCCGGGCCCATCGCGAGGCCGACCTGCACATCCACGACCTGGACATGCTCTCGGGCTACTGCGCCGGATGGTCCCTGCGGACCCTGCTCAACGAGGGCCTGAACGGGGTGCCGGGCAAGATCGAGTCGGGGCCGCCGCGGCACATGTCCAGCGCGGTCGGCCAGATCGTGAACTTCCTCGGCACCCTCCAGAACGAATGGGCCGGCGCCCAGGCCTTCAGCTCCTTCGACACCTACATGGCGCCCTTCGTCCGCAAGGACGCGATGGCGTACCGGGAGGTGCGCCAGTGCATCCAGGAGCTGATCTACAACCTGAACGTCCCCTCGCGCTGGGGCACCCAGACCCCGTTCACGAACCTGACCTTCGACTGGGTCTGCCCCGAGGACCTGCGCACGCAGGTCCCCGTGATCGGCGGGGAGGAAATGCCCTTCTCCTACGGCGAGCTGCAAGCCGAGATGGACATGATCAACCAGGCCTACATCGAGGTGATGATGGCGGGCGACGCCAAGGGCCGGGCCTTCACCTTCCCGATCCCGACCTACAACATCACCCCCGACTTCGACTGGTACAGCCCCAACGCCGAGCGGCTGTTCGAGATGACCGCCAAGTACGGCCTGCCGTACTTCCAGAATTTCATCAATTCCGAACTCAAGCCCAACATGATCCGCTCGATGTGCTGCCGCCTGCAGCTCGACCTGCGCGAGCTGCTCAAGCGCGGCAACGGCCTGTTCGGCTCGGCCGAGCAGACCGGATCGCTGGGCGTGGTCACCATCAACTGCGCGCGCCTGGGCTATCGGCACCGGGGGGACGAGGCGGCCCTGTACGCGCGCCTGGACGAGCTGCTGGTCCTGGGGCGCGACAGCCTCGAGATCAAGCGCCGGGTCATCCAGCACCACATGGACAACGGCCTGTTCCCGTACACGCGGCGCTACCTGGGCACCCTGCGCAATCATTTCTCGACCCTCGGGGTCAACGGCATCAACGAGATGATCCGCAATTTCACCGCCGACGAGCACGACCTGACCACGCCCCGGGGCCACGCCTTCGCCGTGCGCCTGCTCGATCACGTGCGCGCCCGCATGGTGGAATTCCAGGAGCAGACCGGCCACATGTACAACCTCGAGGCGACCCCGGCGGAGGGCACCACCTACCGCTTTGCCAAGGAGGACCGCAAGCGCCATCCCGGCATCCTGCAGGCCGGCACCCCGGACATGCCCTACTACACCAATTCCTCGCAATTGCCGGTGGGCTTCACCGACGATCCCTTCGAGGCGCTGGAGCGCCAGGACGAGCTGCAGCGCAAGTACACCGGCGGCACGGTGCTGCACCTGTACATGACCGAGCCGCTGTCCTCGGCCGAGGCCTGCCGCACGCTGGTGCGGCGCGCGCTGGGCCGGTTTTCCCTGCCCTACATCACCGTCACGCCGACCTTCTCGATCTGCCCGCGGCACGGCTACCTGCCCGGCAAGCACGAATTCTGCCCGCATTGCGACGACGAGCTGATCGCCCGCAAGCGCCAGGCCGCCCACGGCGAATCGATCACCCAGGATACGGGCGTCCCCGCCTGAACCGGGCCCCCGGGGCCCATCACCCCCAGACCTCTGAACCAAGGAGCTTTCACCATGACACCAGCCATCACCCTGCACGACGACGAACGCCAGCCCTGCGAAATCTGGACCCGCGTCATGGGCTACCACCGCCCCATGTCGTCCTTCAACATCGGGAAAAAGGGCGAATTCCACGAGCGGCGCTACTTCGTGGAACGCCGCGAGGGCCAGGCGCCCGCGCGCCGGGCGGCCTAGGATCCCGCCCGGTGGACCCGCGTCCCTCCGCGCAGCGGATCCGGATGGACACGCCGCCAGGACGGGATATGCCGCCGGGGCGGGACGCGGGCCTTGGCGGCATCGGCCGCCGCGAGGACCCGCAAGGCCTCGCGGTCGACGCGGCGACGGATGCCATCGCCGCGCCGCGCATCGCGCCGGGGCGCGGCCCCGCCCGCCTCAAGGTCGGCGGGCTCGTGCCCTTCACCGCGACGGATTTTCCCGGGCTGCTGTCCGCCGTCGTCTTCGTCCAGGGATGCCCCTGGCGCTGCGGGTACTGCCACAATCCCCACCTGCAGCCCCGCACGGCCGAGAGTCCCATGGACTGGGACGAGGTCCTGGCGTTCCTCGGGCGCCGGGTCGGCCTGATCGACGGCGTGGTCTTCAGCGGCGGCGAGCCCACCATGGACCCGGGCCTCGGCCCGGCCATCCGCCAGGCGCGCGCGCTGGGCCTGCGCATCGGCCTGCACACGGGCGGCACGCATCCGCGCCGCCTGGCCGAGGTCCTGCCCGACGTGGACTGGGTGGGCCTGGACGTCAAGGCCGGTTTTTCGGATTACGAGCGCGTCACGCGGGTGGCCGACAGCGGGCTGCCGGCCCGCGAGAGCCTGCGTGCGGTCCTGGACAGCGGCGTGGATTTCGAATGCCGCACCACTGCCCATCCCGACCTGATCGGCGCGGACGAGCTGCTGGCCCTGGGCCGCGAGCTCGCCAGCCTCGGCGTGCGGCGCTACGCCGTCCAGGTCTTCCGGCCCCAGGGCTGCGCGGACGAGGCGCTGAACGCCCGCGGGCAGTCCCTGCGGGACTGGCCCGGCGCGGCCGCGCTGGACGGCTTGACCGCCTCATTCGAAAGCTTCGAGTTGAGGCGCGGCTGAGAGGAGAGGCCGCAAGCGGCTCGGATTCGTCAGGCATCGGGGAGTCCGCGGGGACTCCCCGATGCCTGGGCTCATGTCTGCATGGCATCCATGAGCATGCGGACGGTGTAGTCGGCGAAGCTGCGCCGCACGATCAGTTCCCAGGCGTCGCCCTGGTCGCCCAGGGGACGCAGCAGCACGCCGGCCTTGAAGAAATGCGACTGGGCGCACTGTCCCGGCGCCAGGGCGCGCGGATGCAGGTCCAGGGGGCATCCGGCGTTCAGGACGTTCGCCGCCTCGGGGCCATGCAGTTGCACGACGCTGTAGCCGCTGCTCTGATCCGTCACCGCGAACCACTGGCCCGCCAGGGCCTGCTCGACCCGCACCGCCAGCGCGGCGCCCGAGGACGTGTCGCTGCGCAGCAGCCACTCGTCCGGTCCCAGCCACAAGGCCATGGCGTCCGTCCCTTGCGCAACGGTGTTGGGCCGCAACGGCAAGTCCAGGCCCAGGCCGGCGCGCACGGCGTCCCTCAGGGCCTGCGAACCCGGATCCAGGCGCAGGTTGGCGAGCCCGACGTCGGGCAATTCGGTCAGGGCGACGGTCTCCGAGACCCGGTACGCCAGGGGCCGGCCGTGGCTGGCTTGCAGGCCGACCAGCGGGGTTTCGATTTCACTCGACATTTTGACGCACTCCTTCGGGGTCGTAGAACACCGTGCCGCACACCCGCGCCGGCATGAACCGGCCGTCGGCGGTGGCGACGATCACCTCCTCATCCATCCTCGAGCGGCCGTCCTTGAGCAGTGCCATGGCGATCGAGCGCCCCAGGATCGGGCTCATGTAGCTGGAGGTCACGTGGCCGAACATCGGCGCCAGCGGCGCCCGCGTTTCGCTCAGCAGGATCTGGCCGCCCTCGGGCAGGACGCACTCGGGATCGCGGGGCAGCAGGCCGACGAGCTCCTTGCGGCCCGCCCCCCGGGTATGGCTGCGCATGAGCGAGCGCTTGCCCAGGCAGTCCTTGGTCTTGGCCACCATGCCGCCCATGCCCAGGTCCACGGGCGAGACCGAGCCGTCCGTATCCTGGCCGACGATGATGTAGCCCTTTTCGCCGCGCAGCACGTGCATGGTCTCCGTCCCGTAGGGGGTGATGCCGTAGGGTTCGCCCGCCCTCATGAGCAGATCTACAATGTGTCTCCCGCTGTTGGCCGGCGTATAGACCTCGTAGGACAGCTCGCCCGAAAAGCTCACCCGCAGGATCCGGGCAAAGACCCCGTCTATCGTGCCCTCCTTGAAACTCATGAAGGGAAAGGCCTCGTTGCCGAAGTCCACGTCCTTGCACACGGCGCTCAGCACCTTGCGCGCCTGCGGCCCGGCGACCGTCGCCACGGAATACTGGTCCGTGATCGAGGTGAGGTACACCCGCAGGTCCGGCCATTCGGTCTGCAGCCAGCGCTCCATCCAGCTCATGACCCGGGCCGCGCCGCCGGTGGTGGTCGTGAGGATGAAATGGTCCTCGGCCAGGCGGATGCTGACGCCGTCGTCCATGACCATGCCGTTCTCGTCGAGCAGCAGGCCGTAGCGGCAGCGCCCCGGCTGCAGCTTGGTCCAGGAATTGACGTACATGCGGTTGAGGAACTCGGCCGCGTCGGGACCGCGCACGTCGATCTTTCCGAGCGTGCTGTAGTCCAGCAGGCCGACGGCGTTGCGCACCGCCAGGCATTCGCGCCGCACCGCGGCGTGCATGTCCTCGCCGGGCTTGGGATAGTAGTGGGCGCGCTTCCAGTTGCCGACATCCTCGAACGGGGCTCCCTGGGCCACGTTCCAGTCGTACAGGCAGGTCTTGCGGATGGGATCGAAAAAGTCGCCCAGCTCGCGCCCGGCGATGGCGCCGAAGGTCACCGGCGTGTAGTTCGGCCGGAAGGTCGTGGTGCCCGTCTCGGGAATGCTCTGCTTCAGCGCCTCGGCCAGCACCGCCATCCCGTTGATGTTGCCCAGCTTGCCCTGGTCCGTGCCGAAGCCCATCGCGGTGTAGCGCTTGACGTGCTCCACCGAGTGGTAGCCTTCGCGCACCGCCAGGTGGATGTCGGATACGGACACGTCGTTCTGGTAGTCGATGAACTGCTTGGGCCCGCGACTGGCCTGCGTGCCCTTGCCTACCGACCACAGCGGCAGCAGCGGGGATTCCTCGATCGTGCGGGCCGACCAGGAAGGCGCCTCGGCGGGCTGCGTCCCGGGCGCGCCCTGCGCGGCGCGCAGCCCCGCCTGCGCGCCGCCGTCCAGCGCGGCCTGCAGGCTGAAATCCCCATTGGCGGCGCCCACGCTGCTTTGCAGCTTGGCCGCGGTATCCGGCACGAAGCAGGCCCGGACCTCGCACCAGCGCAGGCGGCCCCGCGATTGCGCGTACAGGTGCACCACCGGATTCCATCCGCCGGACATGGCCAGCAGGTCGCAGGGCAGCGTGTCCGCCGATTCGAGCAGCCGGGCGCCGTGCCCGCGCAGCCGCACGCCCGTGACGTGCTTGCCGCCGCGGGCCTCGGCGACCACCGCCTGGTGGATCACCCGGATCCCCATCCCCGCGGCCTCCTCGGGCAGCGTCCCGTGGCTGAGCACGCGCGGATCGACGACCGTGACCTCGGCGCCGTGCCGCTTGAGATCGATCGCGCACTGGTACGCGCCATCATGATTGGCGAACACGACGGCGCGGCGCCCCGGCAGCACGCCGAAGCGATGGATGTAGGCGGACACGGCCCCGGCCAGCATCACGCCGGGGATGTCGTTGTTGCCGAAGACCAGGGGCCGCTCATGGGCGCCGGTCGCCAGCACCACGTGGCGGGCGCGGATCTTCCAGACCCGTTCGCGCACGCCGCTGCGGCGGCCGATCGGCAGGTGGTCATGCAGGCGCTCGCAGGCCGTGACCAGGTTGTGGTCCTGGTAGCCGAAGGCGGTCGTGCGCTGCAGGACCCGCACCTGCGGCAGCCTGCGCAATTCGGCCATACGCTCGGCCACCCACTCGCCGGCGGGCCGGCCGTCGATCGGCTCGGGGCTGCGCAGCAGGCTGCCGCCCGCCTCGGGGCCGTCGTCCACCAGCATGACCCGGGCGCCCGTGCGGCCGGCCGCGCAGGCCGCCGCGAGCCCGGCCGGGCCCGCGCCCACCACCAGCACGTCGCAGTGCGCATAGCGCTTTTCGTAGCGCTCGGGGTCCGGGACCTCGGGCACCGTGCCCAGGCCGGCGGCGTCGCGGATGTGCTCCTCGTACTTGCCCCACCAACTGCGCGGCCACATGAAGGTCTTGTAGTAGAAGCCCGCCGGGATGAAGCGCGCGAAACGCTGCATGATCGCCATGCGGTCGCGCTCGATGTCCGGCTTGGCGTTCACGCTGACCGCCGAGAGGCCCTCGTAGAGCTCGACCTCGGTGGCGCGCGCATTGGGCACGGTGTAGGGGCCGCTCTCGAGCTGCACCAGGGCGTTGGGCTCCTCGACGCCGGCCGTCAGGATGCCGCGCGGGCGATGGTACTTGAAGCTGCGCGCGACGAAATGCACGCCGTTGGCGAGCAGGGCCGAGGCCAGGGTGTCCCCCTGGAAACCCGTGTAGGCCTTGCCGTTGAAAGTGAAGCGCAAGGGGGTGTCGCGCTGGATGCGCCCCCCCTCGGGCAGGCGGCTGGTCTGGCTCATGTCGTCTCCTTGGTCCCGGCGAAGGTCTCGTAGCCCAGGATGTCGTAGGTCCGGGTGTCGCGCTCGGCGATGAACCAGCGGCGGCAGCCCTGGGCGTGCACCCACTGCTCGCGGAACGGCCCGCAGGTGTTGCGGCGCATGAACACGTAGTCGCCCCACTGCCGGTCGTCCATCGATTCGTTGTCCACGGGCCGGACGATGCCGGCCTCGCCGCCATAGCTGAATTCGCTTTCGGCGCGGTCGCCGCACCAGGGGCATTTGATCAGCAGCATGATGTCTCCTCAGTGCGCCACGGCCGCGGCGCCGTGCTCGTCGATCAGGTGGCCGCTGTAGAAGCGGTCGATGGAAAAGGCCTTGTTCAGCGGATGCGGCTCGTCGCGCGCCACGGTATGGGCGAACACCCAGCCCGAGCCCGGCGTCGCCTTGAAGCCGCCCGTGCCCCAGCCGCAGTTGAAGTACAGGCCCTTGATGTCCGTCTTGCTGATGATCGGGCAGGCGTCGGGCGAGACGTCGACGATGCCGCCCCACTGGCGGTTCATGCGCACGCGGCTGAGCGACGGGAACATCTCGACGATGGCCTGCAGGGTGTGCTCGATGCTCTGGAAGCTGCCGCGCTGGCCGTAGCCCAGGTACTGGTCGATGCCGGCGCCGATCACCAGGTCGCCCTTGTCCGACTGGCTGATGTAGGCGTGCACGGCGTTGGACATGATGACGGTGTGGATGCAGGGCTTGACCGGCTCGGACACCAGGGCCTGCAGCGGGTGGCTTTCGATGGGCAGGCGGATGCCGGCCATGTCGGCCAGCACGCTGGAATGGCCCGCCACCACCACCGCGACCTTCTTGGCCTTGATGAAGCCCTTGCCGGTGTCCACGCCTTCGACCGCGCCGTCCTTCCTGCGGATGTTGGTGACGGGGCAGTTCTGGATGATGTGCACCCCCAGGCGATCGGCCGCGCGCGCGAAGCCCCAGGCCACGGCATCGTGGCGCGCCACGCCGCCCCGGCGCTGGAACGAGGCGCCCAGTACCGGATAGCGGCTGTCCAGGTTGATGTTGGGGACGATTTCCTTGATCTGCGCGGGCGTCAGCCATTCGCCGTCCACGCCGTTGTAGCGGTTGGCGTTGATGCGGCGCTGGGTGTCGCGCACCTCTTGCAGATTGTGGGCCAGGTTCATGACGCCGCGCTGGCTGAACATCACGTTGTAGTTCAGGTCCTGCGACAGGCCTTCCCAGAGCTGCATGGCCTTTTCATAGAGCTGCGCGGATTCGTCCCACAGGTAGTTGGACCGCACGATGGTGGTGTTGCGGGCCGTGTTGCCACCGCCCAGCCAGCCTTTTTCCAGGACGGCGACGTTGCGCACGCCATGGACCTTGGCCAGGTAATAGGCGGTGGCCAGGCCATGCCCGCCGGCCCCCACGATCACGACATCGTATTCGCGCTTGGGCTCGGGGCTGTGCCAGGCCCGGCCCCAGCGCTCGTTGTGGCTCAGCCCGTTGCGGATCAGGCTGAAAATCGAGTAGCGATTGCTCATGGTCTCCTCGCTTGATGGCGCGCCCATGCATGCGGGCGGCATGGGTGCAGTACATCAAAAGCGGGCGGCGACCGATAGAATCATTCCGCCGTACCGATGGAAGAATCTGGCGATCGCTCAGAAGAACTCGCTGCGGCCCGGAAAGACCTCGCTCACGTAGTCGGCCATGGCGTCCGTGGCCGGCAGCAGCGCATCGGGCAACTGCGCCCGGGCGCGCCAGGCGCTGGGCGGCGCGTGAAAGGACGCCCGGAACTCGCGCCCCAGGTGGGAGGCGTCGGAAAACCCGCACTCGGAGGCGATCGCCGCGATGGTCTTCTTGGTGTGCGTCAGCATCCAGGCGGCCAGCCTGAGCCGCATCCCGCGCGCGTAGGCCTGGGGGCTCTGTCCGGTCGATTCCTTGAAGAGGCGTTCCAGGTGGCGCACCGAGATGCCCAGCTTGCCCGCCAGCTCGTCCAGGCTGAGCGCCCGCCCCACGTGCTGCTCCATGAGCAGGACGGCGCGGCGCACCGCCGGATGCGTAGTGGGCCGGATGCCCGGCGGCAGGGGCTGGGCCGCATTGGCGCGGCCGGAATCCTCGACCTGGAGGATGCGCAAGGCCTTGTGCACGATGGACTGGTCGACGTGGCGGCGCAGGATCTCGGCCGCCACGTCGATCGAGGCGCGCCCGCCCGAGCAGGTGATGCGGCGCCGGTCGACGACGTAGAGCCGGTCGGCCACCACCTGGGCGGGGTCGATCGACGGAAAGCGCTCGAGGAAATCCCAGTAGTGGAACCAACTGATGCAGATCCGGTGGCGGTCCATCACCCCGGCCTGCATCAGGGTGAACACCCCGGTGCACAGGCCCACCAGGTGGACGTCCCTGCGGGCCGCCTCGCGGATGAACTCGAGCACCGCCGGGCTCACCGGCGGGCGCTGCAGCAGGCCGCCCACCACGACGAGGTAATCGAAGCGCGCCGGATCGCCCAGCGGCTCGGAAGGCACCACCTGGATGCCGCTGCTGGAGCGCACGGGCGCCAGCGTCTCGTCGATCACCTGCCAGGCGCAGCGCACCGGGCGGCTGTGGTCGCCCTCGTCGCCGGCCAGGCGCAGCACGTCGAGCATCCCTGAAAAAGCGGTCAGGGTGAAATGGGGCAGCAGAATGAAACCGAAGCGGACGGGTCCCTTGTCCATGCGATGACGCCTCCTCATGCCGGGCGATTCAGGCACCCTGACGTTTCCATTCTAGCCATGCGCGCGCCCGGATGGTGTAGTAGGCCGGCACGGGCGCCGGCACGCCGGGCCGCCCCCAAGCCCCGCACAAGGAGACTCCCATGCCGACCCCATCCCCCCTCGCGCCCGCGTCCGGCGCCACGCCGTTCTGCCTGACCGTGTCCTGCCCCAGCAAGGCCGGCCAGGTCGCCGCCATCGTGGCCTTCCTGGACCAGCGCCAGGGCTACATCGACGAATTCACGGTCTTCGACGAAAAAAGCACGCGGCAATTCTTCGTGCGCTGCGTCTTCCACACCGAAGGGCCGCAGGCCCTGGACTGCGCATCCCTGAACCGGGATTTCGCCGCGCTGGCGCAGCGCTTTTCCATGCGCTGGGCCATCCACGACCTGTCCCTGCGGCCCAAGGTGCTGATCCTCGTGTCCAGACTCGAGCACTGCCTGGCGGACCTGCTGTTCCGCACCCGCATGGGCGAGCTGCCCATGGAGATCACGGCCATCGCCTCCAACCACGACACCCTGCGCGGCCATGCCGACGCCGCCGGCATCCCCTTCCACCACCTGCCGGTCGACGAGGGCAACCGGCCCCGCCAAGAGGCCGCCATCCTGGACCTGGTCCGGTCGACCGGCTCCGAGCTCGTCATCCTGGCGCGCTACATGCAGATCCTGCGCCCCGAGACCAGCAAGGCGCTGGCGGGCCGGGCCATCAACATCCATCATTCCTTCCTGCCCGGCTTCAAGGGCGCCCGGCCCTACCACCAGGCCTACGAGCGCGGCGTCAAGGTGATCGGCGCCACCGCCCATTTCGTCACCGACGACCTGGACGAGGGCCCGATCATCGCCCAGTCCGTCGAGCCCGTGAACCACACCCAAAGCCCCGAGCAGCTCCTGGCCACCGGCCGCAACCTGGAATGCCGGGCGCTGGCCCAGGCCGTGCGCGACACCCTGGAGCGCCGGGTCTTCATCAACGGCCACAGGACGGTGGTGCTCTGACGCTCACGCCGCGGGCCTGGACCGCGGCCGCGTCAGCAGGGTCAGCGCGACGAACAGCAGGATGGACAGGCCCAGCAGCAGCGTGGCGGCCGCCATGATGGTCGGATTGATCTGGTCGCGGATGCCCGAGAACATCTGCACGGGCAGGGTCCGCTGTTCGGCCGCCGTCATGAACAGCGCCACCACGACCTCGTCGAACGAAATCGCAAAGGCGAAGATCCCGCCCGACACCACCCCCGGCAGGATGTTGGGCAGGGTCACGCGAAAGAAGGCGGACCAGGGCGAGGCGCCCAGGCTCAGGGCGGCCCGGGTCAGGTTGGCATCGTAGGTGGACAGGGTGGCGGTCACCGTGATGACGACGAAGGGCGCGGCGAGCGCCGTATGGACCAGCACCAGGCCCGTGCGCGTGTTGGTCAGCCCGAACTGCCCGAAAAACAGGTAGCTGCCGACCCCCACGATCACCAGCGGCACGATCATGGGCGAGATCAGCAGGGCCATGACCAGCCGCCGCGCCGGAAAATCCGGCCGCGAGATGCCCAGGGCCGCCAGGGTGCCCAGCGCCGTGGCCAGGATCGTGGTCAGCACCGCCGTGACGGCGCTGTTGACGATGGCGTTCATCCAGCGGGCGTTGCCGAAAAAGTCGGCGTACCAGCGCAGCGAATACTCCTGCACCGGAAGGGTGAAGAACGGGTCCCTGGAAAAGGACAGCGGCACGATGATGAACAGCGGCGCGATCAGGAACAGCATCACCGCGACCGCGAAGACCACCACCAGGACGCGCGGCAGGCGTTCGGTGGGCGTTGCATAAGAAGGCAGCCACATGGCGTCACCCCAGTTTGATCTTGTCGGCGCCGCCGACGAGGCGCAGGAAAACGATGTAGATCACCAGCGTCGCGGCCAGCAGGACCACCCCCAGGCCGGAGGCCAGTCCCCAGTTCAGGTCGCGGTTGATGAAGTCGGCGATGAAGTTGGACACCATCTGGTCACGCGATCCCCCCACCAGGGCCGGCGTGATGTAGTAGCCCAGGGACAGGATGAAGGTCATGAGGCATCCGGCCACCACCCCGGGCAGGGTCTGGGGGGCGTAGATGCGCCAGAACGCCGACAGGGGCGGCGCGCCCAGCGAGCGGGCCGCGCGCAATTGCGTCGTCGAGATCGAGCGCATGACGCTGTAGATCGGCAGGATGGTGAAAGGCAACTGGATGTGCGTCATCGCCGTCACCGTCCCCACGCGGGTGAAAATGAGCTGCAGCCGCTCGCCGACCAGGTGCAGCGACAGCAGGACGTCGTTGATGACGCCATTGGATTGCAGCAGCACCACCCAGGCGGTCGTGCGCACCAGCAGCGAGGTCCACAGCGGCAAGAGCACCATCAGCATCATGAGGGCGGCGATCCCCCGCGGGGCGATGGTCAGCACGTAGGCGACGGGATAGCCCAGGATCAGGGTCAATACGGTCACCAGTCCCGCGATGTAGAAGGTGCGCGCCAGGATGTCGACGAAGACCGCCTGGTCCTCCGCCACCCGCCCGACCGAGGCGTCGGCGTTCTGCTGCAGGTCCAGGGCACGCAGCAGATAGTAGGGGGTGGCGGCCGAGCCGTTGCGCCGGATGACCGTCCAGACGGCGGGCGAGCCCCAGTCGGGGCTGAGCCGCAGGAACCGTTCCCTGTAGGGGCCCGATTCCATCTTTGCGACCATCCGCGCCGCCGCCAGCACGCGGCTGCGCATCCCCGAGATCTCGTAGTTCAGGCGCTTGCCCAGCAGCGCGGCCGTGCTGTCGTCCTGGGCGCGCCGCAGGTCGTCCGCCAGCGCCTCGAAGACCGGCTCTTGCGGCACGGACGCGCCGTCCCAGTGTTCCAGCGCGGCCAGGGTGCGCGGCAGGACCTGGCGCACCTCGGGATTGCTCACGGCCGTCACCAGCAGGTAGGCGATGGGAATCACGAAGACGACCACCAGGAACGCCAGCAGGGGCAGCGCCAGGGACAGCGCGGCGCGGCGCGCCGGCCGCTCGGAACGCTGGACGGCCTTCAGGACCTCGGCGGTGGAAAGCGTGGCTGCGGTCATGGCGTCAGGCCTCCAGCAAGCGGCAGTCGTCGACCCCGCATTCCAGGGCGATGGATTCCCCGGGCACGAAATGACGGGCCTCGCGCAGCGGGATGCGGGCGGTCAGCATCCGGCCGCCGAACGCCTCGACCGACAAACGCACGTGGTCGCCCAGGAAGAAGACCTCCCGGGCCGCCCCGACGATCCGGTTGCCGCCGCCGGGCGTCCCGCCGTCGGCGAGCCTCAGGCTCTCGGGCCGCACGGACAGGCTGATGTCGTCCGCCCCGCCCGACAGCCCGTGGCCCAGGCCCTTCAGAATCGTGCCGTCGGGCATCCGCACCATGGCCAGGTCGCCCTCGCGGCCGACCAGCGAACACGGCAGGGTATTGTTCTCGCCGATGAAGGAGGCCACGAAGCGATTGGCCGGCTGCTTGTAGATCGTTTCCGGATCCGCCAGTTGCTGGATGCGGCCGTCATGGAAGACCGCGATGCGATCCGACATGGTCAGCGCCTCGGACTGGTCGTGGGTGACGTACACCATGGTGATGCCCAGCGAGACCTGCAGCCGCTTGATCTCGATCTGCATCTGCTCGCGCAATTGCTTGTCGAGCGCGCCCAGGGGCTCGTCCATCAGCACCAGCGAAGGCTCGAAGACCAGGGCGCGGGCCAGCGCGACCCGCTGCTGCTGCCCGCCGGACAACTGGGCCGGCTTGCGGTCGCCCAGCGTGCCCAGGCCGACGCGGTCCAGCGCCTGCCTGACCTTGGCCGCGGCGGCCTCCCCCCGGATGCCGCGGTAGCGCAAGGGGAACGCGATGTTCTCGGCCACGCTCATGTGCGGAAAGAGCGCGTAGTTCTGGAAGACGAAACCGATGTTGCGCTTTTCCGGCGGCAGCCGCTCGACGGGCCGCCCGTCGAGCAGGATGCGGCCCAGGGTCGGGCGCTCGAAGCCGCCCAGCATCATCAGCGTCGTCGTCTTGCCGGAGCCCGAGGGCCCCAGCATGGTGAGGAACTCGCTGCGGCGCACCGCCAGGTTCAGGCCCGAGACCACGAAGCTCACGCCGTCGTAGGACTTTCTCACGTCCTCGAACCGCACGAGCACGTCGGCCGGGTCGGCCACCGCCGCCGGCGGACCGTCAGCGGCATGGGTCATGGCAGGGATCATGGCTGATCTCCATTGGTCGACCGCCTCACTGCGCGATCCAGGTGGTGAAGCGCCGGCGGATTTCATCGCCGTGGTCGGCCCAGAAACCGTTGTCCAGCGTCAGGGCCCCGTGCATGTTGCGCGGGCTGGTGGGCAGGTTCGGCGCGACCTCCCGCAGCACGAACCGCGCGGCGGACTTGCGCACCGGGCCATAGGGGATGTATTGCGAGACCCCCGCGAGCGTCTTGGGCTCGATCGCATACTGGATGAAGGCGAGCGCGCCGGCCTGGTTCTTGGCGCCCTTGGGAATGACCCAGTAGTTGGAATCCAGGATCTCATGGTCCCAGACGATCCTGAAGTCCTTGCCTTCCTGGTTGGCGTTGTGGATCCGGCCGTTCCAGGCGGTGGTCATGGCCACCTCGCCCGAGGCCAGCAATTGCGGCGCCTGGGCGCCGGCCTCCCACCAGACGATGCTGCTCTTGATCGTGTCCAGCTTGGCGAAGGCCCGGTCCACCCCCTGGGGCGTGGCCAGCGTCTCGTAGACCTTGTCCGGCGCCACGCCGTCGGCCAGGAGCGCGAACTCCAGGTTGGTGGCGGGGTTCTTCCACAGGCCGCGCTTGCCGGGGAATTTCTGCGTGTCGAACAGGTCCGCGATGCGGGTCGGGCCATTGGCCAGCTTGGCGCCGTCGTACGCCAGGATGGTGGCGTACACGATGGTCCCCACCCCGCATTTCGAGGTCGTGCCATCCAGCCAATCGTCCTGCGGGCCGATCTTCGCCCAGTCGATCTTCTCGAATATGCCCTCGTCGCAGCCCTGCAGCAGGGTCGGCGCATCGACGTCGACCGCGTTGAGCGTGACGTTGCCCGATTCGATCATGGCCTTGATCTTGGCGATTTCCCCGCCGTATTCCTGCTCGATGATCTTGATGCCCGTCTGGGCGGTATAGGGCTCGAAGACCGCCTTTCGCCAGGCCTGTTGATAGGCGCCGCCAAAACTCATGACGGCGAGTTCTTCCTGGGCCTGCGCCGGGCCGGCGCCCAATGCCGCGAGCGCCGCCAACGATAAAGCCAACATGCTGCCTTTGAAGCGATGTTTCATGTTCGGACTCCCTGAGAGTGATAGGAATGCGCGCCGGCCATCCGGCACGCGGTGCGGGTGGTACATCTGCCACGAAAACGAGCAAACGGCGGGGAGGGACCCGGGCCGGCCGGCTAAGCGCCGGGAGCGGCCCCCGAAAGGTGATGGTCAGCCATTTTGTCTCCGGATTTCTTTTGATCTATCGATGCGTCTTTTCAATGAATGCTACGGGCTTCGCTCGCGGCATTCGTTGTCGAAAACGACATTAAATTGTCTGGGAGCGAAAACGCCCCGGGGACTGCCCTTCGCCGCCCCGCCGGCGCGCGGCGCCGGTGGGCTATGCCGGGCCCGATTGCACGCGGCGCGGCACCCGCTGCGTCAGGCCCGACAGCAGCTCGTTGGCGATGGTGCTGGAGGACCAGGCGACCTCGTCCACCGAGGGGCCGCCTTCCCCCCACAGGACGACGGGAGATCCCACCTCCGCCTGCGGCACGGGGTCCAGGTCCACGGACAGCATGTCCATCGAGACGCGCCCCACCAGCCGGGTCCTGACGCCCGCCACCGTCACGGGCGTCCCGGTGATGGCATGGCGGGGATAGCCGTCCGCATAGCCGCAGGCCACGATGCCGATTCGCATGTCATGATCGGTGCGAAAGGCATGGCCGTAGCCGATGGCCTCGCCCGCCGGCAGGACGTGCGTGCTGATCAGCTCGGCGCTCAGCGTCATGGCCGGCCGCAGGCCCAGGGACTCGGCGCGCCGGCCGATGTAGGGCGATGCCCCGTACAGGCAGATTCCGGGGCGGACCCACTGCTCCGCGCCCGGCACGGCGGCGGCCAGCCCGGGGAAAAGGACCGCCGCCGAATTGCACACGCTGACCGGGCCGGGCAGGTCCGCGGCCACGCGGCTGAAGCAGTCCAGTTGCGCCCGCGTCACGGCCAGGTCGTCATCGGCGCGGGCGAAATGCGTCATCTTGCCGACCGCCGCCAGCGTGCCCGCCGCCCGCAGCGCCAGCGCGCGGCCGTATGCGGCACGATACTCGCCCGGCTGGAATCCCAGCCGGTGCATGCCGGAATTCAGCATGATGTAGGCCGCGATGCCGGCACGGCTGGAATCCGCGGCCAGCATGTCCAGTTGCGCATGGCTGTGCACGACGGTGCCGATCCGATGGCGGGCCAGGACCGCCAGGTCGGCGGGCTTGAAGAATCCCTCCAGCAGCAGGATCGGCCGCCGCCACCCCAGCGCGCGGCATCGCACCGCCTCCTGGACCTCCAGCAAGGCGAGGCCGTCCGCCGCCGCGAGGCCGCGCACGGCCGCCTCCAGCCCATGGCCGTAGGCATTGGCTTTCACGACCGCCCAGATGCGGACGGGCGAGGCCGCATCGGCCGCCAGGCGGCGCGCCACCAGGTCCAGGTTGTGCCCCAGGGCCTGCGGATGGATGGTGGCGAGTATCGGGCGCGACATGGCTTTCCCTCGAGGGCGCGGCGGGGCCTTCAGGCGGCGCGCGCCAGTTGCCGGCCCCGCTCGCGAAACTCCTGGCGGACGTCCTCGGGCACCAGCGCCCCGCCCGTGCTCCAGATGACATGCGTCGCCCCCTCCATGCGCGCCGAATCCAGGCGGTGGCGCTGCAGATACGCGAGGCCTCGCGGCGTATCCAGCACCTGGAGCGGCCCGCGCAGGCCGGTGGCGGCCGAGGGCTCGACATAAATCCCTTCCCGATCCTCCAGGCGCCAGGCATCGGCATAGAAAATCGCCTCGTCGACCGTGAAGACGCCCGACAGCAGGCGGGCCATCAGGGGCGCCACCAGCGGCGATGCCAGGCCGACCGCCAGCCCGTCCGCTTCGGTGCGGTTGTCCAGCCCGACGTCATACACCGACACGGGCTGCCGCGGACCGCAAGCGAGCTGCACCAGCATGCAGGGCGAGGCGGTCGGCTCGACGAAGAAGCCATGCACGTGGCTGCCGAACAGGCGCTTCAGGCCGTACAGGATACCCCCCGGCGCCCCGCCGACCCCGCAAGGCAAATAGACGAACAGCGGATGGTCCGCATCGACCGGACGTCCCGCCGCCCGCAACTGCGCCTGCAATTCATGCGCGGCCGCCGCGTATCCCAGGAACAAGGCCTCCGAGCGCTCGTCGTCGACGAAGTGCATCATGGGATCGGCCTGCGCAATGGCGCGCCCGGCCGCGACGGCGGCGGCGTAGTCGCCCGGATGCTCGACCACCTCGATGCCGCGGCTGCGCAGCCGCTGCTTCTTCCATTCCTTGGCATCCGCGGACATGTGCACGACGGCACGCAAGCCCAGCCCGGCGCCGATCAGGCCGATACCCAGGCCCAGATTGCCGGTACTGCCCACCGCCAGGGTATGGCGCCCCAGGATCGCCCGCGCCGGCGGGCCGGCCAGCACACGGCGATCCGTCGTCCCATCGCGCAACAGCCCGGCCTCGGCGCCGATCCGCTCGGCCAATGACAGGACCTCATGGAAGCCGCCCCGCGCCTTGACCGAGCCCGCCACCGGCAGCGCATCGTCGCGCTTCAGCAGCCAGGCACCCGCCGGCCGACCCGGCGCCACGAGGTCCCGGAAACGGGGAATCGGCACCAGGGGCGATGCCAACTGGCCGCCACCGGGCCGCAGTTCGGGAAACACCTGCTGCAGCAGGCCGGCGCAACGGGCGAACCGGGCCTGGGCGAGCATCGGATCCAGAGACTCGGCGCGGCCATCGGCCTGGGGATCGTAGCCGGGATTCAGCCACAGCAGGGGCTGCCGCTCGATCAGCCCCGCGGGCAAGCGGCTGCGCAAAGCCGCGACGTCGATATCCATGGACTGCTCCTGTGGGTCACCACGGCATGGGCCGAACGGCGGGTCAATCCGCCAGGGGCTCGCGCGAGGTCTCTCGGCTCACGACCATCGCGACCAGTGCTATCGCGGCGGCCGCCACCAGGTACCAGGCGGGGGCGAGCTTGTTGCCCGTGAGCTGGATGAGCCAGGTCGCGACGAACGGCGCCGTGCCGCCAAAGATCGCGTTGGCGAGGTTGAAGCTGAGGGCGAAACCACTATAGCGCACCCGGGTCGGAAAGATTTCCGACAGAAAGCACGGCAAGGTGCCGTCGTTCATGGTCAGCATGGCGCCGAACAGAATCTGTATCGCGACCATGCCCAGGAAGCCGACCGATCCCAGGCCGCTGAAAAGCGGCACCGTCAGCCCGATGAAGGCGACCGAGGCCAGGATCAGCATCGTCTTGCGGCCCAGGCGGTCGGACAATATGCCCATCAGGAAAATGAAGCCGATATAGGCGACCAGGGCGATGGTGGTCGCCATGAAGGACTCGGATTCCCCGACGCCCAGTTCGACGGCCAGGTAGGTGGGCATGTAGCTGAGGATGATGTAGAAACCCACCGCATTGAGCATCGTGACGCCGATCGCGATCACCAGGGCGCGCCGATGCCGGGACAGCAGCAGGCCGATCGGCGCGTGGGACACCTCGCGCGACTCCTCCATCTCGCGGAATTTCGGCGAATCCTCCAGGTGCACCCGGATGTAGCGGCCGATATAGCCCAGCGGCGCCGCCAGCAGGAACGGCAGGCGCCAGCCATAGGATTGCATTTGCTCCGGCGTCAGGAACAGGTGCATGCCCGAGACCAGCAGCGAGCCCAGCAGCAAGCCCGCCGCGGTGCTGGCCGGCACGATGCTGGCATACAGGCCGCGCTTGCGGGGCGGCGCGTATTCGACCAGGAAGGCCGAGGCGCCCGCGTATTCGCCCGACGCCGAGAAACCCTGCACCAGCCGCAGGCACAGCAGCAGCAGCGGCGCCCATATCCCGATCTGGCTGAAATCCGGCAGCAGGGCGATGGCGAAGGTCGCCAGGGACATGATGATGATCGACAGGGACAGGGCGTGCTTGCGTCCGATGCGGTCGCCATAATGCCCCCAGAACACGCCGCCGATGGGCCGGATGAGGAAGGACAGGGCAAACACGCCGAAGGTCGCCAGCAGTCCCGCCGTCGGCGAGACATCGGGGAAAAAGACCGCGGCGATGATGGTGGCCAGATACGCGTAGGAGGCGTAGTCGAACCATTCGACGAAATTGCCGATGAAACTGGCGGCGGCGACCCTGCCGATGACCCGGCGTTCGCCGACGCCGGGCATGCCTGCCGTGGGGGCGGTAATGGAATTCATTGCTGTCTCCGTGCGCCTGCCGTCCGGCCGGCCCTTGGGGACCGTGCCGATCGGAAGCGCTTTTTTATCGTGCGAGGTTGGGCGGGACGGCGGCCCCGCGCGGCGCCCGGCCGGATCGCGCCGGAACCGGGCGCCGCGCCGCCGCGATCAGCCCTTTACGATATTGTGCTCCGGTCCGTAGGGGAACTTGGTGATGTTTTCCGCGCCATCGGCCGTCACGACCAGGATGTCGTGTTCCCGATAGCCGCCGGCGCCCGGCTGCCCTTCGGGCAGCATCAGCATCGGCTCCATGGACACCACCATATTGGGCTCCAGCACGGTCTCGATGTCTTCGCGCAGTTCCAGCCCGGCTTCGCGGCCATAGTAGTGCGAGAGCACGCCGAAGGAGTGGCCGTAGCCGAAGGTGCGGTATTTCAGCACGCCGTGCCGGTGATAGATCTCGTTGAGTTCCGCCGCGATGTCGCAGCAGCGCACGCCCGGGCGGATCAGCTTCTGGCCGGCCTCGTGCACTTCGACGTTGATCTCCCAGATGCGCCGATGGGCGTCCGAGCACTCCTCGGCAAACAGGGTGCGCTCCAGCGCCGTGTAATAGCCGGAGATCATGGGAAAGCAGTTGAGGCTCAGGATGTCGCCACGCTCGATGCGGCGCGAGGTCACCGGATTGTGCGCCCCGTCGGTGTTGAGCCCCGACTGGAACCACGTCCAGGTGTCCATCAGCTCGGAGTCCGGATAGGTGCGGGCGATCTCGCGCACCATGGCCTGCGTCGAGGCCAGCGCCACCTCATACTCGGGCACGCCCACGGCGATCGCATCGCGGCAGGCGGCCCCGCCGATGTCCGCGATCCGCGCCCCGTGCTTGATCAGGGCGATCTCCTCGTCGGACTTCACCATGCGCAGGCGCATGCAGGCCTTGCCGATGTCCACCAGCTCGCTGCCGGGCAGGGCCGCGCGCAGCTTGTCCATGTTTTCCACCGTGACGTGGTCGAATTCCACCCCGACGCGCTTCCTGCCTTTCAGCAGGGTCTGAACGGCAAAGAAATAGTTGTCGCGCTGCCAGTCCGTATAGACGATGTTGTCACCAAAGCTGCGGCGCGCCGGCTGGCCGGCGTCGATGTTGGCGCTGATGGTCGTGTGCTGATCCTGCGTCAGCGCCAGCCCATAGAAGCGGCCGAAGTGGCAAAATAGAAAGTCGGCGTAATAGTTGATGTTGTGGTACGAGGTGAACAAGACGGCATCGATCTGGTTGTCGGCCATGTATTTGCGCACCGCATCGACGCGCCGGCGCATCTCGGCGTCGGAAAAGGTCGGCTTGGCGTGCGGGCCATTGGGGATCCGCAGCAGGCGCGTCTCGCGCATCTGCTGGGCCGCGGTCGCTGCATTCGAGAATTGCAGATTGCTCATGGGGATGTCTCCTGTGGGATTCGTCGATCCGGCGTGGCGGTGCGCCTGGCCGTGTGCGTGGAAACCATCTTAGGGATCCGGCGCCGCCCGCCTTTTTCCGGAAACGACCTTTAATTGCTTGAAAGCGAAGATCCGCCCGAAAAAGCGGACCGATTCCAAAAACGGCCATAGAGTGCCTGGGCGCGAAAACGCAGATCCAATGGAGACAAGCAGAATGGACACCCCCTCGTTCCAGGCTGCCCCATGCCGGCAGCCCCCCCGCCACTACGGCTTCCTGCTGGTGCCGGGGTTCACCCTGATCGGCTTTTCCTCCGCCGTCGAGACCCTGCGCATGGCCAACATGGCCGGCGACGCCGAGCTCTTTCACTGGAGCACGATCAGCCCGGACGGCGCGCCCGTCATGGCGAGCAACGGCGTCCCCGTCCAGCCGGACTGGGCCCTGGACCAGGCCCCCGCGATGGACACGGTGTTCGTCTGCGGCTCCAACCCCATTCCCGCGCGGATCGATCCCGGCTGCCTGAACTGGCTGCGCCGCCAGGCGCGCCAGGGGGCGGCGCTGGGCGGCATCTGCACGGGCAGCTACTGGCTGGCGCGGGCGGGCCTGCTCGACGGCTACCGCTGCACCATGCACTGGGAGGACACCGAGCGCCTGCTCACCGACTTTCCCGACATCATCGTCTCCAAGCGCATCTACGAGATCGACCGCGACCGCTACACCTGCAGCGGCGGCATCGCGCCCGTGGACCTGATGGTCGCGATCATCCGCCAGCAGACCGGCAGCCACGAGATCGCCGCCAAGGTCTCCGAGCTCATGGTCTGCGAGCGGATCCGGTCCACCCGGGACCCGCAGCGCATCCCGCTGCGCCAGCAGATCGGCACCAGCCAGCCCAAGCTCACCGAGGTCGTGACGCTGATGGAAAACAACCTCGAGGAACCCCTCAGCAAGGAGGAGCTCGCGCAATTCATCCACGTGTCGGTGCGCCAGCTCGAGCGGCTGTTCCAAGAATACCTGAAATGCACGCCCAACGCCTACTACCTCGAGCTGCGGCTGCAGCGGGCGCGGCAACTGCTGCTGAGCACCGAGCAATCCATCATCGACGTGGCCGCCGCCTGCGGCTTCGTGTCCGTCACGCACTTCACCCACCGCTACCGGGAATATTTCGGCACCACGCCCGGCCGCGAGCGCCGGGCCGTCTGGCCGTCCGCCGACGAGCCCGCGCCGGGCCGGCCGCCCGGCCGGACCCCCTCCCCCGCCGCCTGATCGGGGCGCTCGCGCCCGCCATGTCACCCGCGTGCCAGAACTATGGCGCGAACGTACAAGCCGGAAAATCTGGCTTCCCTAGAATGATTGGCAGACCAACCCCGCCCGCGGCGCGCGCGGCGGCACTTCATTCATCACGGGAGACACCATGTTTTCAGGAACGGAAAAGATCCAGGGCTTCGACGACGATCTGTGGGCGGCCATGCAGGCCGAAAGCCGGCGCCAGGAGGAGCACATCGAGCTGATCGCCTCGGAAAACTACGCCAGCCCGCGCGTCATGCAGGCCCAGGGCTCCGACCTCACCAACAAGTACGCCGAGGGCTATCCGGGCAAGCGCTACTACGGCGGCTGCGAGCACGTGGACGTGGTGGAACGGCTGGCCATCGAGCGCTGCTGCGAGCTCTTTGGGGCCGACTGGGCCAACGTCCAGCCGCATTCGGGCTCGCAGGCCAATGCGGCGGTCTACCTGGCCCTGCTGCAGCCGGGCGACACGCTGCTGGGCATGAGCCTCGCCCATGGCGGACACCTGACCCACGGCGCCAAGGTGAGTTCCTCGGGCCGCCTCTATCATGCCGTCCAATACGGCCTGGACGGCAAGGACCTGATCGACTACGAGGAGGTCGAGCGCCTGGCGCTCGAGCATCGCCCGAAAATGATCGTGGCGGGCTTTTCGGCCTATTCCCAGGTGCTGGATTTTCCGCGCTTCCGCCGGATCGCCGATGCGGCCGGCGCGCTGCTCATGGTGGACATGGCGCATTTCGCCGGCCTGGTGGCGGCGGGCCTCTATCCCAATCCGGTGCCCCATGCCGACATCGTCACGACCACCACGCACAAGACCCTGCGCGGCCCGCGCGGCGGGCTGATCATGGGCCGCAGCAATCCCGAGATCCAGAAAAAGATCCAGTCCGCCGTGTTCCCCGGCGCCCAGGGCGGGCCGCTGATGCACGTCATCGCCGCCAAGGCGGTGGCGCTCAAGGAGGCCATGCAGCCGGAATTCCGCGAGTACCAGCAGCGGGTGCTGGACAACGCCAAGGCCATGGCCGAGGTCTTCGTGGCCCACGGCCTGCGCATCGTCTCGGGCGGCACGCACGACCATCTGTTCCTGGTGGACCTGTCGGCCAAGGGCATCACCGGCAAGGCCGCCGACGCCGCCCTGGGGGCCGCCCACATCACCGTCAACAAGAACGCCGTCCCGAACGATCCCCAGCCGCCCTTCGTCACCAGCGGCATCCGCGTGGGATCGCCGGCGATCACGACCCGGGGCCTCCAGGTCGAGCACGCCCGCCAACTGGCCGGCTGGATGTGCGAGATCCTGGACGATCCCGAGAACCAGGAAACCATCGGCCGCATCCGCGAGCAGGTGATCGAGCTGTGCCGCCGTTTCCCGGTCTACGGCCAGCGCACGGAGGCGGTGGCGGCCTGAGCGGGCCGGCACGCGGCGGATCGCGGGCCTGGCCGCGACCGCGGCCCCTCGGCATGCGACTGGACGCGCGCCTGGCCATGATCGCCGCCCCTGATCCCGGCCCTCGGCCCGTCGGCACGGGCCTGAGCGGGCGGCTGAGCGATCAGCCGCCCGATCGCCGGGCGAGCTTGTCGATCGCGGCCTCGGGCGCGGCGGGGCGGGCGCGGGGGGCCAGGCGCTGGTGCAGCGCCTGCGCGAGGCCGCGCAGCACGGCGCGCGGCTGGAACACCGCCATGTCGATGGAATCCAGCGTGTTCTTTACCATCAGGCCCAGTTCCGTGTCGCCCTCGATCACCAGGCGGCGGCTGAAGAACAGCGTGTCCGGGTCCTCCCAGCGCTGCAGCAGGCAGTGGAAATCCCAGGCGTCGGCGCGAAAGGTCAGGTCGGGCTCGGCCCCGTCGTGGCGGGCCGCCCGGAAGGCGCCGTCGCGCCAGGTGTAGTCGAAGCGCAGCTCGGCATCCGCCACGTGGATGCGCAGCGAGCGGCCCTCGAGCCGCTGCAGGGTGTCGGGGTGCAGGTGGCGGGCCAGCATCAGGTTGAGCCCGGTGACAAAGAGCACCGAGCCGGGATAGCGGGGCAGGTGCCCGAGCACGCGGGCGACGGGCTGGGGAATGCGATAGGCGGGGGTCGAGGGGGCTTGCACGTCGGGACTCCGGAAAAGGGAAAGGGCGGGCTCAGGCGGCGGCCGCGCGGGGCGGCACCATGTCGAGCCCGGCGCGCCCGTGCCAGTAGCCATTGCACGGCCCGGCCGGCATCAGCGGCACCAGGCGCGCATGGGCCCGGGCCGCGTCCTCGCGGCCATCGAGCACGTCGCGGAACGCCGAGACCACCTGGTCCATGTCGCGCGACTGGGGGCTGAGGCGCAGGACGTCCACCCCCAGCGCCCGCAGCTCGTCGAGCTCGTGGATCAGGGTATAGACCAGCGCCGACTGGGTCTGGATGCCGTTGATGGTCAGGAAGGGCTGGGATTCCTTGGTTTCCAGCAGCAGGCCGTCCGGATGGTCCATACAGACGTACTGGCAGTTGTCCTTGGGGAAATTGCGGTTGCGCGCGGTGAAGCAGCGCGCCGAGAACGCCAGCGGCATCCGGCCGTAGGCGAACACCTCGGTCTCGAGCCCCGCGGGACGTCCCGCCTGCAGTTGCGCCAGGCCCTCGCGGCCCATTTCGAGGGGCATGGTCCAGCGCGTCGCGCCCAGGCCCGCGATCACGTCGAGCGTGGGCGTGTTGTAGACGTTGAGGAAGGGGCCCGCGATGAAGGGCCGGCCCTCCATGAGGCGCACCGCGCCCATGTCGTTGGCCTCGACGGCGTAGCTGTCGTTGTCGGTAATCTTGCGCAGGGTGGTGAGGTCGGCGCCGGATTCGAGCAGGACCTGGGTGGAGAGCACGGCGGCCTTGCCGGCCTCGGCCAGCATGGCGGCGACCTCGAGCCAGTCGGGCAGGCGCAGCTCGTGGCGCCGCGAACAGACGGTTTCCCCCAGGTAGACGATGTCGACCGGCCATTCGCGGACGGATTCGTAGAACTGCAGGGTGGCGACCCGCGGCCAATAGTATTGCAAGGGTCCCAAGGCGATTTTCATGGTGTTGCGGTCTCCGTGCGGCGGGCGTCCGCCGCAGCTCATTTCCAGGGCCGGTGGTAGGCGCCCAGCGTGTGCTGCTGCCCCTCGGCCACCTTGTTCAGCTCGGCCATCCAGGCGGGCTTGACCGAGTAGCGCGCCGCGCTCGCGCGCGCCAGGTCGATCGCCTCGCGCCAGACCCGCGTGACCTGCGCCACGTAGGCGGGGCTGCGCTGGCGGCCCTCGATCTTGATCGCCCGCACCCCCATCGCCATGAGGCGGGGCAGCAGCTCGAGGGTGTTGAGGCTGGTGGGCTCCTCGAGGGCGTAGTAGTTTTCGCCCGCCACGTTGAAGCGGCCCTTGCACAGTGTCGGGTAGCCGGCGTTCTCGCCCTCGGCGTAGCGGTCGATCAGCACGCCGTTCAGGCGCGAATCCAGGCCCTGGTCGGTCTGCTGCCAGCGCACGTGGCGCGCCGGCGAGCACACGCCGTGCGTGTTGGGCGACTCGCCGGTCGCATAGGACGAGAGCGCGCAGCGCCCCTCGACCATCACGCACAGGCTGCCGAAGCCGAAGACCTCGATCTCGACCGGCGTGTTGGCCGCGACCTGCTCGACCTGGGCCACCGACAGCACCCGCGGCAGCACGGCGCGCGCCACCCCGAAGTGCCGGTGGTAGAAATTGATCGCCTCGTAGTTGGTGGCCGAGCCCTGGACCGACAGGTGCAGGCGCAGCCCGGGGTAGCGTTCGCGCGCGTAGGCCATCAGGCCCGCATCGGCCATGATGATGGCGTCGACGCCGGAATCGGCGGCGCGGTCGACGGCGTCGCGCCACAAGGCCCAGGCATCGGGCTGCGGATAGGTGTTGAGGGCGAGGAAGACCTTGCGGCCGCGGTCGTGGGCGTGGCGGATGCCCTCGGCGATCGCGGCCGCGTCGAAGTTCAGCCCGGCGAAATTGCGGGCGTTGGTCGCGTCGCGAAAGCCCAGGTAGACGCAATCGGCGCCGTGCTCGATCGCGGCCTTGAGCGCGGGCAGGCTGCCGGCGGGGCAGACGAGCTCGAAGTCGGAGGCGTCGCGGTGGTGGACGACGCCCGGCCGGGACTGCGGAGTGTGTGGGGACATGGGAGGACCATCGGATGCGGGCGGCCCCGCGGCGGATGAACGTCCCGTAGGCGCGCCCAGGAATCGCGGCCCCGCGAGGGGCCGCCTGTACTCGGCAACAACAGCACTATGCCCCGATTCCGGACGGTGATCCTTAATCCTGATCAAGGTAGGCCACACCCGCCAGCACCGCCGCGACGGGCAGGGTCTTGGATGCCCGCCTCCGCGCAATCGTGTAAGGTATTGCGCGACCCCTCCGACAGGACACCGACATGAACGAACCGGACGACGTCACCATCGACGTGCGCGGCATGGCTCCCCCGGAGCCCATGGAGCACTGCCTCGAGGCCCTCGCCGGCCTGGCGCCCGGCCGGCGCCTGCGCATGCGCATCGACCGCGAGCCCGTCCCGCTCTACCAGATCCTCGAGCGCAACGGCTACGCCCACGACATCGCCTTCGAGGGCACCCACTACGTCGTGACGATCTGGCGCGAGGCCCCGGGCGGCGCGCACGGGCGCTGATCCATGCAGCGCGCCCTGGCCTTCGACAACACGCCCGCCCTGCGGGTGCCCCTGCCCTTCTTCCTCAACGTCCCGGCCTTCGCCCTGCTCGCCGGCCTGCTGGCCCTCTGGGCCGGTCCCCAGGCCTTCGCCTCGCGCTGGGCGCCGGCCACGCTCGCCCTGACCCACCTGTTCACCCTGGGGGTCCTGGGCAGCGCCATGCTGGGCGCCATGATGCAGATCCTGCCGGTGGCCTGCAACGTGTCCTTTCCCCAGGCCGCGCGCGTCTCGGCCTGGGTCCACGGCCTGCTCACCACGGGCACGCTGTGCCTGGCCTGGGCCTTCCTGTCGATGCGCCCCTGGGCGTTCCAGGCGGCCGCGGGCCTCCTGGGCGCGGGCCTGGCCGCCTTCATCGGCGCGGCCGGCCTCGCCCTCTGGCGCCACCGCCGCCGGGTCTACAAGGGCGCGCGGGAAATCCTGGTCCCGGTGCGCGCCGCCCTCGCCGGCCTGGCCCTGACGGCCGCGCTGGGCGTGGCGCTGGCCGGCGCCCTGGGCCACGGGCGCGGCCTGCCCGGGCTGATCGACTGGCACGCGCTCTGGGGGCTGGCCGGCTGGGCGGGCCTCCTGCTGATCGGCCTGTCCTTCCAGCTCATCCCGATCTTCCAGGTGACCGAGATCTACCCCAAGGTCCTCACGCGCTGGCTGCCCCTCGCCATCCCGGGGCTGCTGCTCGCCTGGACGGCGCTGGACGCCACCGATGGCCTGCCGCGGCTCATGAGAGAGACGGTGGAGCTCCTGCTGCTGGCCGCCTACGTGGTCCACGCCCTCACCACCTGGCACCTGCTCCAGACCCGCAAGCGCCCGCAGGCCGAGCCCACCACCTGGTTCTGGCGCCTCGCCATGCTGTGCATCCTCGGCTGCGCCCCGCTCTGGATCTGGCTCACCGGCGACGGCGGCGCGCGCGCGCCGCTGACCCTGGGCATCTGCATCATCGTGGGCGCGCTGTGGTCGGCGGTCAACGGCATGCTCTACAAGATCGTGCCCTTCCTGCTCTGGAAGCACGCGCAGGACCGCATGGTGATCCCGGACCACGATCCCGCGCAGGCTCGCGCCTACCTGCGCGTGATGCCCAAGATGGCCGCCTACGTGCCCGAGGGCCGCGCATACGGGCAGTTCGCCGTCCACGTGCTGGCGGTGGCAGCCTGGCTGGGCGCGGGGCTGGGCCTGCCGGGCTGTGCCTGGGCGGCCGGCGGCCTGCTGGCCGCCTCGGCGGCCTGGCTGGCCCTGAACGTCGGCCTCGCCCTGCGGACCTACCGGCGCACCCTGCGGGCCATGGCGGCGCTGCCCCTGGCGGCGGCCGCCGCTGGAAAGGCGGGCCCGTCCGCCACGCCGGCGCCCGCGTCCGGCAAGCGCTAGCCCTGGTAATGGACCAGCGCGCTCACGTCCAGGATGGTGATCTCGCGGCCGCGCACGCGGATCAGCCGCTTGTCGCTCAGCTCGCGCAGGATGCGCGAGAAGTGCTCGGGCGTGAGGTTCAGGCGCGAGGCGATCACCGCCTTGCTGGTCTCGAGGCGGAACGGCGAGCCGTCGTCGCCGGCCTGCCCCTTGAGCAGGTAGCCGATCACGCGCTGCGCGCCCGAGCGCAGGGAATACGCCTCGACGTCCCCCATCAGGCTGTGCAGGCGCACGCTCAGGCCGGCGAGCATCTTGCGGGCGATGGCCGGGCGCCGCTCGAGCTCCTCGAACAGGGCCTCGCGCCCGACGTGCAGCAGCAGCGAATCGGCCAGGGCCTGGGCCGTGACGATGTAGTCCTTGCCCATGAACATCAAGGCCTCGCCGAAGCTGTCGCCCGGGCCGATCAGGCGCACGACCTTTTCATCGCCGGACATGGACACGAACATGAGCTTGATCTGGCCGTAGATCACGATGTGGAAGCCCAGGCAGGGCTCGCCGCGCCGGAAGATGATGTCGCCGCGCGCCACGTGCACCTCGGTGGTGCCCGCGGCGATGGGCTCGAGTTCGGCGGGAGGCAGTTCATTGAACAGGGGCACCTGGGCCAGGTGGTCCTGGATGCGCACGCCGCGCCGCTTTCCACTGTTAGAATCCGTACGAGTCGCCATGTCCGGTCGATCCTCCCCTTCTTTTCAAATGATCCGTGTCCTGTTCAACATCCTGGGCACCCTGTCCCTGGGCCTGGGCCTGCTGGGAGTATTCCTTCCGCTGCTGCCCACCACGCCTTTCCTGCTGCTGGCGGCGTTCTGCTTCCTGCGCGGCTCGCCGCGCATGCACCGCTGGCTGCTGTCGCACCGCGTCCTGGGCCCCTACATCCGCGATTTCCAGGAGGGGCGCGGCATCCCCCTGCGCAGCAAGCTGATCGCCCTGGCGCTGATGTGGCCGTCCCTGGCCTTTTCGGCCTGGGTCATGCCGGTGCCCTGGGCGCGCTGGCTGCTGCTGATTCCCGGCATCGGCGTCACGGTCTACCTCATCCGCACGCCGACCCGTCCGCCATCCGACTAGGCGCCGCACGGGGATCTCCCGCGGCGCCGGATCCCCGCTAGATCAGCTTGGAGTAGGTCGAGACCGTCGGCCGCCCGAGGTAGCGGTCGAAGACCATCGCCACGGCGCGCACGAACAGCCGTCCCTTGGGCAGCACCCGCAGGCCGTCGTCCGCGATCTCGATCAAGCCCGCCTCGGCGTAGGGCCCGAGGCGCGCGAGCTCGTCGCGGAAGGCCTCGGCGAACGGCAGGCCGTGCCGTTCCTCGAAGGCGCCGAAATCCAGCGGCATGCTGCACATGATCGTCATGATGACCTCGCGCCGGATCACGTCGTCGCGCGTGAGGTCGAAACCCCGGTCGGTCGGCAGGCGCCCTTCGGACACCGCCTTGCAATAGGCGTTCAGGGAATGCTCGTTCTGCACGTAGGCGTCGCCCACCTTGCCGATGGCCGACACGCCGAAGCCCAGCAGGTCGCACTCGGCGCGCGTGGTGTAGCCCTGGAAATTGCGGTGCAGGCTGCGGTCCAGGCGCGCCCGGTTGAGCTCGTCGTCGGGCTTGGCGAAATGGTCCAGGCCGATGTAGACGTAGCCCGCCTCGAGCAGGCGGCGCAGCGACATCAGGAAGATCTGCAGCCGGGTCTCGGCCGAGGGCAGGTCCTCGGCGCGGATCAGGCGCTGGGCCTTGAAGCGGTCGGGCAGGTGCGCATAGTTGTACAGGGCGATCCGGTCGGGCGAGAGCTCGGCCAACTGGTCGAGCGTGCGGCTGAAGCTCTCGAGGGTCTGTTTCGGCAGCCCGTAGATCAGGTCGGCGTTGATCGACTCGAAGCCGTTGTCGCGACTGGCCTCGATGGCGGTGCGCACCATCTCGTAGGGCTGCACCCGGTGGACGGCCTCCTGGACGCGGGGATCGAAGTCCTGCACCCCGAAGCTGCAGCGGTTGAAGCCCAGGCCGGCCAGCATGGCGAGCGACTGCGCGCTGACGGTGCGCGGATCGATCTCGACGCCCAGCTCGGCGTCGGGCGTGAACTCGAAATGGCGGCGCAACTGGACCATGAGCTCGGTCAGCTCGGCATCCGAGAGGAAGGTCGGCGTGCCGCCGCCCAGGTGGAGCTGGATGGCCCGGCGGTGGCGCCCCAGGCGCGCGCCGACGAGCTCGAGCTCGCGGTAGAGGTAGCCCAGGTACTCGGCCGAGCGGCTGTGGTCCTGGGTGATGATCTTGTTACAGGCGCAGAAATAGCACAGCGACTCGCAAAACGGCAGGTGGACGTAGACGGACAGGGGCGGCGCGGCGTCGGCGGCGGCCCGGCGCGCCAGGTGCCCCAGGTAGTCCTGCTCGGTGTAGCCGGAACGGAAGCGGTCGGCGGTGGGGTAGGAGGTGTAGCGCGGGCCCGAGCGGTCGAAGCGGCGGATCAGGTCCTCGGAGATCTCGATGTCGGGGAACGAGATCGTATCCGGGGCGCGGCGGCCATCGGTCTGTGTGCTGCTCATGGTGATGCCTGGCTCCTGAACGCGGTCGGGGTGGATGCTCGCCGGGTCTGACGGGCGAGACCGAATTGTCGGGCCTGACCCGAGGAACGGCCTTGATGCGAATCAAACCTCGAACATCACGTATCATAAGCGCTCTTGCCCCGGATCCGCAGCATTCCCCCTCATGCTCCTGACGCTCATCCTGACCTTGCCCTTCGCCTGCAGTCTGTGCGCGGCGCTGTTGCCGGCGTCGGCGCGCCGCAGCGGAGCCTGGCTGGCGGGGCTGTGCGCGCTCGCCTGCCTGGGGATGGTGCTGGCGCTCACGCCCGAGATGCTGGCCTTCGACGTGGTCAAGATCCGGATTCCGTGGATTCCCACGCAGGGCGTGGACATCACCCTGCGCATCGACGGCTACGCCTGGCTGTTCGCCGTCATCATCACCGCGATGGGCGCCCTCATCGCCCTGTACGCCCACTATTACCTGTCCGACCAGGACCCGGCGCCGCGGTTCTTCGCCTTCCTGCTGAGCTTCATGGGCGCCATGCTGGGCGTGGTGCTCTCGGGCAACCTCATCCAGCTCCTGGTGTTCTGGGAGCTCACCAGCCTGTCGTCCTTCATGCTCATCGGCTACTGGCACCACCGCATGGACGCGCGCCGGGGGGCCCGCATGGCCCTGCTGGTGACCGGCGCCGGCGGCTTCTGCCTGCTCGCGAGCATGCTCATCATCGGCCACATCGTCGGCAGCTACGACCTCGACGAGGTCCTGGCCTCGGGCAGCCTCATCCGCGAGCACCGCTGGTATCCCATCCTGCTGATCCTGCTCGCGCTGGGCGCCCTGACCAAGAGCGCCCAGTTCCCCTTCCATTTCTGGCTGCCCAACGCCATGGCGGCCCCCACGCCCGTCTCGGCCTACCTGCACTCGGCCACCATGGTCAAGGCGGGCGTGTTCCTGCTGGCGCGCTTCTGGCCGGTCTTCGCCGGCACCGACTGGTGGACCTGGACCATCGGCGGCGCGGGCCTGTGCTCGCTGCTCCTGGGCGCCTACGCGGCGACCTTCCAGAAGGACATGAAAGGCGTGCTCGCCTATTCGACGATCAGCCACCTGGGCCTGATCACGCTGCTGCTGGGCATGAACAGCCCGCTGGCGCTGGTCGCCGCGGTCTTCCACATCGTCAACCACGCCACCTTCAAGGCCTCGCTGTTCATGGCGGCGGGCATCGTCGACCACGAGAGCGGCACGCGCGACCTGACGCGCCTCTCGGGCCTGCGCACGCTCATGCCGCTGACCGCGACGCTCGCCATGGTGTCGGCGGCCGCGATGGCGGGCGTGCCCCTGCTCAACGGCTTCATTTCCAAGGAAATGTTCTTCGCCGAGACCGTGTTCGTCGCGGGGCACTGGGCGAGCCGCTGGGGCCTGCCGACGGTGGCCGTGGTGGCGAGCGCCTTCAGCGTGGCGTATTCGCTGCGCTTCATCCTGCAGGTCTTCTTCGGGCCGCCCGCTCACGACCTGCCGCGCACGCCGCACGAGCCGCCGCTGCGCATGCTGATCCCGTGCACGCTGCTGACGCTGATCTGCCTGATCGTCGGGATCCTGCCCGGCGCCACGCTGGGCGGGATCCTGGGAATGGCCATGAGCGCCCTGCTGGGCGCGCGCCTGCCGCCCTACAACCTGCACGTCTGGCACGGCCTGAACCTCCCCCTGGTGATGAGCCTGATCGCCATGGCGGGCGGCATCCTGCTGCACTGGCTGCTGCGCGACCGCGATCGCCGCCATCCGGGCCGCGCGCCTCTGATCTACCGCCTGGACGGCCGGCACACCTTCGAAGCCACGCTCGAAGCCATCGACGACTGGTCCGCGCGCCTGCTGGGCGTGCTCCAGACCCAGCGCCTGCAGCCTCAGGTGCTGCTGCTCGTCCTGTCGACCCTGGGCGTGGCCGCGCTGCCGCTGTGGCAGGGCGGCTGGTGGCGGGGCCCGCTGGACACCCCGCCCCAGGGCGCCTTCGGCCTGATGTGGCTGGCGGGCGGCGCCTGCGCGCTCGCGGCGGCCCACCAGGCCAAGTACCACCGCGCGGCCTCCCTCATGCTGGCCGGCGCGGCGGGCCTGGTGACCAGCATCACCTTCGCATGGCTGTCGGCGCCCGACCTCGCCCTGACCCAGCTCGCCGTCGAGGTCGTCACCACTGTGCTGATCCTGCTGGGCCTGCGCTGGCTGCCGCCGCGCATCGAGGAATTCCCCGGCCCGACCGCGCGGCTGACCGCCATCCGCCGGATGCGCGACCTGGGGGTCGCCATCCTCGGCGGCGCCGGCCTGGCGCTGCTCGCCTACGCGATGATGACCCGGCCCTCCCCGCAGGGCGTGTCGGGGTTCTTCATCGAGCAGGCCCTGCCGCTGGGCGGCGGCGCCAACGTGGTCAACGTGATCCTGGTGGACTTCCGCGGCTTCGACACCTTCGGCGAGATCACGGTGGTGGGCATCGTGGCGCTCAGCGTCTACGCGCTGCTGCGCCGCTTCCGCCCGCCGGCCGAGACCATCGCCGCGCCCCTGCGCCAACGCAGCGCGGCGGCCGGCACGGCGGCCACCTTCGTCGAGCCCGACATCCAGGCGCCGCTGCCCGACGGCCTGATGCGCATGCCCGCCGTCCTGGTGCGCCTGCTGCTGCCGGTGTCCACCCTGATTTCCCTGTATTTCCTGCTGCGCGGCCACAACCTGCCCGGCGGCGGATTCGTCGCCGGCCTGATCATGGCCACCGGCATCATCCTGCAATACATGGTGGGCGGCGTGCTGTGGGTCGAGGCGCGCCCCCTCATCCGGCCGCAGGCCTGGATCGGCCTGGGCCTGCTCGTGGCGGGCCTGGCGGCCATGAGCGTCTGGTGGGCCGGCCAGCCGCTGCTGTCGGCCTACAGCGTGGACCTCCTCCTGCCGGCCGTGGGCGCCGTGCACCTGTCCAGCGCCCTGCTGTTCGACGTGGGCGTGTACATGCTGGTGGTCGGGGCCACCGTGCTGATGATCATCGCGCTCGCCCACCAGTCGCTGCGCTTCTACCGCAAGCTGCCTCCCGACAGCGCCGCGGCCGAACCGGAGGCGGGCTGACATGGAATGGATACTGGCCTGCGCGATCGGGGTGCTGGCGGGTTCCGGCATCTGGCTGCTGCTGCGCCCCCGCACCTTCCAGTTCATCATGGGGCTGGCGCTGCTGTCGTACGCGGTGAACCTGTTCATCTTCTCGATGGGCCGCATCCGCCTCGACGCGCCGCCGGTCATCGACACCCAGTGGGCGGCCGACCCCAGCCACTACGCCGACCCCCTGCCCCAGGCCCTGGTGCTGACGGCCATCGTCATCGGCTTCGCCACCATGGCGCTGTTCCTGGTCGTGCTGCTCGCCTCGCGCGGGCTGTCCGACACCGACCACGTCGACGGGGAGGAGCATCGCCCGTGAGCTGGAGCCACCACCTGCCGGTGCTGCCGGTGCTGATCCCGCTGCTGGCCGCCGCGCTGATGCTGCTCGCGCGCGACGGCCAGCGCGGCGTGCGCCTGGCGATCTCGGCGGCCTCCCTGGTCCTGCAGGCCATCGTCGCGGCGCAGTTGCTCGCCGCCACCAGCGGCACGGCGCACGGGCCGTGGCCGGACGGCGTGGGCGTCTACCTGGTCGGCGACTGGCCGGCCCCCTTCGGCATCGTCGTCGTCGTGGACCGCCTCTCGGCCCTGATGCTGGCCCTCACCGTCCTGCTGGGCGCGTGCTGCTGGGTCTACGCCACGGCCCGCTGGGACCGCGCGGGCGCCCATTTCCACGCCCTGTTCCAGCTCCTGCTGATGGGCCTGAACGGCGCCTTCCTCGCGGGCGACCTGTTCAACCTGTTCGTCTGCTTCGAGATCCTGCTGACCGCCTCCTACGGCCTGATGCTGCACGGCTCGGGCAAGCAGCGGGTCAGCGCGGGCCTGCACTACATCGGGATCAACCTGATCGCCTCCTTTCTGCTGCTGATCGCGCTGGCCATGATCTACGGCCTGACCGGCACCCTCAACATGGCCGACCTGGCCCTGCGCGTCCATGCCTTGGCCGAGGCCGACCGCCGCCTGTTCGACGCGGCGGCGGCCATGCTGGGGATCGCCTTCCTGATCAAGGCGGCCGCCTGGCCCCTGAATTTCTGGCTGCCCGGCGCCTACGCCCAGGCCTGCGCGCCCGTGGCCGCGCTGTTCGCGATCATGACCAAGGTCGGGATCTACGCGCTGCTGCGCATCGGCTCGCTGCTGCTGCCGGCCGGCGCGCCGGCGGCCTTCGGCGGCGCCTGGATGTTCCCGGCGGGCATCGCCACGCTGGCCTTCGGCTCGCTGGGAATGATCGCCAGCACCCAGCCCGAGCGCATCGCCGCCTACGCCATCATCGTGTCCTCGGGCACGCTGTTCGCCGCGCTGGGCATGCCGGGCGTCACGCTCACCGGCCCCGCCCTGTATTACCTGGTCAGCTCGGTCCTGGCGCTGGGCGCCCTGTTCCTGCTGCTCGAGCTGGTGGGGCGCACGCAGTCCTTCGGCTCGGACCTGCTGGCGATCAGCCTCGAGGCCTTCGACCTCGACGACCCCGAGCGCGCGGACCTGTCCGAGGACGTCGTCGGCATGCCGGTGCCGGCGGCCATGGCCTTCCTGGGGCTGAGCTTCATCGCCTGCGCGCTGCTGATCATCGGGCTGCCGCCCCTGTCGGGCTTCGTCGCCAAGTTCTCGCTGCTGTCGGCGGCGCTGCGCACGGCCGAGTTCGGCGCGCCCACCCTCAACGTCTGGCTGCTGGTGGGCGCGATGCTGGGTTCGGGCATCGCCTGCCTGATCGCGCTCAGCCGCAGCGGGGTGCGGCTGTTCTGGATACCCGACGACATCCACGTGCCGCGCCTGCGCCTGAGCGAGGCGGCGCCGATCAGCGTCCTGCTGCTGGCGTGCGCGGGCCTCACCTGGAAGGCCGGCCCCGCCATGGCCTACCTCGAGGACACGGCGCACTACCTCGACCAGCCGGGCCACTACGTGCGGGCGGTGCTGCGGCAGGATCCCCTGCGCCCGCAGGTGCCCTCGGCCAACGGCGGGGGCCCGCGATGAGGAGGATGCTGCGATTCCTGCCGCTGCCCTGCCTGCTGCTCATCCTGTGGCTGCTGCTCAACGACAGCCTGTCGGCGGGCAACCTGGCGCTGGGCGTGGCGATCGCCCTGGTCCTGAGCCTGCTCGCGCCGGGCCTGCGGCCGGTGCGCGCCCGCCTGTCCCATCCCTGGACCGCCCTGCGCCTGATCGCGCACGTCGCGGCCGACATCACCGAATCCAACATCGCGGTCAGCCGGCGCATCCTCCTCGGCGATCGCGCGCAGGCCGCGCCCGGCTTTCTCGACATCCCGCTGCGGATGCGCGACCCGCACGGCCTGGCCGCCCTGGCGTGCATCATCACCTTCACCCCGGGCACGGTGTGGTCGGGCCTGGACGAGCGGACCCACGTCCTCACCCTGCACGTGCTCGACCTGCAGGACCGCGAGGCCTGGACCCGCACGATCCAGGACCGCTACGAGGCCCCCCTGATGGAGATCTTCGAATGACGCTCTTGCTGCTGAACTGGGCCGGCGCCTTCGCGCTGCTGTGCTTCTCGCTGGGGCTGCTGTGCGCCGCGCTGCGGCTGATGCGCGGCCCGAGCGCCGAGGACCGGGTCCTCGCCCTGGACACCATCTACATCAACGGCATGCTGATCCTGCTGGTGCTGGGGCTGCGCTTCGAGGAGGGGCTGTATTTCGACGTCGCCCTGCTGATCGCGCTGTTCGGCTTCGTCGGGTCGGCGGCGCTGGCCAAGTTCCTGCTGCGCGGCGAGGTGATCGAGCCATGAACGACATCCCCGCCTGGATCGCCCTGCCCGCCGCCCTGCTGATCGTCGCCAGCGGCGTGCTGACCCTCATCGGATCGCTGGGCCTGCTGCGCCTGCGCAGTTTCTACGAGCGCATGCACGCGCCGACGCTGGGCATGACGCTGGGCGTGTTCTGCATGGTGCTGGCCTCCACCCTGGTCGCCACCACCCTGCAGGGCCGCCCGGTCTTCCATGAATTCCTGATCACCCTGTTTCTGATCATGACGGCGCCCGTCACCGCGATTTTATTGATGCAGAGCGCGATCCATCGCCAGGGCGGGCGGCGTAGGGAATGACTTTGTTACACACACCCTAGGGCAAACCCGTACACTGGATCATCATGGCACGGCCCGAAACCCTCGGGCCGATTCGAGCAAGGAGGATCCATCATGCACATTCCGACACCGGGGCGCGTCCCCGGCCTGATCGCCCTCTGTCTGGGCGCCGCCATCTTGTCGTCCCCCCTCGCCCATGCGGCGGACTCGGCCGAGGCCCAGTACCAGGCCGACGTCCAGCGCTGCCATTCCACCCCGGGCATCGACCAGAAAGCCTGCCTGCGTGAGGCCGGGGCCGCGCTCGAAGCCTCTCGCCGCGGCAATCTGACGGCGCCGGCCTCGCAGGCCGAAAACGCCAATCGCACCGCGCGCTGCAACGCCCTGCCCCCCGACCAGCGCCAGGACTGCCTGACGCTGATGGAAACAGGCACGGTGACCCAGGGCTCGGTCCTGGGAGGCGGCGTGATGCGCGAGACCACGATCACCATCCCCGCGCCCGCGACGATGCCGGGAACCACGTCGACGATACCGGCGCCCGCGTCGACGGCGCCGATGCCGGCGACGACCGCGCCAATGCCAGCGACGACGGCGCCGATGCCCGCGACGACCGCCCCCGCCCCGATGAACTGAGCGGCAGTGCCCGCGGCGCCCGAGCGCGCCGCGGCCGGCCTTGAGTGTTCGCGGCGAGAGGCCGGTCCGAGCCGCTGCGGGGCCCTTCCGGCGTGGACCGGGGGTCTCGCAAGGCCCCCGCTGCGCGGACGTTACAGTTCCGTCTGCATGCCCATTTCCACCACGCGGTTGGGCGGGATCTTGTAGAAACGCGTGCTGCGGCTGGCGTTGCGCGCCATCAGGGCGAACAGCCGCCGCTGCCAGAGATCCAGCCAGGGTCGCTTGCGCACCACGATGACGGTCTGGCGCGAGAGGAAGTAGGACACCCGCATGGGATCGAGTTCCAGTTCGGGCACCTCCTGGGCGATCTGCTCGATCACCTGCGGCACGTTGGGTTCCTGCTTGAAGCCCCAGCGCGCCACCGCCTGCCAGCTACTGCGGCTGACGCGCTCGAGGCGCAGCCGCTCGCTGAAGGGGACGTAGGGCACGCCGGCGCTCTCGATCGTGAGGAACAGGGCCTGCTCGTGCAGGACCTTGTTGTGCTTGAGATTGTGCAGCAGCGCGGGCGGCACCGTGCCCACGATCATGCTCATGAACACCGCCGTGCCGGGCACCCGGATGGGCGGATAGCGCTCCAGCCCCTCCATGAACTCGGCCAGGGGCTGCTGGTCGCCGGCCAGCAAGTCGTGGATCTGCTGGCGGCCGCGTTTCCAGGTGACCATCAGGGTGAGCAGCGCGAGCCCCACGCACAGGGGCAGCCAGCCGCCCTCGTGGATCTTGAGCGTGTTCGACGAGAACAGCAGGATGTCGATCAGCAGGAACACGCCGATCAGCGCGAGCCACGCGACGCGGCGCGCGCCATGCGCGCCACGGGGCAGGACGGCGAAGGCCAGCACCGAGGTCATCAGCATGGTGCCCGTCACGGCGAAGCCATAGGCGTGCGCCAGGCGGTCAGAGGATCCGAAGGCCAGCACCAGGACCAGCACGGCGGACATCAGCAGCCAGTTGACGCGCGGCAGGTAGATCTGGCCCTCGGCGCGCGCGGAGGTGTGCTGGATCACCATGCGCGGCCAGTAGCCGAGCTGCACCGCCTGGCGGGTCACCGAGAACGCCCCGGAAATCACGGATTGCGAGGCGATCACCGTGGCCACCGTGGCCAGGCCCACCAGGGGCACCAGGCCCCACTCGGGGGCGAGCAGGAAAAAGGGGTTGCGGATGGCCGCCGGATCGTCCAGCAGCAGCGCCCCCTGCCCGAAATAGCACAGGACCAGCGAAGGCTGCACCATCCAGAACCAGGCCCGCCGGATGGCGGGCCGCCCGAAGTGGCCCATGTCGGCGTACAGCGCCTCGGCGCCGGTCAGCGCCAGCACCAGCGAGCCCAGGGCGACGAAGGTTTCCCAGGGCGCCACGCCGATGAAGCGCAAGGCCCACAGGGGATTGACGGCCTGCAGCACGTGGGGCAACTGGAGGATGCGCCAGCCCCCCAGCACGCCCAGGGTGAGGAACCACAGCAGCATGACCGGACCAAAGAGCCGGCCCACCGTGCCCGTGCCGCGCGCCTGGACCATGAACAGGGCCACCAGCACGATCACCGAGACCGGCACCACCCACGGATCCAGGGTATGCGAGACCACGCCGATGCCCTCGACCGCCGAAAGCACCGAGATCGCCGGTGTGATCATGCTGTCGCCGTAGAACAGGCTGGCGCCGATCAGGCCCAGTATCATCAGCCGCCAGCGCACCTTGGCGGATCGTCCGCGCCCCGCGAGCTCCATCAGGGCGAGCGTCCCTCCCTCGCCGCGGTTGTCGGCCCGCAGGATGCAGGTCACGTACTTGAGCGAGACCACCACCACCAGCATCCAGAACAGGATGGACAGCACGCCCAGGATGTGCCCCTCGTCGGGCTGCCCGGCGCCCGTGAGGGCGACTTTCATGGTGTACAGCGGGCTGGTGCCGATGTCCCCGTACACCACCCCCAGCGCCCCGATCATCAGCGCGGCCCGGGGCGAGGACGCCCGCGAATCAGGATTGTTTAGCATAGGCGGAGTCATCGGCCGACTCGTTCCGGGTCAGGCGGGCCCCCCGGCGGGGGCCCGGAAAGACGATCGTCACGCGGGTGCCGGGAAAATCGGGGCGGCTGGCGAGTTTCCACCAGGCGCCGTGCGCCCGGGCGATCTCGCGCACGATCGCCAGGCCCAGCCCGGAACCCTCCTGCGAGGCGCCCGCGGATCTGTAAAAGGCCTCGAACACGCGCTCGCCGTCCTCGGTGTCGATGCCCGCGCCGTCGTCCTCGACGGTGAACGAGGGCGGGTTCGCGGCGATGCGCAGCGTCACCCGCGTGGCCCCCGCGCCGTAGCGCAGCGCATTGTCGATGAGGTTGCCGAGCAACTCGCTCAGCAGCAGCGGATCGCCGTCGATCCAGACTGGCCCGTCGGGCGCCGTCAACTGCAGGTCGAGCCGCCGCTCGCGCGCGGCGCCCAGCCATTCGGAGCCCGCGTGGCGCATCCATTCGCACAGGTCCATGCGCGTGAAGCGGTCGCGCGGACGCGCCGAGTGGTCGGCGCGCGCCAGGATCAGGAGCTGCTGGCCCAGCCGGATCATGCGGTCGCTGACCTGCTTGATCCGCTCGGCGCGCTCGCGCACGTCATCGGGCAGGTCGCGCGCGAGCATCAGCTCGGATTCGAGCTTCAGGCCCGCCAGGGGCGTGCGCAACTGGTGCGCCGCGTGGCCGATGAAGCGGCGCTGGGCCTGCATGGCGTCGTCCAGCCCCCGCAGCAGGCCGTTGAAGCGGATCACCAGCGGGGCGATCTCGGTCGGCAGGCCGGTCTGGTCCAGCGGCTGCAGGTCGTCGACCGAACGCTGGCGGATTTCGTCGGACAGGCGGTTGATGGACGCGAGCTCGGAGCGGATGCCCGAGATCAGGACCCAGGCGAACCGGATCACCAGGAAGA
>Ga0180216_1000260_pt1 | contig 59181 bp, 35 predicted proteins | sample eDN3rd37CBELigMG_FD_128879 | JGI IMG/M metagenome (GOLD analysis project Ga0180216, IMG submission 128879) | Enriched Miracle-Growth compost microbial communities from Emeryville, California, USA - eDNA 3rd pass 37_C BE-Lig MG (version 2)... ...
AAATATGTGTTACGAACGTAGGTAAATGAAGAGAAAACAGAACCCAAAATAGGCAAAAGGTGAAATCCACATGCGGATGTCACCTTTTGCTTGCTTTAGAGACTAGTTATGTCCCAGCCTCTTATGTAAAAAAGCAAAAAATCATTTCAGATAATATTTTGTGGAATTATGCAATTTATGTTTCGTCATTACAGGATACGATTTTATATGTAAGCGCTTAATTTGTAATAAGGGAGGCATACAGCTCAAAGCGTAAACAAAACTAAAGGACGAATATATTTATTATGGGAGGGTATATCTATGATGAAAAGAGCACTGATTGGCTTGCTCTCAGTGTTAGTATTGTTCTCAGTTTTATATGTAGGCCCAGCAGTTACCGTACATGCTGAGCTCATTGAACCAGCAAACGGTAACTTAGGGTTTGAAACTGATCTTAATGGATGGAGTGTCAATGGAAACGTAACGATTCAAGCAACAGGAGGAAAAAGTGGTAAGTCTGCATTGATGCGATCTGGTTCATCGCTAAGTAAGATGATTACCGGAATTCCTCAGGGTAGCTACACCGTTAGTATGTGGGTGAAGGGTGCAACAAGCAGCAATAGTGCGAATTTGACGATTAAAGACACTGGCGGACCTGACTCCGTCTTGAAAATTGACACGTTTCTAGATTCAAGCAATTGGCGAGAGCTAGCTCATCGTAATGTGCTTGTTTACAACGGACAGATGACGATTAATATTAATGCAGGAACATCAAGTGGACTATATATTGATGAGATTACAATTACACTTGATTCTAACGATAATAATCCTGTTCAGAACTGGGATTTTGAAGAGGGACTTGAAAACTGGGAATCCGTAGGCGAGGTTTCACTTGACTCAGCTAACCTCGATACTGGCTCCAACGCTGTAAAGCTAGGAGACCAATCTGAAATAAGTCAGAGAATCCCAGTTCAGCCGAACACAGATTATATTGCAACTGTACGGATGAAGGTAGATGAGCAGGATACGTATAAAACGACGAAGCAGTATCATTTGAATGGAACAGATGTATTAGGGGTATTCGTTGAACGAGTATCGCTTGGCAATCGCGTTAATCTTGGGGTAAGAGGACTGGATGGAGTAGTATTGCGTCAAGCTCCTGCTAGTACGGAAGGCTATGCACTTGTTACAATAGCATTCCGCACTGGTGCTAATCAAACCGAGGTTGAGCTATATGCGAACACAATCTATGATCAAAACTACGTGGATAGTGTAACTGTCTACGAGAACGTACAGGAGAATAATCCATATCCGAACGGATGGCAAAGAGGGAACTATGACGAAACAGACAATACACATCCAGCGGACGAATGGACGTCGAATGGTGATAACTTTGCATATGTAGATAATTTTAATGTTTTTGAAATATCCAATGACTATATTAAAGGTGTAGATATGAGCTTCCTGCAACCTATCGAGGATGTTGGAGGTAAGTATTTTGCCAACGGTGTACAGCAGGATGCACTGCGAATTCTGTCCAATCATGGTGTGAATTCAATTTTGACTGGTATATGGGTGAAGGCAGGTAATCCAATTTATGACTGGAATACGCTAACTCCGCTGACAACTTCAACTGTTGGTTATGATGGAGAGGCTGTTACAGGACGCCAAGTACTTACAGGATATTTTGATAAAAAACATAGCGTAGCAATTGGTAAACGAGCTACCGCATTGAATATGAGCTATACGCCTAGCTTCCATTACAGCGATACGTGGATCAGTGCAGCGAAGGCACATATGCCGTATGAGTGGATTGAGAAGGATTATGAAGGCAAGCTATCTAATCCAAATATCAATATGCTAGAAGCTGCTGTTTACAACTATGTATACGATACACTTTCCGCGATGAAGGAAGAAGGCGTTAATGTTGTATCAGTTAAGAACGGTAATGAGCAGGACGGCGGCTTACTGTTCCCTGTTGCTTCAGGCTCTCAATATACGCAGCATGCAGCAATCGTAACAGCTTCTGCACGTGCAGCGAAAGAAATTTATCCGCATGCGATTAATACCATCCATAGCAACACTGGCTATGATCCAGCACAAATTACAGGCTTCTTCCAAGCTTACGTAAATCGTGGTGCAGAAATTGATGGAATGGCATTTTCATTGTATGGCGGACGTGAAACTACAGGACAATTTGTGATGATGAATGCAGCAATGCAAAATAATGCGACGAAATATTTTGACTATATTAATGTAGAAACTGGATTTTCTTTCACGAGAGAGTCTCCTATTGCTGATTCAGAATCAACGATGGCGTTAACCAAATATTATAATCCTTCGCCGAATGGACAATATAATTTCTTGCTTGATTACATCCAAGCACCACTAGATATTCCGAATCCATATGGTGTAAAGCGTGGCTTCTACTATTGGAATTCGGAGTCTATCCCAGTTTATGGTGCTGGTCATAAGGCTGGAGAGGTTGTTGGTGGAAGCAAGCGGATATTGTTTAACAATGGTACTGAAAGTATTAAAGAGATGGGAAGCAGTCACGTTGGTAAGGCTGGCGATATGATGGACAGCATGTATGCTTTCTTACATCGTGGCTATACGAAGAAAGCAACGAATTCCGTCTATAGTCCGCTCCATTACAGTACGACGAATTATGATGTTACAGAAGCAAGTAGCATTACTTTTGCAGATAGCAATCTATCACTGAAGGTTGGCGAAGTGAAGCGTCTGCAGCCTACGATTCAGCCGATGAATCAACTGTTAAAAGACTATTCGATAAGCTATAGCTCAAGTGCTCCTGCTATTGCAGAGGTATCCGAACATGGTTTTGTCGTAGCCAAATCGGCAGGTACAGCGGAAATTACAGCAACAATTGGAAGCGTATCCACGACGGTTACGGTTACGGTTAATTCTGCAGGTGTTGCTAGCGGCATGGAGATTAGCTATGAGGTCATTAGAGGCAAAAGCAGCGTAGAAACAGGAACAATAACGGATGGCAATACGATCAATGTTAAACCTTATGATAAGTTGAAGTTGAAAACTACACTTGTTGGAGCTCCAACAAAAAAATCTGTGATCTATACGGTGTCCGATCCTGAAAAGGCATGGTGGTATGGTGATACATGGCAAACAGATGATAAAGTGATGCGCACGCTCACAGATAAGCTGTCTACAGCGAATTATGATCCAGTCGTCCAATTGAATCCAGTTCAAGGTGGAACCGTTCAGGTGATAGCCACCTCGGTTGATGGTGCTTCTACATTGAGCTTTAACGTAGTAATCACTCAAACCGATGTTACGGCTGTAGCGATTAATGAAGGAGACAGCATGGTTCGAGCTGGTCGAACACTTCAATTGACTTCTACTGTCACACCTAGCGATGCATCGTTCTATAAGGTGAATTGGAGCAGCAGCGATGAAGCGATTGCTAGCGTAGACGTGAATGGTTTAGTCACTGCAATCAGCCCTGGCACGACGACCATTACAGTAAGCTCGGATGCACAGCCAGATATTACTGACTCAATCACGCTTACTGTAACACAGGTATTAGTTGAACAATTGCTGCTATCACAAAGCAAGCTAGGCTTACTTGTAGGCGGAAGTAAAGTGCTTACTTATATGGCAGTCCCTGAGCATGCGGTAAATAAAGCTGTGAGCTGGAGTGTGCAGCCAGGCGATGAGGAGATTATTTCTGTCGATGCAAGTGGAAAGGTAACAGGCTTGAAATCTGGCACTGCTACCGTAGTTGCTACCGCAGAAGATGGAAGTAATGTTCATGCAGAAGCAACAATTATTGTTGTGGATGAACCGATTGCTGCTACAGGAATGGAGCTGTCAACAGAGGAGGTATGGGTGCAATCCAACTACTTCTCGCCAGATGCTTCGAGCCAAGGAGAGACTATGCCTGTTGTTAAGCTTGAAGCAATCTTTACGCCAGCGGAAACGATCAATACTAGTATTACATGGTCTTCCAACAACGAGGATGTTGCAACGGTAGATGCCAATGGAATCGTAACTGCACAAAAGCCAGGGGTTGCGGTCATTACTGCAACAGCAAGTGATGGCGGCTTTACAGATCAAGTAACGATTTATGTGCCTAGCATCAGTGAGGATTGGGAAAACTACGAAGTTGGCTCTAAGGGCGGCTTTACAGATGGTAATACATTTACGTATGAGGTAATCGATTCAGGCGGCAACCAAAGACTTCAAGCAGCGGTTAAAAGTCAAAAAGGGGGAGAAAATCCTTATACATTAAACAGAAGAACATTTACTCCGGTTGGTGGCGAAGAGGTAGTTGTTGAATTTGACTGGAATGTTGGTTCATTTACACCAGATAATCGCTCAAGAGGTGCGAACGTATCGATCGAGGATGCTAACGGCAACACGTATCTGGCATTAGCTACCTTCCCTTCCATTGGCAGCTCAGATTATGAAATGACCTATTATATTTTGAATGGATCTACAGCCATGCCAACTAAAAACGGCAGTGTTAATGGTAACTTCAACTATATTCACGGTGGCGGCGGAGCTGGTGGTACTTTTACCGATACTGAAAAAGTAAGTGAAGGACTATTTAAAGGAAACAATAAAGAATATAACGTTCGAGTTGTCCTGAATTTTAAGGATAGAAGTATACAATTTACAATTACGGACAAATCCAATCCTAGCATCACAGCCACGGTATCTGATTTGGTGATGGATTCCAGAGTTAGCTATACGAATAGCTTTGGCGCCATTGCATTCTCTCATTATTTCAATTCAAATGCATCATGGACAACGTCGATTGATCATTTGAACGTCTATCAGACCGTGCTTCAAGCGGAAAGAATTGACTATAGTGTAGATGCAATTAATCAAAATCAAAGTGAAGGAATTAAGCTAGTTCCTGTTGCTGGTGCGCTTAGTGCTACTGCAAAAGTTAATGCCAAGGTTATACCAGTTGCAGCAGATCAGAGCATAGCGTTTACGCCGCTCGATGAATTAGCGGATGTAATAGAGATTGATGCGAATGGCGTCATTACGGTTAAGCCATCTGCATTAGTGAACTATGGCGAGCATGATACGATACAAAGTATTACAGGCTATATCCGAGTATCTTCAGTTGGCACACCTGAAGTGTACAGCGATGTTAAGCTTACATTAGGACCGCCAAATGCATCAGAGATTATTCAAGTGTATGTAGACGGTGAAGAATATTTAGAAGCGATCACGCTAGTATCAGATGAGTCAGTGAAATTGTCTTACGCTGCATCTGGTGGAGACGGCACTTCTGATATTTACGCCTACAATTGGGAGGTAACCTCAGGCAACGCGGTTATAGATGACAACGGTAATTTGTCTGCAATTACGTCGGGTAATGTTATCGTTACCTTTACAATTGACTTCTTCCGCAAACAAGAAGTACGTACATTAGAATTTAACTTTATTGATAGGGTTGAGGAACCGAGCCTATTATCTCAAGGCAAGCCTGTGACAGCTAGTAGAAGCGCTGCCCAGTACCCAGCAGCAAATGCAGTTGATGGTAGTACAAGTACGACATGGTCTACAGGAGGACATCATCCGAACACAACACTTACTGTTGATCTTGGAGAGAGAGCGCTCATTCATCATACAATTGTAGCGGGCTGGACACCACAGGATTACAAGATTGAAGCTTCGGAGGATGGAACGAATTACACAGTTATTGCTGAGCGCAACGATATTGTAAGTACAAGTAACTCTAACTCTGGGCTAACAACTACTGACACGATTTCAGAAGAGGTTTATGGTCGTTATGTTCGCTTGACTATTACGAATATTAGAAGTGCTCAGTGGCTAGGTGTACGTGAGTTTGAAGTTTATGGAAATTATGTAGCTGCTTCAGAGCCAACTGACGAAACAGCACCAAGCTGGGGAGCAGGAAGCCAGTTAGCAGCTTCGACTGTAGGAGAGAATAGTCTGACGCTAACATGGACATCAGCAACAGATGATACAGAGGTAGCAGGTTACAGAGTATATAACGGTAACGAGCTTTTAACAGAAGCAGCAGGGAATGTAACAAGCTACGAAGTAACAGGCTTATCTGCCAATACAAGCTACACATTCAAGGTAGAAGCTGGAGATGCAGCAGACAACTGGAGTACAGATGGTCCGCAGGTATCGGTAACGACACTGCAAGAAGATGAGGGAGAACCAGAACCAGAACCAGAGCCAATCTTGGTCGAAGTAATTACAGTTACAGGACCGACAGCGATCACAAACAAAGCTGGAACAGCGTTATATGCAGCGGAAGTAACGCCAGCAGATGCAGATAACAAGGAAGTACAATGGTCGGTTAACAATGGAACAGGCGAAGCGACAATTAGCGCAACAGGATTGCTGACAGCAGTAGCCGATGGTACGGTAATTGTAAGAGCGACAGCGAAGGATGGCTCAGAGGTTAAAGGTGAACTAACCGTAACGATTAGCGGACAGACGGAGATTGAGCCAGAGCCGATCACGTTGGAAAGCTTGACGGTAACACCAGACGAGGTTGAGCTAGAGGCTGGGGAAGCAGAAACACTAACAGTACTAGCAAATTATTCAGATGAAACAAATGGTGATGTAACCCAAGCGGCAAGCTACAGCTCAAGTGCAGAAGCAGTAGCTACTGTAAGTGCAGCAGGAGTAATAATGGCGTTAGGCGAAGGCACAGCAACAATCACCGTAGCATTTGGCGGCCAAACAGCGACCGTAGCAGTGACAGTAAATGTAGAAGCTGAACCAGAACCAGAACCTATTGATGAGACAGCACCGACATGGGGTGAAGGGAGCAAAGTAACAGCAAGCAATGTCTCTACCTCTAGTGTGAAATTAACATGGAGCGGGGCAGAGGATAATGTTGCAGTTACAGGCTATAAAGTATTGTGGAAGGTTGGAGCAACCGATAAGGTGAAGGAAATCGAAGGCGCTGCAACATCAACATCGATTAGCGGCTTACAATCCAATACAAGCTACACCTTCACGGTAGAAGCGGTTGATGCAGCGGGGAACTGGAGTCAGAATGGACCAAGTGTAACGGTGCGAACGAACCGTATTTATGTGCCAGCAGATCCAGAACCAACACCATCAACAGAGCCAGAGCAACCGAGCGAGCCAGAGCAGCCGAGCGAGCCAAAGCAGCCAACTGAACCAGAGCAACCAAGCGAGCCAGAGCAGCCTGCAAACCCAGAACAACCAGCCGAGCCAAAGGCGGAGTTTACAGATGTTCCAGCAACACATTGGGCGTCCTCTGCAATTAATCGTGCAGCAGAGCTTAACATTATTAAAGGAAACCCAGATGGAACCTTTAAGCCGAATACGGCAACAACTCGTGCTGAGTTTATGACAATGCTGGCAAATGCGTTCAAGTGGCAAGGCGATCAAGGTGAGCAGGGCATGGAGATTAGCTTCTCTGACAATGACAAGATTGGCACTTGGGCTAAGGATGCGGTAGTACAAGGAATAGAGCGTGGCGTAGTGACAGGCTATTCCGACGGCAGCTTCCGTCCTAACCAAGAAATCACACGCGCTGAGATGATCGTCATGCTAGTCAGAGCGCTTGGCATTGAGACATCAGACGTCGAGACAACAGAATTTGCCGATGATGACAGTATTCCAGCTTGGGCTAAGCCTGCTGTTCAGACATTACGCGAGCTAGGCTTGCTTACAGGAAGAAATGGCAACAACTTTGCAGCCAATGAACCAGCAACGCGAGCTGAAGCGCTTGTGATTCTACTAAGAGTGATGGAAGCAAAATGAGGCTCCAAAGAAAAAGAATTCATGAAATAAGATAACTTTTTGTGAAATTGTGCAATAATATGACTTAATCCTGTTATATAATACATGTAATTAAATGAAGAACGGCCTTGCGTCTTATTTTGATGCAAGGCTGTTGCTTATTCTATACAAAATAGTAGGAACTACAACTGATCCCAAGTATGCTAGAGGTAAGAACATAAAAGAGATGGAGGGATACAATGTTAAAGGTTTTAGTTGCCGAGGACGAGCCGTGGATTAGAGCTGCAATTGTGGAAATGGTAGAAAGCATCGGGCATGATATTAAGGTAGTGGGCGATGCTACCAATGGTGAAGAGGCATGGCATATGATTCAGCAGCAATGGCCGACGGTACTGATTACTGATATTATGATGCCTGAAATGGACGGGCTTGAGCTAGTTCGACACATCTCAGAACATAAAATTCCGATGGCAGTTATTATTATAAGTGGTTATGAAAATTTTCAGTATGCACAAAAAGCAATTAATTACGGAGTAAATAGATATTTGCTTAAACCTGTCAATCGTGAAGAATTGCGCCAAGCCTTGTTGGAAGTAATGGGAAAATTAACGGAAATCGAACAAATGAACCATTATTTCATCCGAATCCAAACCTATTTTGATACGGTCAACGATATCGATCCTTCAACCGGCATTAAGAGTATTTATAAGTTAGTTGATGATCTTAAAAGTCTTAAGCACTTAAATTATGGTGCTTATTTAAGTTTGCTTAGAATTATTGAGTCAAAGATTAGCTCTCTACTTTCCAGCATCGAAGTGGAGCATGTGACACTATCTCAATTTAACGGCGTTCCTGATCAAGAAATAAGAACGCATTTAGGGAAACTTGTGGAATCTTGGTTTCTCCATCCAGAACGTAATAAAAAGGAATTTAAACAAATTATTAAATCAGCTTGTGATTACATCCATATCCATTATATGGATGATCTTACACTGACACAAATGGCGGAATATACGGAATTAAGCATTTCTCACTTTGGTTCTCTCTTTAAGCGATATACGGGTGAATCACTCATTAGTTACATTAACCAAGTTCGAGTTGAGAAGGCGAAGGAACTGCTTCGAAACTCGAACGATAAATTGTACTTCATCGCAGAAAAAGTAGGCTTTTCAAGTCAAACGTATTTTATAAGAGTTTTTAAAAATATTACGGGGATGTCCCCTAATGAATATCGAAAAAGTTTGGGGATATGAATATGAAGCGATTTCTCTATAAATTGTCCTTACGGCAGAAGATTATTTTAAGCTTTATCAGTATAGCGATGGTCGCAGTATTACTAATGAATTATGTATCTCATTTTTATTACAGTCGTGCAACCCAGGAAGATTTTTATAATATTGCAGCAACGACGACTGAAAGTCTTAATCATCAGCTTGAAATCTATTTCCAGCAAATTGCTAAGTCGACTTATGCGATGAATGCAGGGGTATTACGTTATTCAAGCGTACTATTGCAGCGCGGAGATTCGAGCTTAATTCAGGATTGGCTTCGTGATGGCTCCTCAATGGGTCCAGAGAAGCAAGCAATGATTAGAGATATTCTCAACAAGTATATTGCTTTTAACTATCCTGAGATCGAAAATATTTATCTTATGTCAAAGGATCGAAGAATCGTACAATCTTCTGGAACGACTACGAAAGCTGAGCTAGAAAGACAACCGTGGTTTCAGCAGCCATTAAATAATAATTTGGAAGTATTCCCCACAATGTACACGGAGGGCAGTAATATTCCTATTATTGCTGCTTCCATCCCTATTTTTGATGTGAATGATACAACATTATCAGGCAGGCTAGTGCTGCAAATGAGACTGACAGAAATAAAAAATATGATTGGCAACATGCGTATTGGTAAAACAGGCTATATTTTTATGGTATCTGAAGAAGGAAAAATCGTCTATCATCCCAACTCTAAACTACTTTCTTCTCCAATTAGTGATACGGAGCTTTCATGGCTTGCACTCGACGAGCCAAAATCTCAACAGAAGTGGAATGGAGAACAATATCTTGTTTCATATAGCATCTCTAATCTGACTGGATGGAAGACGGTAGCATTGGTTCCGTTGAAGGAGATGGCAACCGGACTAAAAATAGCACAGCTATCTGCGATAGTTGTAATGGCGCTTCTCATTATATTTATAATGATTGCCGTTCCGATAGCTACGAATCGCATAACGTATCCTATGGTGCAACTGAAAAAAGCAATGGAGAAGATTCAGACAGGTGATTTAACTGCTCGTGCGCCCGTCTCACCAGGACGCGACGAGATACAACTGCTTAGTTTAAGCTTTAATCGAATGGCTGCTAGGTTGAATGAGCTTGTTAACACTGTTTACAATATGGAACTCAAAGAGGTTCAAATGCAGTTGCTGCAAAGAGAAGCAACAATTCAGGCGCTACAAAATCAAATTAATCCTCATCTTCTCTACAACACCCTGGATATTATTAAGAGTATCGCTTTTTTGGAAGGGGTTCCAAAGGTCGAAAAAATGGCAGAGAACTTGGCGTCCTTATACAGATTTACTGCTAAGCTGGAGCAAAAGGAAATTAGTCTTGAGGAGGAACTCGAGCAGCTTAAGAAATACTTGGAGATTATTCATGTACGATTCACCAAGCATTTTGAAAGTAAGGTGTATGTGGACGAGAAATATTTACGTACCCCGATTATTAAGCTAACACTACAGCCAATAGTCGAAAATGCTGTAAAGTATGCGGTTGAACCGAACAATGGTAAGGCAGCTGTGCTGATCAATGCGTACCCAGAGGGCGAAGATTTAATTATTGAGATTGCGGACAATGGCTCAGGTATGGATGAAGCTACTTTACACCGTTTACAAGAACGTCTAGCTTCTATCACGAATGAGACAGAACAAAGAATGAAATCGTATGACTCGCTTGGTCTTACTAATGTACATCATCGTTTGGTGCTTTTTTATGGTACCGGGTATGGGATTGATATTCACTCTTTTCCAAGCAAAGGAACTATTGTCTCAATACGAATTCCGTTTAACAAATCGTATAACATTTCGTGAGATTGTACAATTTTTCGAGCTAAGAGGAACGATATACTAAACAGTGTAAAGAAAATACATTCAAGGGGAGTGTTATTCAAAATGAAGCTATTAAAGGTGGTTACGGGATCCCTTCTGACTCTTAGTTTGATCGCAGGCTGTTCATCCGGGACTAATGGTGGAAATGTACCGAATGCGACTAACAACGGTGAAAGTACACTAAGTGTAAGTCCAACCGCAGAAGTGGTAAAAAATGAAGAGAAAATTCCAATTTCGATTGCTGCTCAATATTGGGGCGGTCCAAAATGGGCAGAAGATCATCCTACAATTAAGTATTTGAATGAAAAGTTTAATGTTGATATTGAGTTACAGCTTATTAATGGTACTGAATACAATGAGAAGCTAAAGGTTATGGCAGCATCGGGATCTTTACCTGATTTTTATCGGGTGGACGCAGCTACCTATATCACCTGGCAAGATGAAGGAGCATTTGTGGAATTAACAGATTTACTTCCGAATTATCCCAACCTTGCAGAAGCTTTCCCGAACGATCATACAGCTGTGAGAGTATTAAATCCAAGTGATAAATTATACGCTTTACCTGATATTAGCTGGATTGTAAGGGATACGGTGCAAGTTCGACAAGATTGGCTCGATAATCTCGGAATCACGCTTCCATCTGAGGAAGAATTTACAATTGATAAGTTTTATGAAATTGCAAAAGCGTTCGCAAAGGAAGATCCTGATAAAAATGGTCTAAACGATACGATCGGATTTGCAGCTAACAATAACGCTATAAAAAATGCATTTGGTATTGCGAACGAGTGGATAGAGAAAGATGGAAAGTTGATTCCATATCAGACGCAAGTTGAGGAGTATAAAGCTTATCTAGCCTTCATGAATAAAGCCTACAATGAAGGGGTTCTGGATCAGGATTTTGTGCTACGCAAATCAACTGAAATTGAAGAATTGATTAAAGGTAACAAATTAGGGATTTATACTTATAAAAACAATTACAACTCTATAATCTCTGATATAGTGAAAAACGTTCCAGAAGCTGAACCGGTAATTGTTCCGATGGCTCCACCTGTTGGACCAACAGGTCTTCGTGGTAATACAAACGTAGCGATTGGTATGAACAAGCAGGTTATTAACGCTAAAGCAAGTGATGAAAAGATTGATCGTATCCTTCAAATTCTTGATTGGTGGGTAACTGAAGAAGGAACAAGTATCATGAAGAACGGTATTGAAGGTGTTCATTATGTGAAAAACGCAAATGGAGAGTATGAAATTACTGAGCTATGGGAACCAGAAATGCCTCGATTCTTGAATAGCTCAATCTTCGCTAGACCAGGTACAGACTTCAATCTATATCTATGGACTAGCCCAGAAGAAGTTAAGCAACATGAAGAATACACAGCACTTGCTGAAAAATATCCTTGGCCGAATGCTGCTATGGGACTTGAATTCTATTCTGAAACCTACAAACAAAAGAGTGGTGATCTCAACAACAAGTTCTTAGAAGCAACTTATAAAATTATTGTAGGTGATCAGCCTATTGAATACATCGAGCAGGCATCTAAGGAATGGCTTGAAAATGGCGGAGAACAAATTATTAAAGAAATTAACGAAGCAGCACAAAAATAACGAATAACACGAGCTTCGGTTTGCACAGGTCGCATCTTCCGTGCGGCCTGTCTTGCTCTTTACGCTCGTGCTTCGTCGGACTAGGAGGGAGTAATTTCTATGGAACAAACTGTAAAACCACCGAAAACAGTAGGAGACTCTTCAATTCCCTCAACAAAAACAAAAGGGAAATATTGGGAAAAAGCGTATCCATTTTATTTGATGATTTTACCAGGCTTGCTGTATTTCTTGATTTTTCGGTACGGACCGATGTTCGGCTTATTTATTGCATTCAAAAAATACTCACCTTTCCAAGGCGTTTGGGAAAGTGAGTGGGTCGGTGTCGATCACTTCGTTCGCTTATTCTCAGAGAACCAGTTTCTACTATTGTTGAAAAATACATTGTTTCTAAATCTATTGGACATTGCAATCGCATTTGCTTTTCCAATTTTAATCGCAATTTTGCTCAATGAAGTAAGTAATAAATATTTTAAAAACACAATACAAACGATTTTATATGCACCGCATTTTTTGTCGTGGGTTGTTATTGTAGGTATTACGATGTTATTGTTTCGGACGCAGGATGGTGGCATAAATATATTATTGGAAGCGATGGGATTCGAGCGTATTAACTTGATGACGGATCCGAAATATTTTCGTCTAGTATGGTTAATTCAAAACATTTGGCAAGGGGCAGGCTGGGGCGCAATTATTTACTTGGCATCAATCGCTTCAATTGATCCAGCATTGTATGAGGCTGCGAGGGTAGATGGTGCAAGTCGGCTACGCCAGATCTGGCATATTACCTTGCCTTCGCTGAAAAGTGTTATTGTGATTATGCTTATACTGCGACTCGGTAATTTTATCGACGTTGGCTTTGAACATATTTTCTTGCTTCAAAATCCATTGAATCTTCAAGTATCAGATGTATTTGAAACCTATGTGTATCGTCAAGGACTTGTTCAAGGCGATTTTAGTTATGCTACAGCTATTGGACTATTTAAATCTGTTGTTGGGTTTGTGATGGTGTTAGGTGCTAATACGATCGCTAAGCGTTTTGGAGAGGAAGGTGTGTATTAATGCTGAAGCGACAATCGAATGTTGATCGGATTTTTGCTATTTTAGTTTATGCTTTTCTAATCATTTTTACAATTTCAATATTGTTTCCGCTTATTTATATAATTACCACCTCATTTGCTCCGGTTCGTGATTACTATACAAGAGGTTTCTTTATTTTACCAAGCTCTTGGACATTGGAAGCATATCAATATTTAATGAATAATCCTGGATTTCTTGCTTCATTTAAAAGCTCAATAATTATTACAGTTGTTGGTACTGCTATTAATATAATCCTTACCTCCGTAATGGCGTATGGATTATCGGAAGCTTGGATTAAAGGTCGTTCTATTATTAACTTTTTAATTATGTTTACGATGCTATTCTCAGGTGGTCTGATTCCGACTTATCTAGTTGTTGATGGACTTGGACTCACTAATACCTATTGGGCGATTTGGCTTTCCGCTGCAATTGCACCTTTTAACGTAATTGTTATGCGAAGCTTCTTTTCAGCACTTCCATATGAGCTTAAGGAGTCGGCTAGAATAGACGGTTGTGGGGAATGGAGGTTATTCGGAACGATCATCCTACCATTGGCTAAACCATCAATTGCTACGTTTACTTTGTTTTATATGGTTGGAAACTGGAATACGTATTTTAATGCAATTATTTATTTGAACAAGGATTCAATGTGGCCGTTGCAAGTATTTTTGAGACAGATGCTGATTCTTAATGACGAAAAAATCGGTCAGTTGAATGATACGTTATTCTCTTATACGCCAGCCGCGCGGATGGCAGCGATATTGATTACTGCATTGCCGCTGCTTATCATCTATCCGTTTCTTCAGAAGCATTTCAATAAAGGGATGTTAGTTGGATCAGTTAAGGGGTAAAGATGAGGGACTAACTTGGCTTTTTACATTGATCGTAATACAAGCTACTATATCCCTAAGATATGACTTCACCCGTTCGTCATGCTTTGATTATTATTAAGCAATTAACAAGGAGAATATATATGGGACAGCAAAAACAAGAGCTAGATGTAACGTTTCTGAATCCTCCTGCTAAGTATCGCGGTGCACCGTTTTGGTCGTGGAACTGTGAGCTGAATACAGAACAAATTGTAAAGCAGATAGAGTATTTTAAGGAGATGGGTATGGGAGGGTTCCATATTCATGCGAGAATCGGACTTGATACGCCTTATCTCGGGGAACAGTTTATGGATGCTGTAAAGGTTAGCGTTGCCAAGGCGAAACATGAAGGTTTGCTTGTTTATTTATACGACGAGGATCGTTGGCCTTCTGGATTTGCAGGTGGATTGGTGACTCAAGAAGAAAGCTATCGCGGCAGGCATTTGATTCTGAAGCCACGTTATGGCGATACGAGAGTCTATGACCCTGAACGGTCTTCTGATGAGAAAACCTTGCTATTAAGCTATGATATCCAATTAGACAATGGATATTTAACTTCATGGCGCATTCTTAATGAAGGAGAGGAAGGGGCAAACGTCTGGGACTTATATTTGGAGTTAAGGCCCAAAATACCTTGGTTCAACTATGAATCCTATGTCGATGTTATGAATCCAGAAGCAATCAAGCGTTTCATTGAAACAACCCATGAGGCGTATTATCGGGAAATTGGAGAAGAATTCGGTACAGTCGTTCCATCAATTTTTACAGATGAGGCGCAGCTTACGAGGAGTACCAATCTAGGATTTGCCGAAGCTAAAGAAGGCGTAATTCTTCCATTTACTGATAAATTGTCGGAGATTTATAAGGCGCAGTACGGTGATGACTTTTTCGATATCGTACCTCAATTGGTGTGGGAGCTTCCTAATGGAGGCTCGGTAACAGTAAGATACCGCTACCGTGATCTTATAGCAGAAATGTTTGTATCTTCTTTCGCGGATACAATTGGAGCTTGGTGCGAAGCACATGGTATCACGATGACGGGACATATGAAAAGCGAGGATACGTTGCTTGCCCAGACTGCAGAGCTTGGCGAAGCAATGCGTTTTTACCGTAGCTTCGGACTACCTGGGATTGATGTATTATGTGATGATCGGGTATATTCCACCGCTAAGCAGGCGCAGAGTGCAGCACATCAGTATGGACGGGAAGGTATTCTGTCTGAGCTTTATGGTGCTACGAATTGGGATTTAGATTTTAGAAGGCATAAGCTTGGCGGAGATTGGCAGGCGGCGTTAGGTGTTACCTTAAGGGTTCATCATCTAGCATGGATGAGTATGGCAGGAGCGTCAAAACGAGACTGGCCAGCATCTATTTTTTATCAGTCTCCTTGGTATAAAGAATATGCGATGATCGAGGATCACTTTGCTAGAGTCAATGTGGCAATGAGTAGTGGAAAGCCGCGCGTTCGTATTGGTGTTATTCATCCGTTGGAGAGCTTCTGGCTGTATACTGGGCCGAACGAGCAGACGAAAAGAATCCGCGATGAGCTTGAGAATAACTTTCAGAACGTGATCGAATGGCTGCTTTTTGAACAGTTAGATTTCGATTTTATTAGTGAGTCTCTACTTAAGGATCAATATACGGAAAGTTCAGACCAAAAATTCCATGTCGGTGAAATGGCCTATGATGTGGTGCTGCTTCCTGGGATCAAAACGATCCGTAGTACGACATTATCGGCATTGAAGAAGTTTAGAGATAATGGTGGCGATGTGGTAGTTGCAGGAGATGCTCCAGCCTATGTAGATGCTTGTGCTTCGGAGGAAGGAATTCAATTCGCTGATGTTTGTAGGTCTGTTACCTTCTCTAAAAATGGCATCGTTTCCGCATTAGAAAAGGTTCGTGATATTGAGGTGAGAAAGTCCAACGGCTCGACGGCGGATTTCATTCTGTATCAGATGCGTCAAGTAGATGAAGATCGATTTGTATTTCTTGCTAATGGACGTGAAATTGTCAATCAGGATTTAACTAATTCGGAGCTACTAGTTATTTCTATTCCAGGAGCTTGGAAGGTTACACTCTATGATACAATGAATGGTTCAACGAGTGAAATAGGAGTCGATTATACCAATGGCAACACGAAATTCCGATGGAGAATGTATGAAGAAGACAGTCTTCTCTTTAAACTGGAGAAAAACGATGATGGTCAAGTGTTAACGGCTTCAGCGGAAATCGTGGATATAGCCAAGACAGCAAATTGGGAAAAATCGCTGACAGTCGTCAACAATGTAAATTACACTCTTGCAGAACCGAATGTATTAGTACTCGATATGGCTGAATATTCTATTGACGGAAGCCAGTGGCAACCGCAAGAAGAGCTACTTCGTCTGGATAATAAGCTTCGTCAGCAGCTTGGCATGCTAGTACGGACAGAAAGAGTTGCTCAGCCCTTCAGTACACCTAAGAAGGAGCCAGAGCATCTACTTGAATTGCGCTTCAAAGTGGAGCTTGAAATCGACTTGCATGAGCTTTATCTGGCGTTAGAACAACCTGAAATGGTGAACATCTATGTAAATGGTATCGAAATCGAGCAAAAGGACTGCGGATACTATGTGGACGAGAGTATTAGAAAAATTGCGCTTATGTCGGTAAGTGCTGGTGAACTAGAAATCCATGTGAAAATAGCCTATGCAGATCACTACAATGTGGAGAATATGTACCTACTCGGTGAATTTGGGGTTAAGGTTGTTGGGAATAAAGCGATAATCACTAAACTTCCTGAAAAGCTGGGCTTTAGCAATATATGCAGTCAGGGGCTACCGTTCTATGGTGGGAACGTTCTATATCAATTCGAATTTGAAGTAGAGGAAGCTGATGAATACGCAATAGCAGTCTCCAAATTCCGTGCACCGCTTATTGGTGTCAGTGTAGATGGAGTAAGAACAGGAACAATTGCATTTTCTCCTTACCGTGCATCGCTTGGATATTTGGCAAAAGGAAAGCATTCCATTGTTTTGGAGGCATTCGGCAATAGGATCAATACGTTTGGTCAGCTTCATCTATCTGATGAGAAACTGAAATGGTACGGTGACGGTTCATGGAAAACGGTTAATGAGAGCTATTCTTATCAATACCAGCTTAAAACAACAGGAATTCTACGTGAGCCGGAAATTTATAAAAGAAAAACGGAATAATTTATATCGGATGACGAACATGTGACAGGACATTGCCAAGCGGCAGTGTCCTGTCACGTATATCCGTTAAGATCAACTTTTCAATATTGAATACATCAAGATTGTATCTTCAGAGTAATAGAAGTGCAGAATTAATTCCTATTTTGTATCCAAAAGATATTTATGAAAATGATATGCTGAATACTTCGTTGACATGGGAGAGTAAAGATAAAACGGTTGCTGGAGAATGTGAAGGGTTACTCATGTTGTCTTAAGTTAGTAGGCTGAGAGTTTTCTTAACATCCCCCAAGCGAAGGCGTTAGCGCTCTGTCTAGCAATTAAACTAGCGCGAAGGCAACAGCGCTCTGACCCGCAAACACATCAGCGAGGCATAAAGCGCTCACTAATCAAGCACCCAGCGAAGGAGAAATGCGTTCTGGAAAGCGGAGCGTGCCACTTTTAAACGATGCTGCTACATAAGAAATTCAATAGTAAGCAGCATCGTTTAAACCGTGTGCTGCAAGAACGCATTACTCCGAAGCGTTGCTCCACTGAGCGCTTTATTCCGAGCGCAGTAAAGCAAACAGAACGCATTACTCCGAAGCGCTGCTCACACTGCCGCAGTTGAGCGCTACAGCCTTCGCCCTCACTCCTTAAACTGCGAGCGATAATCGCGCGGTGACAGAGTCGTCAGCTCCTTAAACACCTTCTGAAAATGCGCAAAGCTGCCGAAGCCGACCTCCTCCGAAATATCCGTAATCCGCATATGACTTTCACGCAACAACCGCTGTGCTTCCTTTACTCTCGTCATCCCTACATATTCCGTGAACGAAAAACCAGTTAGCTTCTTAAACGTACGACTTAAATAGCTCTCACTCAAATAAAAATGATGACTTAACCGCTCTAGCGTTAAATCCTCACGGAAATTGGCATTAATATACTTTGCGATTTCCATCATTTTCGCTTGGGTTGGTGTCAGTTCAGTTTCTGACGTTGCTCCGTCACTTGCCAGTATGCTTCTGGCTACTAACAATAGAATATTCGTAATCGTATGCTGAATCGTTAACTTGTACCCTGAAGGCTGCTCTTGAATTTCATGCAGCATCGTATACAACTGCTGCTCAATGATCCTTCTTTCATGACGGCTTAGCCCAATGACAGGGCGATCACTTAAGAAGGGAGTGCGTAATAATGCTTCATCCTCTTCGTTAAATTGCTGAAAATAGCTTTCATTCAAATAGAGCACGACGCGTTCATGGTCTGGAATGCCGCTGTCTAATGTGCGATGCACAACATCACCAGGAATGATGACGATATCGCCTGCATTTATCGTATACGAGCGATCTTTAATAAAGTAAACCCGCTGTCCTGAAAACAAATAATATAGCTCGTAGTGACTGTGTATATGACTAGTCGTCATCGAGAAATGACCCTTGCGAATATTGTATTCTACACACATCGGATCAAACGGATTGCCGTATAGCAAACTATCTTCTAGTTTCATCGTAAGCGCTCTCCTAATGACAAAATATAAGATGTTTATTTAATATTAGCATAATATAAGAAGAAAATGATGATATTTTGCGGTACATTTAGTGCAGAAGTTAAAACGTTCTCATGAATTTCACTTTTAAGAGGAGAGATGAAATAATGTCTAAAAAGAAATATGTTCAGGTTGGTACTGGCGGTCGTGCTGAGTTCTTCTATTCTGCGATTGCAACAACATATAATGAAACCTCCGAGCTAGTTGCTTTCTGTGATATAAACCAAACACGTATGAATTTTGCCAACAAAATCCTTGTAGAGCAGTATGGTTACCAAGCTGTACGCACATATAAAAGCGAGCAATTCGAGGAAATGATTGCAACTGAAAAGCCAGATGCAGTGATCGTAACAAGTGTTGACCGTACGCATCATACGTACATCATTCGTGCACTAGAGCTAGGCTGTGATGTTATTACTGAAAAACCGATGACGGTTGATGAAGAGAAGTGCCAAGAAATTCTTGATGCCGTTGAGCGTACTGGCAAGCAGGTTCGTGTAACCTTTAACTACCGTTATGCACCGCATCATACGAAAGCGCGTGAGCTAATTGCTAACGGTGTAATTGGTGATGTAACGTCGATTCATTTTGAATGGCTACTTAATACACAGCATGGTGCAGACTACTTCCGCAGATGGCATCGCGATAAACGCAACAGCGGCGGCTTGCTAGTTCACAAGTCTACACATCACTTTGACCTTGTTAACTTCTGGATTGGTTCACAGCCAGAAACTGTATTCGCAATGGGCGATCTACTATTCTATGGTCGTGAAAATGCGGAGAAACGTGGCGTAACGAAGTTCTACGATCGTGCAACAGGTCATCAAAATGCAGAAGGTGATCCATTCGCACTTCCACTAGATAACAATGAGCGTCTAAAAGGCATGTACTATGACGCTGAATGGGAGGATGGCTACAAGCGTGATCAAAGCGTATTCGGCGACGGCATTTCCATTGAAGATACAATGAGCGTACTAGTAAAATACAAAAACAAAGCGCAGCTTACTTACTCCTTGAACGCTTACTTGCCTTGGGAAGGCTACAATATTGCGTTTAACGGAACCAAAGGCCGCATCGAAATGAAAATCGTAGAGCAGTCCTATGTAAATGCTGGTGGCGATCGTGCGCTTGAAGGTGCAGTTCAAGGTGTTAGCATTATTGTGTTCCCTATGTTTGGTGAAGCTTACACAGTAGATTTCGAATTAGGAGAAGGCGGACATGGCGGCGGCGATCCAGTATTGCTTAACGATATTTTCGGCGTTCCAGTTGAAGATGAATTCAAGCGTGCTGCGAACCATATCGACGGCGCTCGCTCAATACTAACTGGGATTGCTGCTAACAAATCTATTCGCACTGGTCAGCTAGTAAAGGTTGATGATCTGGTGAAATTCTACTAGAGCTTTACTATAATCATAATGTTTACTTTAAGATAGAGGAGCGGATGGTTTGTGAAGGCATTTATGGATGATCAATTTCTATTGAATACCGATACAGCGGTTAAGTTGTATGAAAACTTTGCAAAAAATATGCCAATTATTGATTACCATTGTCATCTTGATCCGAAAGCGATCTATGAAGACAACGCGTTCAACAATATTACCGAAGTATGGTTATATGGTGATCATTACAAATGGCGGGCAATGCGTGCGAACGGCATTGAAGAGCAATACGTCACAGGTGGGGAAGACGTTACAGATTACGATCGTTTCCTTGCGTATGCCAAAACAGTTCCGATGACGATCGGCAATCCTCTGTATCACTGGTCACATTTAGAGCTTCGTCGTCTGTTTGGCATTGACGAGCTGATTAATGAGAAAAATGCTCCAGTAATTTGGGAGAAAGCCAACAAAGTTCTGAGTGAAGGAAAGTTCACACCGCGCGGGTTAATTACATTCTCTAATGTTAAAGTGGTTTGTACAACAGATGATCCAGCAGATTCCCTTGAATATCATCAGAAGCTGCTGGAAGAGAAGGAGCTAGGCTTCCAAGTTCGTCCATCGTTCCGACCAGACAAAGCATTAGAAATTAATCGTGAAACCTTCCTTCCGTGGCTTGAGCGTCTAGCTGGAGTGGTTGGTTATCCATTAGATAGCTATGAGCAATTACTTAAGGCACTGGAGCAACGTGTACAGTTTTTCCATGAAACAGGCTGCTTACTGTCTGATCATGCACTAGATAAGGTGATGTATCGCGAGACAACGAAGGAGCAAGCAGCGGAGATTTATGCGAAAGCACTTCGTGGTGAGGTCGTGACAGAGGAAGAGGAAGCAGCATACAAAGGGTACACCTTAGTATTTTTAGGTCAACTGTACGCAGAGCGCGGCTGGACGATGCAGCTTCATATTAAAGCGCATCGTAACAATAACCGTGCAATGTACGACAGACTTGGTCCTGATACAGGCTACGACTCGATCAACGATGGTCCGCTTGCAGAACCATTAGTTAAGCTGCTTGATGGTATCGAGAAAAATAGCGGCTTACCGCGCACAATTCTCTATTCCTTAAATGCGGCAGATAACGATGTGCTGGCTACAATTATCGGAAGCTTCCAAGGTGGGGGCATTGCAGGTAAAATCCAGCTTGGTTCAGCTTGGTGGTTTAACGATACAATTGACGGCATGACTGCTCAATTGAAGTCGTTAGCGAATATGGGCTTGCTTGCTCGATTTGTCGGAATGCTAACAGATTCTCGCAGCTTTCTATCATACCCGCGTCATGAATATTTCCGCCGCATCCTGTGTAATTTGCTAGGGGATTGGGTTGAAGGCGGACTTATTCCTAATGATGATGAATTACTTGGGGAAATCGTTGAGGGCATTTGCTATCGCAACGCAGCAGAATACTTCAGATTTGGAGTGTAATCGATCATCATAAAGCACATAAAGCTAAGAAGGGACACTACATGTGGCAGTCACATGTAGTGTCCCTTTTCCATTGAGATAATTAATGGAACTGCTAGTATAAAAAAACTATTGAACGCGAGCGTCGTTAATGGTATTTTAAGAGCAAGAAATAATGAAACGGGTTTCATAAAAGGGGCTGTAAGGTGAACAATGAACAAAGAAATGAACAAAGATATGAATATTTTAAATAAAAAATTGAAAGCGTTGCCGATCACTACTAATCCATTAATAACAAAAGCGGACTTGCAGGAAGCATTTCATCAATTATGTATGCCGCTTGTACCTTATTATAGTGAAGGCAAAGCACATCTAAACTTAGGAGCAACTGCTTCAGGCTGCAGCGGGGAAACAGCAGCAATGGAGGGCTTTTCTCGCGTGTTATGGGGTTTAGTTCCGCTGGCAGCGGGCGGTGGGCAATCTCCGTTATGGGAGCTATATCGAGAAGGGATTATTAATGGCACGAACCCTCAGCATGAGGAATACTGGGGCAATGTTAATCACTATGATCAGAAGCTGGTAGAGATGGCGGCAATCGGCTTTGCGTTAGCGATTGCACCAGAGCATATATGGGAGCCGCTTACGAGCGAGCAGAAAGAACGCTTCTACCAATGGTTAAATCAAATGAATGAGAAGTCGCTATACGACTGCAACTGGCTTTTCTTTTTAGTCATGGTCAATCTCGGCTTCAAACGACTAGGCTTGCCGTACCGAGAAGACTTAATTCAGCGCAATTTGCAGGAGATCGACAAGTATTATGTTGAGGATGGCTGGTATAGTGACGGGCTTGGCGGTCACTGCGATTATTACGGCCCATTTGCGATCCATTATTATAGCTTGCTTTATGCAGCATGGGTGGGCGATGAGGATGAGGCTCGTTGTACATTGTATAAGCAACGAGCGGTGCAATTTGCCAAGCAATTTTTGTATTGGTTTGCTGACGACGGCTCGGCATTACCATATGGTCGCAGCTTGACCTATCGTTTTTCACAAGCAGCCTTTTGGAGCGCACTTGTGTATGCAGAGGTGGATGAGCTTCCATATGGCCTATGTAAAGGGATATTGCTTCGTCACTTACGCTGGTGGTTCCAGCAGCCGATGTTTGCTAGTGATGGAACGCTGAGTATTGGCTACAGCTATCCGAATCTCATCATGGCGGAAAACTATAATGCACCGGGCTCGCCTTACTGGGCATTAAAGGCATTTCTCGTGCTAGCTTTGCCAGATGACCATCCTTTCTGGCTAGCGGAGGAGCTGCCATTGCCACAGCTTGCACAGAGCAATGTTCAGCAAGCTCCGCATCTTGTGATGTGGCGTGCTGAGCAAGGAAATCATATTCTTGCTTTTAATACAGGACATCCAGCTAGTAATGATCATACTCATACCGCTGCAAAGTACGAAAAATTTGTCTATTCTAATAAATTCGGCTTTAGTGTGGCGCGCGCTGAATGGGGCTTAGCGCAAGGGGCATTTGATTCTATGCTAGCACTTAGTGAGGGAGATCATCTCTATCGTGGCAAGCGATTCGTTAAGCAAAGCCGTATTGATGGCAATGTGCTGAGCTTCGTATGGGAGCCTTGGCGTGATGTTTCTATTATTACATGGCTTATTGCGGGCTCACCATGGCATATCCGTGCTCATCGAATTGAAAGTCAGCGAACACTGCATGCTGCTGATGGTGGGTTTGCGATTGGAATAGAAGGTGAGAAGGGACATAATGTAGTAGAGAGCAACACTCAGCAACAGAGCGCTGTAGTGGCGACCCCTTGGGGAGCAAGTGGAATCATTTCACTTTATGGCGAGGGTAAGCCGTCAATTCTCTATCCTAATGCCAATACGAACATCATTCATGCAAGAACAGCAATGCCAACTGTACAGCTGAAACTAGAGCCCGGCGTACATTGGCTTGTAACGGGAGTTTATGGCTATGGTACTGATGATGAAGGTAAATTAGACGATTGGGGTAAACCACCGTATGTAGTTTTTCGTGAAGGAGATGGGAAGCTTGAGATCTATAACGGTGAAGGTGAGCATTTGCTGGAGTTAGATTTACAGTAAGCAAAAAGTGAGGCTATTCATAGATAAGAGTAGCCACATAGTTTTTAAGATGCCATCTTCTTATTTTCTAAGAAATCTAGTATAATAGCGTTAATTGATTTATGTATTTGTAAATTCATGTTTATTGAAATTAATGTATCGTAAATTCATAGCTTAAGGAAAGCAGAAGGAGATGCAGGATGTCAACTGTATATAGTGGTTATTTGCTCGTTCATTTTATCGGTGAGCAACCAGATGGAGAACAGGTTTATTTTTCATATAGTGAGAATGGCTTGCATTGGAAGGATTTGAATGGCGGTAAGCCAATTCTAATTTCTAAGCTAGGAGAGCAAGGTGTACGTGACCCGTTTATCGTACGTTCACCGCTTGATGGTAGCTTCTATATTATTGCTACAGATTTACGAATTGCAAATGATAAGGGCTGGACTGCAGCTGTCAATGAAGGCAGTCGCGATATTATCGTATGGCAATCGCAAGACCTAGTGAATTGGTCTGAGCCTTGGGCAGTTACTGTTGGCGTAGAAGGTGCGGGTTGTGTGTGGGCTCCAGAAACAATCTATGATGAGCAGAATGAAGAGTTTTTAGTATTCTGGGCTTCAGCAACGAAGGAAGATGGAGACGAGGAGCGCAAGCAGAAAATTTATAGTGCGCGTACGAAGGATTTCCGTCAGTTCAGCGAGACTGAGCTATATATTGAACGCGATAATCATATTATTGACACGACCATTATTGCTCATGACGGACATTATTATCGTTTCTCCAAGGATGAAACAACGAAAAATATTACGTTAGAGAAGGGCTCTTCTCTTGCTAAGGATGCGTTCCAGCCAATTAGCGCACCGAATCTCGAAAGCATCTATGGTGTAGAAGGTCCGCAAATTTATAAGCTGAATGATGCTGAGCAATGGTGCCTTATTATTGATCGCTTCGCAGAAGGCAAAGGGTATTTGCCATTGTTGACTTCTGATTTGAACAGTGGCGAGTTCCAAGTTGTTGCCGATGATGACTTTGATCTAGGCGCTACGAAGAAGCGTCATGGCAGCGTCATTCCGATTACTTATGCCGAAAGTGCAGCATTAATTGCGGCATATGGCGACGGACATCAAGTATTACCTGGTCAATTTGCTGACCCTGATCTTGTGAAGTTTGGTGATCGTTATTATCTATATCCTACTACCGATGGCTTTACAGGTTGGTCAGGAACGCAATTCCGTGCTTTTTCTTCATCCGATCTGAAGCTATGGAAGGATGAAGGGGTAATTGTCGATCTTGCCTCATCACAGGTTCCTTGGGCAATTGGCAGCGCATGGGCGCCATGTATAGCGACGAAAAACGATAAATATTATTATTACTTCTGCGGTAAAACAACGGATGGTGTCAGTGCGATTGGTGCAGCAGTAGCTGACACACCAGCAGGTCCGTTTACTGCGATGCCAGAGCCTTTAATCACAATGGATATGTTGAAGCGATTAAATATTAGTATGTCACAAGCAATCGACCCATCTATTTTTGTAGAAGAGGACGGCACATATTATCTATTGTTCGGTAATGGTGTTCATGATCATGATGGTGCAATTGTACAGCTTGGTGAGGATATGGTGAGCGTCGTAGAAGAGACGATGGCTAATATTGAAGGATTAACTGATTTCCGCGAGGCGGTTACAGTACTGAAGCGTGGCGGACGATATCATTTTACATGGTCATGTGATGATACAGGCAGTGAAAACTACCATATTAAATATGGTACGTCGGAGTCACTTTATGGCCCAGTAACCTATCATTACCCAGTCCTTGTCAAAAACGCGGAAAAAGATATGCTTGGTACAGGGCATCATTCCATTATGCAGGAGCCAGGTAAGGATGAATATTATATTGCATACCACCGTTTTGTTACGCCACTAACACGCTTTAACGATGGAAAAGGCTTCCACCGCGAGACATGTATTGACCGAATAAGCTTTGGCGAAAACGGCTTAATGCTTCCTGTTCAGCTATAAAGCTTGCTAAAAGAATTGAATATAGAGTATCAAACACCTTTAGCTATTGCTGCTATCTCCAGATAGTGTGTAATGGCTGAAGGTGTTTTTGTTTATTATTGCATGCATATGTAAAAACTGGACAAACTAATCTCACTCCAAAAGGTGAGGTGAAGATGATGTGGAGTGTAATTATCGACCATATTCCTAATTGGAAAGTATGGATGCAAGGCTTTGCAGCGATGTTTATTGCAATGGCTTTCTATATCACTCATAAAAAACTATTCGCTTGGGGGAAACAAGGAACTCTTAGAACCTCGAAGCAGGATCAGAACAAAGAGCAACAGCAGCTTTCTGGAAATTTTGATACTGATGTTGCAGCTATTAAGGAGCGCATTGGCAGTAATAGCGATGTGAATTTTCGTGATTTTCGGATAAGCATCCGTAGTAGCAAAGCTTTGCTAGTTTTTGTTGAAGGGATGCAGGATGAAGAGATTATTAGCAAGCAAGTGATGCAGGTGCTAATGGATAACAGCGTTCCGAAGGCTGAAGGCTATGCGATTCAGAATGATGGTAGAGCATTTAGTACCTATATTAAAGAAAAAATATTGCCTGTCTGCAAAGTAAGGGAAGTATCCGAAATTGGTGAGCTAGTTGAATTCATACTGTTAGGATTCAATGCGTTACTAATCGATGGCATGTCGAATGCGTTATTAGTAGGCGAACCAAAGCCTAAAGTTAGATCAATTAATGAGCCTACCTCAGAAGCGCTATTGCGCGGTCCACGTGTAGGCTTTACAGAAGTACTTAGCGAGAACACCGCCCTACTACGTCAGCATGGGCGAACGGAAGAGCTGCAATTAACTATGGTTGAAGTAGGTAATCGCATAAAAAGAAATATAGTCATTGCTTATATGAAGGAAATTGTGAATCCAGAGCTATTGAAAGAGGTCGAGGATCGGATTTCCAATATTAATCATGACTTTATAGCTGAATCGGGATATATCGAGCAGCTAATTGAGGATAATTGGCTCAGCCCATTTCAGCAGGTGCAAAATACAGAACGTCCTGACCGTGTTATTAATGCGATGCTGGAAGGTAAAGTGGGTATTTTGTTAGACGGAACGCCATTTGCGTTAATTGTTCCTGTTACCTTCAGTATGCTGCTGCAATCACCAGAGGATTATTATGAACGCTGGTTGCCTAGTTCCTTGCTAAGAATGTTAAGGTTTTTTGTTGCATTTTTAGCCTTAATGACACCAGCGGTATACATATCGTTTATTTCATTTCACCCTGGCTTAATTCCGACTGAGCTAACGATTACGATTATCGAAACAAGACAAGGCGTGCCTTTTCCTTCAATAATCGAAGTATTAATTTTGGAAATATCAATCGAGATATTACGTGAAGCGGGCATTCGCTTACCTAAGCCGATCGGACCAGCAATGGGGATCGTAGGTGGTTTGATCATTGGTGACGCAGCTGTACAAGCGGGTATTGTTAGTCCAATTCTAGTTATTACAGTAGCTGTAACCGCGATCTCATCTTTTGCGATTCCAATCTATAGTGCAGGGATTACATTACGTATGCTTCGTTTTGCAGGCATGATCTTTGCAGCGATGATGGGCATGTTTGGAACGATACTGTTTTTCTTAATCATTTGCATCCATATGAGCAAATTAAAAAGCTTTGGTGTTCCATATGTGACACCACATGCTCCTTATCGCTTAAGTGATTGGAAGGACTTGTTTATTCGTGTCCCTGTATCATTAATGAAGCAACGTCCGAAAATGATGAAAACAAAAGACGATCAGCGTAAATGATTACCGGTCCTTTTATGCCAAGTTGGAGGGATATCAATGTTCACACGCTCAGACGATAAAATCACGTCATCTCAGGCTACTGTATTTTTAACAAATTCCATTTTAGGAGCAGGGATATTAACCTTGCCACGCGTGCTTACAAATGCGGCAGAAACACCTGATGTGTGGCTTTCTTTAATAATTGGTGGATGCATAATTTTTTGTTTAATTATCGTCATGGTAAAGCTAAGTCAACAATTTCCTGGGAAGACGGTATTTCAATATGCAGGTAGCATTGCTGGGAGGTTTCTAGCGATATTTCCTTGCCTGCTACTAATCGTATACTTTATTGTCATTGCTGGATTTGAAATTCGTGTGTTAGCTGAGGTTACGTTATTCTACTTACTGGAAGGAACACCTATGTGGGCAGTTCTAATTCCGTTTATTTGGGTGAGTGTATATCTGATAACAGGCGGAATTAATGTAATCTCGCGATTATTCCAATTGATATTACCGATTAGCCTATTAGTGTTGCTCGTTTCTTATTTGATGAGTTTACGAATTTTTGAGATAGACAACCTTCGTCCAGTTCTTGGAGATGGACTAATGCCAGTGTTCCAAGGGATCAAATCCACGGTGCTTGTTTTTTCTGGAATTGAAGTGACGATGCTGCTAGTTGGCTATATGGAAAGTCCAAAGCAAGCGGTTAAAGCAATGATTGCAGGAGTGAGCATTCCGCTTGTCATTTATCTTATAACGGTGGTTATCGTGATTGGAGGGATGTCGACTGATGCAATTATGCGAAGCACATGGCCGACTATTGATTTGCTTCGAAGCTTTGAGGTTTCGGGTTTGTTTTTTGAACGGTTAGAATTCCCTTTCCTTGTTATATGGATGACTCAACTATTTTGTAACTTCAGCTGTTACTTCTATAGTGCGTCTCTCGGAATATCTCAACTGTTTAAGCTTAGGTTGAGGGTAGTGATTTTCGCTTTGATTCCACTCATTTATATATCAGCGCTAATTCCTACACGAATGAATGAGGTATTTGAAGTGGGTGATTTTATAGGGTGGACAGGTCTTGCGATGTTCCTGCTTATTCCACTTCCACTATCCGTTATTTGGCTCATTCGGAGAAAAGGAATGAAGATCGATGCATAGACTAATATCCATATGTTCGCTGCTGATCTGTTTAACGTTACTATCTGGCTGCTGGAGTAGTAAAGAAATTGAGGAAAGAAGCGTATATGTTGGTATGGCAATTGATGTCGCGGAGGAATCGCCTGATGAGAAGCAATTAATTGCACAGGGAGGAGCAACTCCTGTGGAGCAAATTTTAACAGCGACGATTCAAATTGTTCCAGTGAAATCCGTTCAGGGCGGTAAGCAAGGCGGAGAAAGCAGTGGGGAGACAAAAAAATATTTAAACGATATTCAAACAGGCGATTCCATATTTGAGGTTCTACGCGCTTATGCATTGCGGCGAGATCGAGCGGTTATCGGACATCATTTAAAGGTAATTGTTATTTCAACAAAGTTAGCTGAGAAGGTAGAGATCGAGAATTTACTTGATTTTATGCTGCGCGATAATGATATTCGTCCAAGCTGTATGATTTTTCTCTCAAGAAGTAAGGCGGAGGAAGCGTTATACAGCAATCAGCCAGATGAAATTCCAGCCTTCCATATTGTCGATATGGTCCGCAACAAATTCCGAAATAATAAAATTATGAATGCAATGACTTTAACTACGCTAGATCAATATATGCATTCTAAGCAAAGCTATATTTTGCAAAATATTGCAGCAACGAAAGGGGAAACAGAGTTTTCAGGTGCTGGGATTATTAAAGGAAGCACAGGAAAATGGATCGGTAATCTCGATCAAGAGGATGTAAGCAGCATCGCTTGGATATTAGGTGAAAGCGCTGGAGGCTTAATTAAAACGAAAAATGAGAAGGATAAAACGATAATATACGAGATAAAGTCTGTTAAAAGTAAAATAAAGCCTAAGGTAGATGGGACAGACATTAGCTTTCATGTTGATATTAAAACGGAGGGCAGGTTGATTGAAACCTGGTCGAGTGATCGAGATTCTTCGGAAATGCCCGTCCTATTAGAGGCGCAGGATGCTTTTGTCAATAAGCTTGACGAAAGCTTGCAAATTACAATAAACAAGCTGCAACAAAAATATAAAGTAGACGTGGCTGGCTTCGGCAAACGTCTGCGCATTACCCATCCACAAGTGTGGAAACGAGTTAAGGATGATTGGGATGAAATTTTCAGTCGCTCTAAAGTAACCTACAGCATCGATCTAAAAATTACGGACTACGGTTCTTCGGCTGAATAAATAGAATAACTAGTGCAAGCCTGCTCCATAATAGAGCAGGCTTGCTTACATAACGGAGCCAAATAAAACATTTTAAAGATTTTATACTTTCCATCATGATGAATTAGCATTACAATATAGTTAGATTAATAATGTTATATGTTGATTTATAATTATATTAATCCATTATAATGCTATACAATAATGAGGAGTGTTTCTATGAGCGCGTCTAACGCATCAGCACGTTTATCGGTATTACTAGATTCCAAGGGAGCAGAGCTTGGGGATTTATTTGGCATATTTTTTGAGGATTTGAATCATGCTGCTGATGGCGGCTTATATGCAGAGCTAGTGCAAAATCGCTCGTTTGAATTTGATCCAATCGACAATCGCAGCTATCATGCGTTAACTGCATGGGAAAAGGTTGAACGTGGTGGAGGCAAGGCTGAGGTATCTATTCATACGGAGAACCCATTAAGCCAGAAAAATCCACATTATGCTGTAATCGATATTGCTGAGGGCGGCGATGGAGTTGGCTTAATGAACCTTGGCTTCAACTCTGGCATAGCTGTGCAAGAAAATGAGCAGTACTTATTTACGGTGTTTGCTAAATTTGAAGGTATAGATGAAAACAGTGCCCCACTGCAAATTATCGTTGAAACCGATGAAGGAGCAATACTAGCACAAGCGGAGATTTCGGTAGTAAACAATGAATGGACAGAATACAAAGCTACACTTATAGCGCAAGGGAGCACCTCAAGAGGACGACTGCTCGTAGTTACGCAGCAGAAGGGAAAACTTTCAATAGACTTCGTATCACTGTTCCCGAAAGCGACGTTTAAGAATCGTCCGAACGGCATGAGACGTGATATCGCTCAATTGCTGCATGATCTTAAGCCTAAATTTATGCGCTTCCCTGGTGGATGTCTTGTCCATGACGGCTCGCTTAACGCTGATGATCGTAACTCGATGTATCGCTGGAAAAATACGATTGGTCCATTACATGAGCGTCCAGCAAGACGCAGTAACTGGGGCTATAACCAGACGCTTGGTCTAGGCTATTATGAATATTTCTTATTTTGCGAGGATATTGGTGCGAAGCCAATTCCTGTTCTACCAGCAGGCTATGATCCACATCATAAGCGGATTGTTCCGATTGAGGAGCTTGGTCCGTGGATTGATGATGCACTTGATCTGATTGAATTTGCTAACGGTGGATTAGATACCGTGTGGGGGGCTAAGCGTGCTGAGCTTGGACATCCTGAACCATTCCATATGGAGTACTTGGCGATTGGAAATGAGGAAGTAGGGGAGCCATTCTTTGAGCGTTATGCTTACTTCCATAAAGCTATTAAAGAGCGTTACCCTCATATTAAGCTCATTAACTCTAGCGGTCCGTTCCCTGAAGGTAGTGAATATGAGCGCGGCTGGGCTTCTGCAAGAAAAAATGGCTCGGATCTTGTCGATGAGCATTACTATGTATCACCTGAGTGGATGCTTGCAAATGTGGATCGATATCAATCGTTTGATGCTAACGGGCCGAAGGTGTTTCTCGGTGAGTACGCATCATGGGGCAACACCTACTACAACGCTTTAGTCGAAGCTGCATATATGACTGGCATGCAAAATGCTGCTCATGCTGTAGCATTAGCGTGCTATGCACCATTGCTTTGTAATATAGATTATGTGAATTGGAGACCGGACTTAATTTGGTACAACAATCATCAAGTGTATGGAACAGCCAACTACTATGTTCAGCAATTATTTATGCACCATCACGGTGATCATTTATTAAATGTTAAAGCTGAAGGCTTAGCTAGAGCTAGAGTTGTAAACGATGCACCGATCAATGGGAAAATCTCGCTAGGAGCAAAGGCAGATCGTGCCGAGTTCTGGGACATCGAGCTAGTGAACAATGAAACTGGGGAGAGACTTCCACTATCGTTTGATGATGAGAAGGTTACAGAGCTGGGATCACATTTCCGCGAGCTGACAACGACAAATTGGGCGAACTATACGCTTAACTTCAAGGCACGTCGCTTGGAAGGTGTAAAGGGCTTTGAGCTGTCGTTCGGCGAGCAGGATCTCCATAATCGTTATTTATGGGAAATTGGAGGCTGGCAAAATCAAGATTCAGCATTAGTTTCCTTCGTTAGTGGTCGCAGCTCGTGCTTAACGCAAAGTCTGTTTGAGGTTGAAACTGATGTTGAGTATCAGTGCAGCTTAGAGGTTACGGGCAGAAAGCTAAAGGCAACGATCAATGGCGAGCTGATTAATGCAGAAGAGGATAAGCCACTAGTAATTGCACCACTTTACTACACAGCTAGCCAAGAGGAAGGCAGTGGGGATGTAATCGTTAAGGCTGTTAATGTAGAACCTAGCTCCTTGAGCATTACGGTTGACTTGTCTTCATCAGCTTCTGCGGTAGCAATCGAAAGCGTTGAGGTGTATGAGCTAGCTAACTATGAACTTGAGGCGGAAAATAATTTTGATGCACCTACATTTGTTTCGACGAAGGGGCAAACAGTTGTAAGTGAAGACATTGCAGGCAGTAGCTTTACTTATGAGATTAAGCCGCATTCCGTCGCAGTATTTCGTGTGAAGCAAGGTTAATCTATTAAATGAGCTGAGCGGGTTGCTACATAGCTATTGTGTAGCAGCTCGTTACTCTGTATAAAGGACGTGAATCCAATGGGAGCATATCTATTTGTCCATTTCAAAGAAAAAAGTACGGTCGACGGTGAGCAGGTATATTTTGCGTTAAGTAAGGATGGGCTGCAATGGGAGCAGGTGAACAACGGTCAGCCTATACTTTGGAGCAAGCAAGGAGATCAAGGCGTTCGCGATCATACGATTGTGCGGAGTAAGTGGGGCAAATTTTATATCATTGCCACTGATCTATGCTTAGCAGGACACTATACCGGTAAATATAAATCTGATTGGGCAAATATATCACGTTACGGAAGTAAGCAGCTTGTGTTATGGGAGTCTGATGATCTCGTAAACTGGTCAGAGCAACGCATGCTTGATTTAGGAGATGACAGCTTCGGCTGCTTATGGGCACCAGATGTGCTTTATAATGAAGAGCAGGGAGACTATATTCTGCACTGGAGCTCATCGCATAGCTATGATGATTTTAATCAAAAAGCAATTTATTATTCCAGAACGAAGGACTTTCAATCATTTACGAAGCCTGAGCTGCTATATCGTAAAGCAGACAGCGGCGTGATCGACTCAGCCATTTATCAAGTAAATAACAGCTATTATTGCTTCCTGAAGAGTGAAGGCAATCCGCATGGCGTTATTTTGTTAAAGGCAAATTCATTAACTGGCAACTACGAGCAGATCACAGCCTTTAATAAGGAAATGGAGAAGCTAGGCTCAAGCGCTTATGAAGCTCCGACGGCTTATCGACTAGAGGATGGCAGATGGTGCTTAATGCTGGATTTCTTCGGTGTTCGTGGCGAAGGTCAAGGCTATGTGCCATTTATTGCTGACAATATCGACAGTGGGGAATTTATTCGCTCTGATGAGAGCTTTAGCTTCCCGTATCGTTTTAAGCACGGTACGGTATTAAGCTTAACTGATGAGGAATTTGAGGTGCTAAAGGCAGCATATCCTAATACTGCATCGCAGTAACATTCTGCACAAAAAACTATAACTTTAGCGAAAAAAACTAAACATTCACGGCCTTTTGTTGTTGTTCATCTTAATCATTTGATAAAGCTGCAATAAATGTATAACAAGTTCATATCGCTGTCCGTAGGCTAATTCCAGAGAGCATTTTATAATGAGGGAACATCATTTCATAGAAAGGGTGATTCCCTTGTTTCTGTCTAAGTTAACCGCATCATTAAAAAACCGTCGCTCCATAGCGATAAAACTTCTGCTGCTGTTTAGCTGTTCCGTCATAATGATCGGAATATTATTAGGAGTAATCTCGTATCGGATTGCCTCCTCCGCATTAATTCAGCAAGCAGAAAATGGCTCTGAGCAGTCGGTTACGCTCGCTGGAGAAATGCTGGATATGAAGGGGCAGTTTTTAGTAGATTTAAGCAATCAATTAAGTAACAATAGTAGATTTATAGATCATTTATTTCAAATTACAATTCCTGAGCTTAAAGAGGATGAACGACAACGAAGAATGGCAGAGATGAAAACGATGCTCGGTCAGCTCGCCTTAAGTGATTCGGTCATTGCAGACATTACATTAATTCCACTTGAAGATGACATCGATGTAATCTCAACGAATCAAGAGGTAAATGCCGCCGATCTTAATGCCAGCTGGATTCAAGGGGTGAAAGATCAAGGTGGTAAGCCGTATTGGCTGCCGTTACAGCAGCAAGGTTATCTTGGTCAGTATAGTAAGCCGTTAATCGCCTATGGTAAGCTGCTAGGTAAGAGCAATATTGGCTCCCATGACTTTATTTTACTAGTTCAGTTGGATGCTTCGTTTATCGCGCATATGATTGAAGATGTAAAGCTGAGCGAAAGTGGTATTACAACGGTCATTGATGAAAGCGGTAACATTCTTGGCGATAACAGAATCCAACAAGAGAGCACTGCAATCGTATTGCCTCCAGTTGAGCTACTCTCATCTGAAATGACATCTGCTAGCTATCGTAGTGGTGATTCACTTGTTGTTTATCGTTCCTCGCCTTTAAATGGATGGACCATTATTGGCACTGCGCCGATAGCGGAGTTGACGTATGCAGCAGATAAGATTAAGTGGGTAACGATATGGATCATTGTCGGCAGTATCGTATTATCACTTGCTAGTGGACTATTGCTGGCTTGGCGAATTGCGACGCCACTTAAGTCTCTAGAAAAGCTGATGTCATTGGCAGCTGTTGGAGATTTCCGTAGTCGTATGAAAGAAGATAGCAATGATGAAATCGGCAGAGTTGCTGAGGGCTACAACATTATGATTGAGCAAATTAGTCGCTTAATTGTCAATGCTCGCAACAGTGTAAAGCAATTAAGTGTAGCTAGTGATCAGATTTCATCGGCAGCCGAGCATACAGACCAAAGCTCACAAGAAACGAAACAAGCTAGTGTGCAAATTGCTCGTGGAGCAACTGAGCTTGCAGTAAGTGCTGATCAAGGCAATAGTTATGTCCTAGATATGGAGGCTGCGATCACTCAAGTAGCGAACTTACAGCAGCAAATGAGTCAATCCGCCCAATTGAGCTATGAGAGCGGGGGAGCTGGCTATGCTGCAGCTGAGCAATTGCTATTAAGGTGCCAGGAAAGTGAACAACAGCTTATCACTGTAAACGAACGTATGATGAGCTTAAGCAACGCTGCGTTGTCAATTGAACAGCTGTTGCAGCTAATGGAGCAGGTGTTCAAAAGGATTAAAGTGTTATCGCTAAATGCGACAATCGAGGCAATAAGAGCAGGAGCTGCTGGAGCTGGCTTCAAAGTGATTGCCGATGAAATCCGTGGGCTAGCAGATCAATCTAATCAATCGATTAATAAAGCAGGAGAGATGACAACTTCAGTGATGCAGCAGGTGAGAAGTGTACGTGAGGCTGTGCAGCAAACCTTCCCAGCCTATAGAGCGATGGTTGCGGAGGTTCATACGGTGCATCATGCAATCGGGGAAATGTCTGACCGCAGCGAATCGGTCGTGAGGAGCTGTGAAGAAATTAACGCTGCTCTGGGGCAACTTCAGCAAACGCAGATGTTGTTAAGCTCTGCGATGGGAGAGGTGGCGGCATTTTCTCAGCAATCCTCTGCTACGACAGAGCAGGTCGCAGCGCTATGCAATCAGCAGGCGTTAATCGGCAATCAATTACTAGAGCTATCAGCTACATTGACCAATATCTCAGAGCAACTAGAGCAGCAAATGGACGGTTTTAAGCTAGAGTAGATAATAATCGTCTTAGTTTCTCTATACTTCTCTATACTATAAGTCAGAAAGCAAGCCATTCGGATAATCGCTATAAAGCGTGATTATCCGAATGGCTTATTATGCTATTGGTTGATTACAGCTGCAAGAAGTCCTCAATCATAACCTTTTGACCGAGCTTGGCACTTTCTAATGCAGCCAGCACCATTGCCATACTATAAATGTTATCGCCGCTATTCGTCTCGGGAGCCGTACCTGCTTCAAGAGCTTCAAACATATGCTCCAAGCAGCCCTGATGGAAGGTTAACGGCATTTCGAAGCTAGTAGCTTCAATCCGTTGATGCTCGTAAATAAACTTCCCTTGCTGATCCCCTGGCGCAACAATTTCTGCATACGGCTGCCCCTGTCCATCCCATATAATCGTTCCTTGATCACCGATCATTCGCCAAGCTGCCTCCCAGGATGTAGCTGCACCTTCGGCACACCAAGAGCCACGATAATCGAATACGGAGCCGTCGGACATTTCAAATATGCATAATGCCATCGCATTTCCCTTATACCATGAGCCGACAGGGTTAAACTCATGACAATAGACGGATACTGGATTAGCGCCGATCGCGTATCTCGCTTGATCAAAGGTATGAATCGCCATATCAAGTAGCAGAGGACTTTTCATCGCGTCACGGAAGCCACCGAAGTGAGGAGCAATAAAGAAATCTGCACTAGTAAAGCCGACCGTGCCAATCGTCCCATCTGTAATGAGCTTGCGCAAGGAACGGATTCTAGGGTCGAAGCGACGATTCTGCATAATTGCATGCGTTCTGCCTAACTGTTGTGCCAGCTTTACGAGCTCTGTGCATTGCTCTAACGATTCTGCAAGCGGCTTCTCACTAAACACATCACAGCCTAGCTTCATTGCAGTGGAAGCTATCTCATAATGACTTGCTGGGATCGTAATATCAAATACGAGATTGGCTCCAGTTGATGTGATCGCTTCCTCTATGTTCGTAAAGATAGGACAGCTTATGCCTTTTTGCCCTGCAAACTTTTCAGCAGCCTCGGGATAGATGTCGACCAGACCAACAATCGTCGTATCGGTGCGTGTTAATGCATAGTCCGCCCACACATGAGCCATATTCCCACAGCCTGCAATAATAACGTTATAGCGTGACATTATTTAGCCTCCTCGATCGGATTAGGTACAAATTGACCACCGCGACAATGCTTCAAATAGTTAAGCGCGTGTACCTGCCCAGTCATTTCAAGCTCGTCTCGATAGACGGGATCATGCCAGCCTTCAATATCGATTGTGCCTTGGTAGCCATTTTGCCGTAAAATTGTAATAATATCGCTCCAATTGCTATCACCAAAGCCAGGTGTGCGATGCCATACAAATTCTTTCGGTCCGTGAATGCCATACTCCTTTACAATATCCCAAGCAATCGTTGCATCTTTACCGTGCACGTGGAACACTTTGCTTGCCCATTTTCTAAGCTGAGGAATTGGGTCGATTAAGCTGACCATCTGATGGCACGGCTCCCATTCTAGCCCGATATTGTCATCTGGAACGGCATTGAACATCATCTCCCAAGCCGTCGGATTATGTGCAATATTCCAATCTCCGCGATCCCAAGTTCCGCCCATATCACAGTTTTCAAATGCGAGGGAAACCCCTTTGTCCGCTGCACGCTTAGCCAGCTCGCCAAACACTTGTTGGAATTTAGGAATCGATTCGTCAATCGGAGCATCCGTTAGTCGTCCTGTAAAGCCTGACACGATGTTTGTCTTGAATAAATGGGCATGATCAATAAGTCGCTCCCAGCTTGCTAACGTATCCGAGTTATCCCCTGTACCAGTTAGCGGATTACCGAATACACTTAACGCTGAAATGACAAAGCCATGCTCATCAGCAAGTGCATTGACCTTGGCAGCTAGCTCACGCAAATCAACCGCTTTCGTAGTTTGCCAAAACGTAAGATTAAACGATTCAAAGCCATGTCCAATGATTTGTGGAAGTATTATTTCAGCTGTATTGCCATGAACTAGCGTTCCAATTTTAATTGTATGAGTCATACTTGTTATCACTCCAATATTGTCTTATAGTAGATCTGACAACACTATTATAGTTCAGATTTTATAGGGATACGCTACTGAAAATTGTTGTAACTTTCTCTTATCTTGTGGAGGTGAACGTTTGCTATGAGCCATCCGAAGGAGCTTTGGGAGGATACCCATATGGCGCAGCGCGCATATCCGATTCAGTTGTTTCCCAATCGGCCGCATAATAAGAAGGCTGGAGATTGTGTTCTCTATTTGCATTGGCATACCCATTTGGAATTGATCATCGTTAGAAGCGGGAAAGTGATGTTTTATATAGATAGTCAGCCTGTTGAAGCAAGTACAGGCGATGTTGTGCTTGTGCCAGGTGGAAGCTTGCATGTTGGATATGCTTTAAATGAAGCGGAGGTAGAAATTGATTGCATCGTGTTTAATGTAGCATTATTTCAAGAGTGGCTAGACGATGGAATACACGTCAAGCTGCTGGCGCATTATTTAGAAGGTGAGGAGCATTTTCCGTTATTGCTAACCTCTATCCCTAATTTCTCTGAGCAGCTGCAAGGGGAATTAAACGAAATTGCTGAGGAGCTTGAACGCCAAGAGATCGGTTATCAATTAATTGTGAAGGCTAAGCTCTACGCCTGGCTCGTGAAGCTAGCGCGCATCAACAATAGCCAATCATCGTCTCTTGTTATGCATGAACCGTACTTTGCTAATCGCGATCGATTTAAGGGGTTGATCGAATGGGTGAAGGTGCATTATGCGGAAAAGCCGACCGTAAAGCAAGCAGCAAGTATGGTAGGCTTAGATCATTACTACTTCTGCAAGCAATTCAAAAAGCTCACAGGCAGAACCTTTGTTGAATTCGTAAACATATGTCGAATTACCCAAGCCGAGCAAATGCTTAAAACGAGCGAAGCAACCATCGGCGAAATTGCCAATGCCATAGGCTGCGAAAATGCAGCTTACTTCACCAAGCTATACAAGCAATACACGGGTAAGACACCATCAGAGGCTAGGAAGGTTTTGCATGAGTAGACAGAGGCTCGTTGAACATCGCGCATAACTACAAATTGAACTATTCAACATAAAATCATCAAACTAGTAGTGAGCTGAGGCTTCGGAGGAAGCCTCATTTTTGTTTTAAATGTAAGAGCTGAAGGAGCTCCAAGCGAAGGAATAGATAGCTCTGAATAGCGGAAGTGGTCCACTTTTAAAGCCGATGCTGACATCAATAATTAAATAAGGGAGCATCGGCTTTAAACCGTGGAGGTAAGAGCTAACTATTCCGAAGCACTGAGAAAGCTAAAGCTACGAAGCTCCACCCCCACCTTACCAAGCGAAGCAACGGTAAGCCCTTTTACCTCGAAGCGAAACTACAATAATAGCTCCAAGCGAAGGAATAGATTGCTCTGAATAGCGGAGCGATCCACTTTTAAAGCCGATGCTGACATCAATAATTAAGTAAGGGAGCATCGGCTTTAAACCGTGGAGGCAAGAGCAATCTATTCCGGAGCGCTGAGAAAGCTAAAGCTACATAGCGCTACCACCCCCAAAGCTACGAAGCTCCCCCCACCTTACCAAGCGAAGCAACGGTAAGCCCTTTTACCTCAAAGCGATACTACAAGAAACGCTCCAAGCGAAGGAATAGATAGCTCTGGACAGCGGAAGCGATCCACTTTTAAAGCCGATGCTGACATCAACAATCAAGTAAGGGAGCATCGGCTTTAAACCGTGGAGGTAAGAGCTAACTATTCCGGAGCGCTGAGAAAGCTAAAGCTACATAGCGCTACCCCCACCTTACCAAGCGAAGGAACAGAAGCCCTTTTACCTCAAAGCGATACTACAAGAATGCTTCAAGCGAAGGGATAGATAGCTCTGGACAGCGGAAGCGGTCCACTTTTAAAGCCGATGCTGACATCAACAATCAAGTAAGAAAGCATCGGCTTTAAACCGTGGAGGTAAGAGCTAACTATTCCGGAGCGCTGACAAGCCAAAGCTAGCCACCTTGCAGCGCAGAGAAAGGGCTATCTGTTCCTGAGCGAAGCATTTCCACATTTTGAACAAAAAATTGCACCTTTTTTCTTTCTTCCTCCAAATAACAAAAAATATTAAATAAACACCGTAAGATGCTGCGTATAAGGCAACCTTGAAAGCGATTTATAATTTGAGTACACCAATCGGTGACAATGAAAAGGGAGGAATAAGAAATGAAGAGATATCGCAAAATTAGTGCGATTATGCTGCTAGCGATTATGATGGTGTTTACAGCAGCATGTGGAAATTCAGGTAGTACAAACAAAAGTAATAGCGGTGGTACAACGAACAACACAACGCAAAGCTCGAACTCAGGTAATACGAGCAGTGACAAAAAAATTACCCTTGGCTTTGCACAGGTAGGGGCAGAAAGTGGCTGGAGAACAGCAAATACAAAATCCATTCAAGATTCTGCTGCTGATGCTGGTATCGATCTTAAATTCTCTGATGCTCAGCAAAAGCAAGAAAACCAAATTAAAGCGCTACGTTCTTTTATTCAACAAAAGGTTGATGTTATCGCCTTTTCTCCAGTCGTTGAATCTGGCTGGGATACAGTATTGAAAGAAGCAAAAGACGCAAATATTCCTGTAATTCTAGTAGACCGTGCAGTAGATTCTCAAGATGAGTCACTATATGTTTCCTTTATCGGTTCTGACTTCGTTGAAGAAGGTAGAAAAGCTGGTCGTTGGTTGCTAGATCAATTCAAAGATGCTAAAGAACCAATTAACATTGTTGAGCTTCAAGGTACAACAGGCTCTGCTCCTGCGAACGATCGTAAAGCAGGCTTCGAGGAAATAATTAAAGATAACGCGAATTTACAAATTATCGCTTCTCAAACTGGTGACTTTACACGTGCAAAAGGTAAAGAGGTTATGCAAGCATTCTTGAAAGCACATAAAGATATAGACGTGCTATATGCACATAACGACGATATGGCGCTAGGTGCGATCCAAGCGATTGAAGCTGCAGGTTTAAAACCAGGTGAGGACATTATCATTATTTCTGTCGATGCAGTTAAAGACGGTATGATTGCTGCAAGCGAAGGCAAAATCAACTATATCGTAGAATGTAACCCACTAATGGGACCTCAAGTTATGCAAATGGTTAAAGATCTTGTTGACGGTAAAGAGCTTCCAAAACGTATTGCAACAGATGAAACTGCATTTACTTCTGAGGAAGCAAAAGCAGCATTGCCAACGCGTGCTTACTAAAGCAAAAGCTTGTCCATAGGTTGAGTATAAATGTAGAAGGTCACTCAAGCTGGCTTATGGCCTGAACGAGTGACTTTCTCATTTCTACATGGTGAAGATGAAAATATGTGGGAGTGAAGGTGGATGGGACAACAACCAGTTCTTGAGATGCGCGGCATTCATAAGCAGTTTCCAGGAGTTAAGGCGTTGAGCAACGTAGATTTTCGCTTGTTTGCAGGTGAGGTACATGCGTTGATGGGAGAGAATGGAGCTGGTAAATCTACGCTAATTAAAGTACTAACTGGTGTATATTCGATAGATCAGGGCAGTGTAAAGCTAGCCGGCGAGGCAGTGCATTTGAAAAGTCCGTTAGAGGCACAAAACGCGGGTATAAGTACCGTGTATCAAGAGGTTAACCTTTGTACCAATTTAACGGTTGCTGAAAATATATTTATCGGTAGAGAGCCGAAGCGCTTCGGACGAATTCAATGGAAGGAAATGAATCGCAGCGCTGAAAAGCTATTAAAAGAGAGAATGCAGCTTGATATTGATGTGACTTTACCGTTACACGCATATTCTGTAGCGATTCAGCAATTAATTGCGATTGCGCGTGCGCTGAACATTTCAGCCAAAGTATTAATTTTAGACGAGCCAACCTCCAGCTTAGACTCCAACGAGGTGGCACAGCTGTTTGGAATTATTCGAAAGCTTAAAGCGGAAGGGTTAGCGATATTGTTCGTTACGCATTTCCTCGATCAAGTATATGAAGTATCAGATCGAATTACAATTCTTCGCAATGGTAACCTAATCGGAGAATATATGGCTAGCGAGTTACCGAAATTAGAGCTCGTAAGTTTAATGATCGGGAAAGATCTCAATCAGCTTGAGCAGCTTCCTACGAAATCAACGAGCGCCAAGTTTAGACATAATGAATTGATTGCAGAGGCGAAGGGCGCAAGTCGCACAGGCGCGATCGAGCCATTTGATCTACAAATTCGCAAAGGCGAGGTTGTTGGTTTAGCGGGCTTGCTCGGTTCAGGAAGAACAGAAACCGCACGCTTATTTTTCGGAGCGGATTCATTAGATCAAGGTAGTATCAGTATTAAAGGTTCGAAGGAAAGCGTAGACTCACCGCGCAAGGCGATTAACCAAGGCGTAGCCTTCTGTTCAGAAAATCGTAAGCTGGAAGGAATTCTCGATGACCTAACCGTCAGAGAAAATATTATTGTTGCGCTGCAATCCACGCGAGGCTGGCATAAGCCAATTTCACGTAAAAAGCAAAATGAAATCGCCGAGCATTATATAAAATTGTTAAATATTAATCCTCCATCTGCTGATCATCTCATTAAAAACTTAAGTGGAGGGAATCAGCAAAAGGTGCTGCTGGCTCGCTGGCTATTAACAGAGCCGAAGCTGCTCATTTTAGATGAGCCAACACGAGGAATTGATGTCGGAGCCAAGGCGGAAATTCAACGATTGGTGCTCGATTTATCGGAGGATGGCGTGTCCGTACTATTTATTTCCTCAGAGCTAGAAGAGGTGCTGCGCGTTAGTCATCGCATAGCGGTATTAAGGGATCGTCGAAAAATTAAAGAAATAAGTGATGAAGAGATGACAGAGCATAACATTATGAAAACTATTGCAGGAGGAGAGGCGTAATGAAAAATATTGTGCGACATCATTTATTTTGGCCAACTGCAATATTGTTCTCCTTATTGCTATTTAATTTTGTATACTCACCAGATTTTTTTAGTATTGTCGTCAGAGAAGGGAAGCTGTATGGCAGCTTAATCGATATATTAAACTTCGGTGCACCATTAATGCTAGTTTCGATCGGCATGACGCTTGTTATTGCGACCAAAGGAATTGACCTGTCGGTTGGTTCGATTGTGGCGATTGCAGGAGCATTAAGCTGTTTATTAGTAAGTAAGGGCAGTGATCAAAATGCTCTATCTCTCGTATTATCGGCGATGGGCTTGGCACTGCTGCTCTCTCTATTTCTAGGAGTATGGAACGGAATATTAGTAGCGAAGGCAGGTATTCAGCCGATTATCGCTACATTAATTCTTATGGTTGCTGGTAGAGGTGTGGCACAGCTTATTACAAGTGGACAAATTATTACGGTCAATAGTGAAAAATATGCGTTTATCGGTACGGGAGCGCTGGCATCGTTGCCTGTTTCCATCTTTGTCGTATTGATCGTGCTTGCGATTGCAATCTTATTTACAAGAAAAAGTGCGATGGGTCTATTTATTGAATCGGTTGGTAGTAATCCAGAAGCGAGTAGACTTTCCGGTATTCGCTCGAAGATGGTGCTGCTGATCGTGTATGTGTTCTGCGGCTTATGTGCTGGTATTGCAGGCTTGCTAGTAAGCTCCAATGTCTCCAGCGCAGATGGTAATAACGCGGGTCTATGGTATGAGCTTGATGCGATTCTTGCTGTAGTTATTGGCGGAACCTCGCTTAATGGTGGACGATTCTATTTGATTGGTACGATAATTGGCGCACTGATGATTCAGACGCTAACGACAACCATCTATATGATCGGTATACCACCTGAAATTACGCTTGTCGTTAAAGCTTGCGTTGTGCTCGTTGTATGCTTAATCCAATCCGAGACATTCCGCAAAGCATTAGTACAACGTTGGAAAACACGGAACTATCCAGCAGAAAGGGAGGTCACTACCAATGTTAATCAATAGAAGATTTATTCCAATCATCGTTACTGTCTCCTTATTCCTGCTAATGTTTATTGCTGGTTCATTTCGATATACTGGATTTTTCTCTTGGCAGGTATTGTTTAACCTATTAATCGATAATGCCTTTTTATTAATCGTAGCAGTGGGGATGTCATTTGTTATTATTTCAGGTGGAATTGATTTGTCCGTAGGAGCGGTTATCGCGCTAACAACGATGATATCAGCAAGCTTAGTTCAGGAGCAAGGCTGGCCACCGTTTGTAGTTATTCCGCTTGTACTAGTGCTAGGTTCATTGCTAGGAGCTGGTATGGGAGCAATCATTCATTACTTTAAGATACAGCCCTTTATTGTCACGTTAGCAGGGATGTTCCTTGCGCGCGGTCTATGCTATGTCATTAGCATTCAAACGATTACGATTAATGATCCGTTTTACACAACGATGGCTCAGACGAAAATTAGACTATTTGGCGGTAGCTTTATTTCGATTAGTGTAGTTATTGCATTAGTAGTCGTAGCAGCTGCGATTTTTATCGCACACTATACTTCATTTGGTCGAAATGTGTACGCAATTGGTGGCAGCGAGCAGTCCTCACTGCTAATGGGACTTCCAGTAGCGAAAACGAAGGTACTTGTGTATACGCTTAGTGGCTTCTGCTCAGCGCTAGCAGGCGTTGTATTCACATTCTATATGCTGTCTGGTTATGGCTTGCATGCGGTAGGAATGGAGCTGGATACAATTGCTGCTGTTGTTATTGGCGGTACGCTATTAACTGGCGGAGTAGGGTATATTTTCGGAACGTTCTTTGGCGTAATGATTCAAGGTATTATTCAAACGATTATTAGCTTTGAAGGTACACTGAGCTCTTGGTGGACTAAAATCGTTATCGGTTTACTATTATGTCTGTTTATCCTGCTGCAAAAGCTATTAAGTGCGAAGCGAGCAGTATATAAAGCGTAAGGAGCAGTACATCATAAATTCCCCACAAAGAAGGAGGCTGTTCAACGTCACCCTCAGTTAACACTGACTGACGCTTTGAACAGCCTCTTTTATATTGGATTTTCAATTATCGTCTGCTTATTTCCTGAATGCCCATATCAATAAAATAAGGGATCGATCGATTATTGTTGGCGTTGATTAATGTTTCTACGATCTTCGAGCCCCACAGCTGCTCATTTTGCGAGATGATGGAGTGAATTTGTCCGTTAACTATGGCAGTTTCCGACTCAGCAGTCCTACCGATGCTAAGTACGTAACGCGTACTGCCTGTTGCCTTCCATATGTGAACAGATGAAGAGCTTGAGACCGAGTCTAGACTTAAAAACGCACTAAAATGTGGATGGTCGTCGATCATTTTCTCTAGCTTCTCGATCGCAATATCTTTTTTTCCTTCATTATATTGTACGGCAAGCACCTCGATCTCTGTTTTCGTATTAATATAATGAAGCAAGCCCTCCAATCTCTGCTGCAGGCTAAGCATATCTGACATGCCTGTTCCGACAATAATCATACCTTTGTTGTTTAACAGCTTACTAACCGCTTCTCCTAGGCGTACGCCTGTATCGTAATTGTTTGCTCCGATAAAGCTTATCCGCTTACTATCTGGAGAATCTGATTCAAAGCAAATGACAGGGATATTGCTTTCAATCGCTTGATTAATGACTGGCTTTAGTGCATCGGCATCAACAGGTGAGATGGCAATACCATCAACATTTTGCCGGATCATCGATTCCATAATACGAATCTGCTGCTCAAGATTGGCCTCGTCAGGTGCAGCGACCAGCAGGCGAATATTGTGCTCTTGCGCGGTCAACTCGGCATGCTCGGTGATCTGCTCATATGCGGGATCAGCCATCGGGAAAATGATGCCGAAGGTTAAACTGCTGTCAACATCCTTCACGACTTCATCTGTAATGCTGGGGCGCTCATTCGGCAGTCCCTTCGTACAGCCCGTTAACAGTATTGCAGGGAGCAAGCTTAGTATTAGCCATCTACGTAAAGACATATTAGCTCGCTCCTCCTGTAGTATATAGCGAGCTCTCCTCTAACAAGCTTCCTTGCTTACGAAATTCAATCGGTGTCATCCCCGTCGTTTTTTTGAAAATGTTCGAAAAATAGTGCTGGTCCTGATAGCCGACCTCAAAAGCAATCTCAAATGTTTTAAGTCTTGTTGTTTTCAGTAGCTCCATAGCCTTGTAAATTCTTGTTTGTGTAATGTACTCAGTCAGCGTTTGCTTTGTTTCTTGACTGAACACTTTACTTAAATGGCTTGGGCTGACGCCAACATGACGAGATACATCCTGCAACGACAATTGATTATTATGATAATGTGCACCTATATATTGCTTAACCTTAATAATGAGCTCACTATACTGATTGGAGCCGACTGCTCTCCATTGCCATAGTAATGTAATTAAACCACTTAAATATTGCTTGCATTGCTCAATGTTTGAAATCCCTTTAACACGCTGCTGCATATCAGCAAGCTGCCCTGTGTCGTTATGACTTACTGGGAAGCTGAGCTTCGCGGTATGAAAAGCCTCTAGCGTCAATTCATTAAGCAAATAAATACCGTACATCGACGTGTTCCAGGCCAGCTGCTCCATATCCTTACAGAAGCTTTGTAAAAAGCTTTCTAGCTGATCGACAGTGCCAATTTTAATAAATTCGATAAATTTCTCTCGATTAATAATCGGCTGCCCTATTGTTGCATCAGTAAGGAAGCTATGAGCCTCTAGCTGGGTTTGCTGGGATAGCCGTTGTTTATTTTTTTCGTCGATGGCTTCAAGATATGATGTATGCAGCGACTGAAGTCTTTGCTGAATACTACCGATACCAAGTGCTGCAATACAAGACAGTGACGTAAGATAGTTATTTGCTAGCTGAGGGAATGCGGTTAAAGCCACCTGCAACTGCTCATAGCTATTCCCCTTAATAATATAAATGAGCTCGCTGCGGCTAGGTCTATAGCTTAACGCCTCAATGTCTCCCTGGAAGCAATCGCTCAGTGCCTGCTCGGCAAGCTTGAAGTATTGCACGTTATCAGCAGAGTCTGAATTGGTGAACGTAAGCTCTACGGCTACAACGGCATAGTATCGAGCGATTAATGAGAGATTATAGTTTGTAGCAATATCTAGTGCCCTCGATGTATTAACAAGTCCACCGCATAGATCGGCTAATAGCTTTTCCTTACTGTAGGAGGCGACCTCGTTCTTCTGCTGCTCGGCATCGATTTGCTTACTAACCTTTTGCAGCAGGGCGATCAAGTCTCTTGATCCGACTGGCTTTAGACAATAATCCTCAACTCCAATGCGGATCGCTTGCTGCGCATATTGAAACTCATCATGTCCACTTAACACAATAATTTTAATTTGCGGATACGTTTTGCGGACAATCGAAGCCAGCTCTAGTCCATCCATAAAAGGCATTTTGATGTCTGTGATAAGTATTTGCGGCTGCCATTCAGCGATTAGTGGTAACGCCATCTCTCCATCTGCGGCATCACCACAATAGATAAAGCCTTCAGCAATCCAATCGACACAGTTTCTGATGCTCTCACGTGTTAAAATCTCATCATCAACCAGCATAATCCTTTTCATAGCAATACCCCCTTAAAACTTTTCATATGTTTGCCATGCACCTTCACTGCAAATGAAAAGTACATCGAAAGCAAAAGCTTAAACTTTTCACTTGCGCGGAATACGAACGGAAATGGTAGTCCCTTCACCATACACACTTTCTAGCATGAGCCCACATGGCTCTCCAAAATATAAACGTAATCTCTGATGAACATTAAATAAGCCGAAGCCGCCATTATGCTCCTGTACCTGCTGCTCTAGCACCTCGTGATTGGGTACAGCTCCTTCTCGATACGCTTGTAAATTGTCTTGCAGCTCTTGCAGTCGCTCAGGCAATATACCGATTCCATTATCCTCAACGTGGAGCAGGATGTATTGATCATTTTCAAATTGACCGGTAATGCTGATTTTTCCCATACCGCGCTTATTTTTAATGCCGTGATAAAGGGCATTTTCAATTAAAGGCTGTAGTGTCATCGCTAGAATAGGGTAAGGATATAACTCCTCGGCGACTTCAATTTCATAGGACAAAATATCGTAATAGCGCATTTGCTGAATCGTTAAGTAGCTTTTCGCATGCTCTAGCTCCGTTTTAATAGAAACCCAATCCTTACCTTTGTTTAACGAAATTCTAAAAAACCTAGACATGGCTGTAACGAGCTTAATGACGTTTTCGTTTTTGCCTCCTTCGGCCATCCAGATGATCGAATCAAGTGTATTATATAGAAAATGCGGATTAATTTGCGATTGCAGCGTACGCAGCTCTGCTTTTTTGACTTGCTCCTGCTCATTTTTATTTTTTTCTAATAGCAGCTTAATGTTTTCGAGCATCGTATTGAAGCTATCGCTAAGATCGGCAATTTCATCGTTGCCGCTTGATTTAACCTTCGCTTCTAGATAACCATCGGCTGCTCTTCGCATTTTATTTTTGAGCACCTGCAGCGGTCTAATAATACGATGGGTTAAAGAGACGTACAGGGAAATCGCAAACAGCGTACTTAAACCGACACTTGCTAATATTAAAATTCGAATTTCAATGGCGTCAGCAATCACTTCCTTAAGCGGTGCAATACCAACGATGGTCCAGTCTGTCATTTCTGAAGTGGAGTAGACGATAAATTGCGTTTGCTTTTGAATGTCTAATGTAAAGCTCCCTCTTGTTGCCGTGATGTTATGAAGCAGCTCGTTGTTTGAAGGGATATCATAGATACGTGTCTTAGGCCAAAAAATAGGCTTGCCGCTGCTATCAGCGACGTAGAAAAATCCAGTATGACCAATCGCTAATTTATTGTAAAATTGCTCAATCATTCGATCGTCAAGATCGATTACAATAAAGCCAATCACTTCATGCGTGACGCGCTGTTTAATAGGTGAAATAATCGAAATAACATTATTGCTAGAATAGGTAAAGGTATCGAGACGGTCAAAGCTGGATGCTTCATCGGGCGGAATAATTAATATTTCGTCTGGATGCTGAGATAAGTATGTAAAATGTGGATTCCGCAACGGATTGTGACCTAGCTGAAATACACCTCTGCGCTCGCTAATTCCTTTTCCATATAAATTAACCATTTGAATATTGAGTACGCTTTCATATTGGTAGGTGCTTCGGTATGTATCGAGTGTCTGAACGATTTCCTTTGCTTCAGCATAGGTTTCCGTTTGAGAGCTTAAAAAATAAAGCACGGACGGGTTACTTCCAAGCTCTAGCAGCTTTTGCGTATCGAGAAATAATGAGTCAATATCTCGGACGAGCTGATCGGCTACTAGCATAGTAGAAGCTTTACTATTATCAGATAATGTATGATAGGATTTCTGATACGAAACGATACCTACGATAATCAATGGTACAGATGCTAATATAATAAACATAACGAGCAGCTTAGCACGAAGACTTGTAAAGATATGCTTCATATCTACAATCCTTTCTCGCAGAGTAGAGATCTATCTATATCATATAACAAATAGAGGTTTTTTTGTTAGCGAATACATAGCAGAGCAGTATATTATACCTTTTACTAAAAATATTGTAATTTATTATTCGCAGCATGTTGATCCATCGAGGGGATATCGTATTGCACAAAATTTTACACTTTTAACGAAAAAATATCTATTGTTCAAGACAAAGCTGTTGTATATTGTGATTAGATGAGTAGCGGAAAGACAGTTTTGTGCAATGGGGAGGGACAGCTCATGAGAATAATGAAAGCGATACCATATTTAATGCTCGTGTTAATTTCCTGTTTACTGCTGACGACTGGCTGCTTCGCTGGTAAACATACGGCAGCAACGGACTCGGAAAGCATAGTAACTGCACTCCCACATGAAACAACGATGACAGAGACAATACAATTGAGCTCGTTATATACCACTCCGATCGAAGATGATATTTTAATAGGATTTTCGCAATTAGGCAGTGAGAGCGATTGGCGACTTGCCAATACAACGTCAATTGTGGAGGCTGCGAAGGAATCAGGCATCACATTAGTAATGGAGAATGCCGAGCAATCGCAGCAAGCACAATTTGCCGCAATCCGTTCGTTTATTGAGAAAAAAGTAGATGTGATCGCAATCGCTCCCGTTGTTCAAACTGGATGGGAAGGTATTCTGCAAGAGATTAAGGAAGCTGGCATTCCTGTTGTCATCATTGATCGTTCAGTAAATGTTGAGGACACCTCGTTATATGTTACCTTTATTGGCTCTGATTTCTATGAAGAAGGGATCAAAGCGGGCAAATACACATTGGATAAAATGCGGAATAAGCCTGGAAAAATTAGAATTGCTGAGCTAGAAGGGACGGTAGGCTCTACGCCGTCTATTGATCGTGGTAGAGGCTTCCGTGATATTATTAGCAAGCGTGAGGATATGGAGATCGTGTTTAGTCAGCCTGCTGATTTTACAATTGAAGGTGGAAAAAGAGTGATGCAGCAATTTTTGCAGAAGGCTGATGGGGAATATCCACATCTATTATTCTCTCACAATGACGATATGGCATTAGGTGCGATTGAGGCGATTGAGGAGCATGGGCTGGTGCCAGGTAGAGACATTATTATCGTTTCTGTTGATGGGACGCGGCAAGCATTTGAGATGATGATCGAAGGAAAAATTAATGCTGTCGTGGAGTGTAATCCATTGCAAGGTGCGTTGCTTATGCAGGCTGCTAGAGAAATTATGGCAGGTCGAACATTACCGAAGCGGATAATTCCGCCAGAGGACATATTTACACCAGAGTATGCGGAAATTCAATTAGAAAATCGTAAATACTAGATTACTAAAGCAGTAGGCATAGAGATAGCTCTGAATCATTATTGCTATTTCTATGCCTATTGCTATAATTTCATTATCTATACAATTTTAGGTGCTAATGGTTAGTCTTGATACAGGGGAGGGCTTTAATGATGATGGGACTAGAACAATTTTTAGAACAAAATTATAATCGTTTACTCACACAGCAGCGCCTTAAGCAGCCAAAACGGTCGGAGTTCGTCAAGCAGTCATTACAGCATGCGCTAGGAAAATTTTCAGAGATACAGTCCTCCTACACCGTGGAACAGCTAGAGAGCACTGTGTTTAGTACCTATATACGCGAGAAGATTATGCTGCATATTGACGGTTACCTATCGCTGCCGATCTACATATTAACGCCGCTTGAAGGTGAAGGAAAACTGCCGACTGTGCTTGCATTGCATGGTCATGGCTACGGCAGCAAAGAAATTGTCGGTCTAACAGCAACAGGGGAGCAGGATACTGGCGAGACAATTCATAAGCATTTTGCTGTGAAGCTAGTGGCGAGAGGTATGAAGGTCATTGCCCCTGAAATTATCGGCTATGGCGAACGAGTGCTTGATGTCGATAAGCAAGCAGGTAAACAATGCTCCTGCTATCGGTTAGCTACCCATTTATTACTGAGTGGTCGAACAGTAGCGGGGATAAGAGTGGCTGAAGCATTAAGAGCTGTCGATTACATCGAAACATTAAACGATGTTGACCCTAAGCGTATTGGCATTATGGGCTTCTCCGGAGGTGGTTTACTCGCAGCGTATAGCGCAGCATTGGACGATCGATTTAAGGCAGCCGTGCTATGTGGATTTACAAGCACGTTCAAAGACAGCATCCTACGAGATGAGCATTGCATCGATAACTACTTACCTGGCATATTGCAAACTGCGGAGCTCCCTGAAATCATAGGCTTACTTGCTCCACGCCCACTATTTATCGAATCAGGAACAGAGGATAAAGTATTCCCGATCACTGGCGTAAAGCTAGCAATAGAGCAGCTAGAGCAGATCTATAAGCAACACGAAGCCGAAGCTGCGCTTCAGATTGATATATTTCAAGGAGTGCACGAGATAAACGGCAGAGTAGCCTATGATTGGTTGAAAGAGGTTTTAATGAGATGATAATGCTAGAGGAGTTATTATGGTTCACTGAGCTAGCCAAATCGATTGTATAGAACTTTGAAGTAACGCAAGAAAATGCTACGAAGATAAGAGAACAAGAGAGAGTACGAATATAAAAGCGAAGCTACTAATAGCTTCTGAGCAACAAGCAAGATAAGTAACCAAGAGAGCAATGCTCTATACAACAAAGCCAAACTGTCACAAGCTACAGCGGAGGAATAGATCGCTCTATACAACGAAGTGTGTCGCTTTTAAAGCTGATGTTTACAACTATAATTAATACATAACATCAGCTTTAAACCGCGACGATTAGAGCGATTTATTCCGGAGCATTAGCCATTTGGCGGTGATTTAACTCTGCCTGCCTTACGAAGTGCATCACGCAGGATAAACTCAATTTGACTGTTTACGCTACGAAATTCATCTGCTGCCCATTGCTCAATTGCCCGGTGCAGCTCGGAATCAAGTCGGAGCAAAAAGGACTTTTTTTCTTTAGCCATTTTAGATGATCGCCTTAACTATATAGCGTGCCTGTATTAATAACAGGAGTAGCAGAGCGATCCGACACAATCGCTACCATTAAATTATTAACCATCGCTGCACGTCGTTCATCATCTAACTGAATGCCTCTGCCTTCAAGCTGCTTAAGCGCTGCATCCACCATACCAACTGCACCATCAACAATTTGTTTTCTTGCAGAAACAATCGCAGAAGCCTGCTGACGCTGAAGCATAGCACCAGCAATTTCAGGAGCATAAGCAAGGTGTGTTAGACGAGTTTCAATGACCGTTACCCCTGCAACCTGAAGACGTTCCTGCAGCTCACGCTGAAGCTTTTCAGCAACCTCATCCGCATTGCCACGAAGGGTAAGCGTATGATCATCTGTGAAGTTATCATACGGATACTGTGCTGCAATATGACGGATCGCAGTTTCACTTTGAATTTCTACGAAGCTTTCATAATCATCCACATCAAAGCAAGCTTTAGCAGAATCAATGACTTTATACACAACAACTGCCCCGATTTCTACAGGATTACCTTCCGCATCATTAACCTTCAGCGTTTGGCTATTAAAGTTGTTTACGCGTAAGGTTACTTTTCTCTTCGACGTAAGTGGTACGATCATCCACAATCCATCCTGTGTAATGCTACCAATATAGCGACCGAAAAACGTAATGACTTTGGCTTCATTGGGTTGAACAATCGTTAACGAACTGAAAATGACGAGTGACAGAATGAACAGCAGTATTGCAGGAATGACATAGATTGGAGCTTCAGTATCCACAGCACTAACTAAAAGTGCTATAGCCCCTACGATACAAAGAACTGCAAGTAATAATGCGAGAAATCCATTGATATGCCAGGCTTTTTTTGTTTCCATATCATCCACACTCCTTGATTTCGTTATGATGTTGTTTTGATATAAATATGATATCACTTTTTGAAAAAAAAGTAAATGATAGTGAATGAAAACATCCTAAATGTTAATAAAACATCTCTTGATAGCGTTTAACTTCAGGGTTATATTGGTAAGATACATCAATTGTTAAGAGGTGAACTAATGCCAAAGTTTAACCTGTTCCGCAAAATGATTGTGATTTTAGTTGTCTTATTAATTCCTATTATCGTCCTTTACTTCTATTCAAATAAAACGAGTACGAATGTGTTACGCGAGGAACTGAAAAACACAAGCCGAGATCAATTGAATTTCTTTCAACAACAGATTGATACTACGATCCATTCAATTAGTCAGTGGCCTAATCTACTCATTTACGATCCAGATATTTCAGCATTAAAGGACATTCCCCGAAAAAAGAGTGATTATTTAGATCTTGAAACGATTGAATTAGTGAAGCGAATTCAACAAAAGCTGAGTATTCAAGAAAACTCAGTAAACTGGGTTAGTCAGCTTACCATTTATTCACCGTTGCTAGGGAGGGTAATCACCTCGAGTAAAGTATATCCGTTAGATGAAAAACAATTATCCAATTTATCAGTAAAAGGCTGGCAGATGACTAGTTTCAATAGCGATAATAGTAAGCGTGAGCACCTATTTTCGTTGTTTACAGTATCGCCGTTTTCTAGTTCAAAGACTCCAGAAGCATCTAATCTCGTATTAGAGGTGCAGTTCAGCAGTAGTAATATTGAACAACTTCTTGATGCTTTTCGGGGAAAAGGGCAAAGCAATCCATTTTACTATGTAAACAATGGAGAGTTTATCTATACCAGCACGGCAGATGTCGAGCTAGTGAAGCGATTAATGGAGCATGTATCTCTCGATATGCTGGAAAACTCACATTATGAAACGGTGAAGCTGGATGGCGAATCTTATCTTGTTAATATGGAGCGTTCAACAACGACTGGATGGGTGCTAATAGACTATTGGCCGATCTCGGAGATGATGCTTCCGATTAAGAAAAGTAATATTTTGTTTTATATTTCTGTAGCTACGCTTCTTATTATGGCATCCGTTGTTATTTATTCGTTATATGCGCAGGTTCAAGTGCCTATTAGGCAATTGGTGACCAGCTTTCAGCGTGTGAAGAACGAAGACTATAACGTTCGAATTCAGCCAAAGGGAAATTCAGAATTCACCTTTTTATTCAATCGCTTCAATTCTATGGTGTCGCAAATTCAAGAGCTGTTCCAGCGTTCATATTTAGAGCAGCTACATATTCGCGAAGCGAAGCTTAAGCAATTACAATCTCAAATTAATCCTCACTTTTTCTATAATTGCTTTTCCTATATTTCAAGTATGGCCAAGCTGCAAAATTACACTGCCATCATCGCAATGTCGCAAAATCTCTCACATTATTATCGTTATACAACTAGACAAGAGAAAGAGCTTGTTCCTCTGCAGGAGGAATTGAAATTTATCCGGCATTTTCTAGATATAAGCGTTATGAGGATGAATCGATTACATTATGAAATTCAAGTGCCTGATGAAATGCTTTCTGTGATGATTCCGCCGCTATCTATTCAACCACTAGTTGAAAATGCTATGCTGCACGGCATTGAAAGACTAAGCACAGCAGGTAAAATCCGTATACATGCAACTAGAGATCAGGACAGATATATCGTTACGGTAGAAGATGACGGAAAAGGAATGAATGAAGGTGAGATCGTTGCGTTAAGCAAGCGGCTCAATTATCCGATGCAGGAGGATATGGGCTGTGGACTTTGGAATGTACATCAGCGTCTGACGTTGCGTTATGGTGAGCAGGCAGGGATTGTACTGCAGCACTCCAAGCTGGGGGGATTAAGCGTCAGCATTAGCTGGGCTGCGGAGAATGAAACAAGCGTAATTGAAACAAGCGCACATGGAACAAGTGAAAATGAAACAAGTGAAAATGAAACAAAGGTGAATAAAATATCTGAAATGTAAGCAATAGCAACTGAATAAGCGCATGACTTCATTAGAACAAGAAGAGGAGGACAAGATAATGGTTGATATTTTACTTGTTGACGATGAAACCTATGTAACGGAAAGCTTAGCATTAACGATACCTTGGCAGCAGCTAGGCATCGATCAGGTATATCAGGCATCCTCTGCTGCTCAAGCATTGCAACTACTGCAAGCTAAGCCTATTCAAATATTAGTTACGGATATTAAAATGCCTGAGAAAACAGGATTACAACTAATTGAACAAGCTAAGGATAAATTCCCCAAGCTAAAAACAGTGCTGTTAACAGGATATTCTGATTTTGAATATGCGAAGCAGGCGATTAAACTACGGGCCGGTGATTATTTGCTAAAGCCCGTTGAGGATGATGCTTTTATTGCTACGATTTCTGCTCAAGTAAAACAGCTTGAGCAGGAGCGACAGCATGAGGAGGAGCAGTTACAGCAGTTATATTTCCGGAAAACAGACTATCATTTGCTGCGGAAGGGACTAATGCAGGATTTGTTGTTAGGAAAGCAGCGAGCATCTGCACATTTAGCACAGCTATTGCAGCAATATGAGATTGGTATTGAGCTACATCAGCAATGTCTGCTGTTAACTGTACAATTAGCAGGACGATTTATTGGGATGGATTCACAATCGAGTGAGCTGATCGAATACGCCATTGGTAATATTGCCGAGGAAATATTCGTTGAGCCTTATAGTGTTTGGCATAGCAGCTCACCGCATGATCATGTAGCGGTTTTAATCTCATTGCCAAGTGATAGCAGCTCCAATCTATTTAATAAGGAGCATATTAGAGGCTTATGCTACACATTGCAGGAGCAGGTTGCAAGCTTTTTGAACGGAGAAATTTCGATCGTTGCTTCGGATTGGTTTTTATTCCCGAACAGCTGTCACAAATACTATAGAGAAGCGTTAACGACGCTTAATCGTTTACAGATGAATGAAACGGTTGTTGTCATGCTGGACGAAATTAATTATAAACCGTCAGCTAGCAGCAATAACGCATTAGAGGAGCTATACAAGCCTCCGACGCTAATTAACTTGTTAGAAGCGGGACAGTGGCAAGGGGCAAAGGATAAGCTGCAGGCCTTCTTTTCTCAGCATGAACAAGGTCAATTTACAAGAGAACGACTATATGAAGCCTTTATCGCAATTTCTAACGCACTAATTTACGCTTCTAATAAAATGGGGATCGACTTACACAGTATTGATGCACATGGTGTTAATTTACTGCTTGACCGTTCGATGCTGCTCGATGCAAGGAGCCTGCACAGCTGGTCTAATGAAATACTAGATTTAATTTCGATGCAATATGATGAAAGTGATTCCTATCATAAAAAGCATATTATTAAGCAGGTGCAGGAGTTAATTAACAATGATCTGGGCTTAGAATCGTCCGTAAAAACGATTGCCGACAAAGTGTTTTTGCATCCAGTCTACCTGTCCAAGCTATATAAAAATGAAACGGGGGAGAGCTTGGGAGACTACATTATTCGGATGCGTATGGAGAAGGCCGTATATATGCTGAAGTCTACTAATAAAAAGATATATGAAATTACAACGGAGCTTGGTTATCAAAATCCGCAATACTTCAGTAAAATTTTCCGGAAGTATTACGGCTGTACACCAAATGAGTACCGTGATCAGTAAGAGATTGGAAAAGGTGCAGAAATGTTGATACAGTGACATAGGCTGACGATTATCCCCAACTTATAATTAAATTGTACTTAATCAATGGCAAGGGGGAGCTTATTATGAAAAAAGCAATATTGTCACTTGCAGCCGTTATGCTAGTTTCGACATTAGCAGCCTGCAGCAGCGGTAACAATGGAGGAAATGCTGACAAGCAAGCCAACAATGCGACGAAGCAGCCTGCAGCGACGACAGAAGGTAATCAAGCTGGTAATGAAGGATCAGAATCTTCCTATCGAGACAAATATGATCCGCCAGTAACAATTACGACCGTGTGGGGCATTGACCCTGAATTGAAGTTCAAAAACAATGAAACGATTGAAAACAACGTAGCAACAAAATGGGCACTAGATACCCTAGGAATTGATATTAAAACACTATGGTCAGTAACAGACTCTAACAATGCCTTCCAAACTAAAATGCGCTTGTCTCTTAACTCAGGTAATGATATTCCTGATGTCGTTACAATTGGAGATGCTCAGCTTGCGCATGAGCTAATTGATTCTGGATTATTCCGTGAGGTTGGTTCCTTATTCGATGAATATGCAAGTGACACATGGAAGAATGCAATGGCACTTGATGAAAACGTATGGAACCCATATACACGTAACGGAGAACGTATGGGAATTCCTGTACTAGATTATGCTTATAATCACGATTACCTACTCTGGATTCGTCAAGACTGGTTAGATGCGCTTAAGCTAGAAGCACCAAAAACACTTGCTGAGCTTGAGCATGTGATGGAGCAATTCAAAAATAACAACCCAAGCGGTCTAAAGCCTAGTGAAGTCACACCACTAAGCTTAGGTACAAAAAATAAACTAAGTACATGGATGGGCGATCCTTCCTGGATCTTTGGTGCATTCGGTACGTTGCCAGAGCAATGGAACCTTGCAGCAGACGGTACGTTGGAATACGGCTCGATTCATCCTGGTATGAAGGAAGGCTTGGCATTGCTGCATGATTGGCATAGCAAAGGCTATATTCCACAAGAGATTGCGTTATGGGACGAGAATCAAACATCTGTTCCAGCTGTAGCAGGTTCTGCAGGTATTATTCCTGGTCCTTATTGGATGAGCGGCTGGCCACTGTCTGACACGGTTAACAATGATCCGAATGCCGTATGGAAGCCTTACCCAATTCCTATGGGTGAAGATGGCACAGCAATGCGTCATGGCACGCATTATACGAATGGTGTAACGCTAATTAGCACAAAAATGAAGAATCCAGAAGCGTTCTTTACGTATCAAAACTATTTATTCGAAAACTACGCTGACCCTCAACCAGGTGGAGTTTTTGAGAATGGCTTGTTCAAAAATTACGATTATGACATTGCTGCTGACGGTACATTACTCCGTTGGGACGATATTCCAGGCGGCTATGTAAACTCTATTCGTTACCTACTTGTTCGTGACGGTGCACGTATACCTGATGCTCAGATGAAAGCTCTCATGAATCTAGCAGATGGTAAAGAGCCAGTAACACGACTTGAGAAGGAAGTAAAAGCTTCTTACGGTACAGAAACACCTGCGGCTGCTGTCGTATTGCTGCAGCAAGAGGATATTTCCTATAAGAATCTATTTACTGGACCGCCAACAGAAACAATGAATAGTAAGCTTGATTATTTGAAGAAAATTGAGCTGACGACGTTCAATGAAATCATTTATGGTAATAAGGATGCAAGTGCATTCGATGATTTTGTTGCTGAATGGAAAGCAGGCGGCGGCGATCAAATTACTGCAGAAGTTAACGAATGGTATAAAGGCGTTCAATAGTTTTAGAGCTAAGTGATCCATATAAGAATAGGCTCGTTCATTGCTGTCAGTAGGCTCTGAGCGAGCCTTTTTTATCCCGTACAAAGATGTTGCAATCGTGCCATGAATGTTGGTTTTATAGGCTGTCAGCGGTACAGCGCTGCTAAGTATAATTGAAATATAACGTTATAGGTAGGTTTAGTCCAGTGGTATGATGTCAAGTCCCTAATTCGGTTCAATTGGAAATTTTTTTTGATGCAAAAGCTAGCTGTACCGAAAAATAGGCGCACTTAACTAGACCCAGTCGAAATCAAATGTGTTTTCCAGATTTTAACTGGGAATTCTTGA
>Ga0180216_1000261_pt1 | contig 58733 bp, 54 predicted proteins | sample eDN3rd37CBELigMG_FD_128879 | JGI IMG/M metagenome (GOLD analysis project Ga0180216, IMG submission 128879) | Enriched Miracle-Growth compost microbial communities from Emeryville, California, USA - eDNA 3rd pass 37_C BE-Lig MG (version 2)... ...
CTCCTTCATCCACGCAGCCACCGGACGAGTGGTGTCCATCTCGAATTCGAAGCGGTCGGTCATCTCCGGCTTCACGTCGTCGACGTCGACGTAGAACTGCTCGTACCAGCGACGCAGCTGGTAAACGGGGCCGTCCTCCTCGCACAGGAGTGGGTTGTCGATGCGGGTCTTGTTCCGCCAGATCTCGATGTCCTGCTCGAAGCCCTTCGCGATGAAGTTCCCGAACTGCTGAGCGGTCTGCAGGGCTTCCTCGCCTTGGAGGCGATCGGACTTCTTGACGATCATGCCGTACATCAGGACGAACTTGTCCTGGGAGACCGGGTAGTGGCAGTTGATGAGGACCGACTCGACGTCGTAACCCTCGTACTGATAGACGAGATCGTCGATCATGAAGGACGGTCCGAAGTAGCTGGCATCGGAGCGGCTGCCGAGCATCTTCGGCTGTCCGGTCGCGTGCGGACGGGTGTCCTCACGGGCCTGACCTCGCATGAACTGGCTGGCCACCTGACCTTCGAAGACGTTCTTGAAATAGACCGGGAAGGAGTAGTGCACGTAGAAGAAGTGCGCCATATCGACGATGTTGTCGATGATCTCCCGGCAGTTCGTATCGACCTCGGTGGTGTACCAGACCCAGTCGGTCCAGTCGTCACTCGTGGCACCTTCGATGCGCGGGATGGTCACGTCGGCGGGCGGCGGGTTCCCCTGAGGGTCGTGCCACACGAAGAGCATGCCGTCCTGGTCGAGGGTGTGCCACGCGCGGGTCTTGGCGATCGGGGGAACACGCCGCGCGTACGGGATCTTCTTGCAGCGTCCGTTGCCGCCCCAGCGCCAGTCGTGGAAGGGGCACGCGATCTCGTCGCCCTTGACCGTGCCCTGGCTGAGATCGCCGCCCATGTGCCGGCAGTACGCGTCGAGGATCTTGATCTCGTCGTTGCTGTCGGCCCACACCACGAGCTTGGTCCCGAAGGCCTCGATCGAGTGCGGCTTGCCGTCCTTGAAATCCTTCGACAGGCCGAGGCAGTGCCAGCCCCGGGCGAAGCGGGCCGGAGCCGACCCGGCGACGATCTCACGGATTTCGGATTGTTCGGAAGTACCGAGGCTCACGGTCGTCCGTCCTTTCGGGAGGCAGGAAAGCTTCAGGAATTCGGGCGGCGGGTCCCACCGGGGGTTCCGCCGCGATACGCCCGAACGTTAGGTGATCGGCATCACCCCAGGTGGGGGCATCTCACTGGTCGAGACCTCCCGCCACGCTCATGCGATCGAGGCGGGTTCGGCGGTCGGCAACAGCGCCGCCCGGCCGTTGGCGACGAATTCCTGTTCGATGCGAGCGCGCGTCTCGTCGTCGAGCAGGACGTACTCGGGTGTTCGTCCGACGCGCATGTAGACCGGATCGGTGGTGTTCCACGCGACCGCCCGTAGCGGCGCCTTGTTCACCTTGTTGCTTCCCGTGAGCGGGATCCCGTCGGTGACCCTCACGAACCGCGGCCACCACTTGTCGCCCATGTCGGGTTGTTCCGCGAGAAACGCGCCGAACGCCTTCGGATCGAACTCCGCGCCGGGTTCGAGTTCGACGACGCACATGACCTGATCGCCTGTCGTGGGATCGGGCACGGCGAAGACCGGTGCCGACAGAATTCCCGGCGCCCGCAACACGATCCGTTCGACGGGAGTCGCGGAGAAGTTCTCGCTGTCCACACGCAACCAGTCGGACGACCGTCCGGCGAAGTAGAAGAAGTCGTTCTCGTCGCGGTATCCGAGGTCGCCCGACCAGAAGTCGTCACCCTTGATGCGGTCGGCCATCGCCTCCGGGTTCTTGTAGTAGCCCTCGAAGGTATGTGCGGTATTGCACGCGACGATCTGGCCGACGGCGTCGCTGTTGAGGAGACGGCCCGACCCGTCGAACCGGGCGCGGGGGCACTCCTGCCCGGTGGCCTCGTCGAGGATGCGGACGTCGACCCCGCCGACCGCGACGCCGAGTGATCCGGGCGGGGTATCCGGGGTGCGATTGATGCGGAAGACGCCTTCGCTCATTCCGTAGCCCTCGACGACCGTGCATCCGAAACGTTCGGAGAAGCTGGCCACGTCGGCATCCGACGCCTCGGTGCCGAAGGCCAGTTCCAGGGTGCTCGTACGGTCGCGCGGATCCTCCGGCCGGCTCAGGACGTACGACAGCGCCCGGCCCACATAGTTGACGAAGGTGGCGCCGTAGCGGTGGATGTCGTCGGCGAACCGGCTCGCGGAGAACTTCCGGATGAGACAGACGGTCGCGCCGGCCCGCATGGCCGTACCGAGGTTGAGCATGAGGGCGTTGCCATGGAAGAGCGGCATGCACAGATAGGCGACCGAATCCTCGCGCATGCGAACACGCTCGGTGAGCGGATCGAGAAGGCGCGCGAGCCGGCCCTGGCCGACGATCACGGCCTTGGGGGCGCCGGTGGAACCGGAGCTGAACAGCAACAGTGCGATGTCGTCGGCAGACGGGATCGCCTCCGGCAGGTCCGCGCCACGGAACGGCGCGAGGAACTCGTCGTAGCGATCGTCGTCGATGTCGAGGATGCGATCGGCCGGCAATCCGTGGCCGGCGCCCTCGAGCAGATGGGCAAGCCGGGATTCGGTGACGACCAGATCGATGTCCGCGTGCTCGATGTCGCGGGCGATCTCCGGGCCGCTGCGGCTGGCATTGATGCCCACGACTGCCGCCCCGGCCATCGCGCCGGCGCCGATCCAGAAGACGAAGTCGGGGACGTTCTCGAGCAACACCCCGATGTGGCGCTGCCGATCTGCGGGAGCAGGCACGGTCGCAACGAGCGCGGCGGCACGATCCGCGCCTTCCTGCACCACCTCACCCCAGGTCCACTGCTGATCCTCGAAACGCAGACCCACCTTCGGGTCACCGTGACGAGCGCGCACTACTTCGGCGAACGTGTCCAACTCTTTTCCTCCAGGCAGTTGTGCGGATCAGGCGAATACGGCGCGGCCACCGGACAGGACGGCCCCAGCCTCCGTGACGACATCGAACCGGACGTCCGTCGAGTCGCCCCAGGCGCGCACCTGCGCGGTATCACCGGGGAAGACGGGGGCTGCGAACCGTCCGAAGAGTGTCGTCAGGTCGGCGGGGTGGACTCCGAGCATGTCGGCGAGCGGCAGCGTCGCGGCTGCCAGCGTGCACAGGCCGTGCAGGATGGGGCGCGGCTGCCCGATGCGCCCGGCCGCGGCCGGATCGATGTGGATGTGGTGGCGGTCGCCGGTCAGCCGGTAGAGCGCGGCCTGGTCGGCGCGGGTGGCGAGCGTGCCGACCACGTCGGCATCCCCCTCCGGTGCGGACGGCGCCGACGGTCCGCGCTCGCCGCCGAAACCTCCCGCTCCCGGTGCGAACAACGACCACGTCGCGACGAAGAACTCGCTCTCGACGACGACCTCGAACACCGCTGCCCGACCCTTGTCCCAGACCTCACCCACGCGCGCCGACATCGCGATCTCCCCGGAGCGCGGCAACGGTGCGAGCACCTCGAGGCTCTGGGAACCGTGGAGCGCTGTAGCCGTGTCGAAGGCACCGAGCTCACCGAGCGCATCCGGTGCCCACTGGGCCAGCGTCAGGGCGAACGTCGGCAACACCCGCAGTCGGTCCTCGAACACGAGATCGAGGTCCGTCGCGCCGGCGCCCACCGCGAGCGCGTACAGGATCGCGTCCCGCTCGTCGTAGCCGATCGTGCGGGCACCCAGGTCGTGGCCTCGCCACTGCGCGGGCGTCGACGTCGTTACGGTCATTCGTCTTCGGTCCTTTCTCATGGGGGCGCTGGGCGGCGGCCCGACGGAGACAGGACCTCGCTTTTCACAGACGCCCAGGTCACAGGCTAAGGAGAGCGGTGGTGACCGTCACCGCCCGTCCCACTCACCGGTACATTCGAAGTCGGGGTGACCCGTCGTGAGATTCTGGCGGTACGCACTCGATGGAGGAGGGGACGTTCGTGAAGCGTGCAGGGACACCGGCGGGATACAGGCGATGACCATCCCGTCCGATCCCTCCCATTTCCTCGATCAGCTGGTATCGCGCCTCACCGGTCCGGGCGGCGAGTTCGAGATCGTCGTGCAGGATGTCCTGGGCACCGAGATGCCCGTCATGCGCAAACGCGACGTCGCCGTGGCGGATCTGCTCTCGCAGTCCCTCGTCTGGGGCGACCGCGAGTACCTGGTCACCGCCGATCGCCGGATCACCTTTGCCCAGAACGCGCGCATGTCCTATGCCCTCGCCGCAGCCTTGCACGAGCGGTACGGGGTACGGTCGGGCGACCGCGTGGCGATCCTGTCGGCGAACAGACCCGAAGGGGTCACCGCGTTCTGGGCGACACAGGCCCTCGGCGCGATCTCGGTCGGATTGAACGCCTGGTGGGTCCAACCGGAGCTGGAGTTCGGTATCCGCCATGCGCGTCCGCGGGTGGTGTTCGTCGACGGTCCGCGTACCGCGGCCGTGGCCGGCATCGATCGTGCGCAGACCGTGGTGTTGTCGATCGAGGAGGATCTACCTCGACTGGTCGCGGAATTCGACGGCGCGCAGCCGCCGCCGCCGCGGGTCGCCGAGGACGATCCCGCCGTTCTCCTGTACACCTCCGGCACGAGTGGCGATCCCAAAGGGGCGTTGCACTCCCAGCGGAATCTGCTGGCGGTCGTCGACTACAACCGGTATCTCGACGCGATCGCGACGATCTGGACCGGCGGCACATACGACCGGTCCGCGCCGTCGGACGCCCGGTATCTGCTGACGTCGTCTCTGTTCCACATCACGAGCTTGAACAACACGATCGTGCCGCGGCTGGCGACCGGCAGCGCCGTGGTGATGAATCAAGGATGGTACGGAGTACGGCCCGTGCTCGAACTCATCGAAGCGGAGCAGGTCACCCACTGGATGGCCGTGCCGTCGATGGCGGCGCGGATGCTCGAGGACGAGGATCTCGACAGATACGACCTCACCTCCCTGAGCCGGTTCACCCTGTCGTCGGAACCGTCGACTCCGGAGTTCAAACAGCGCCTGCGCGAGGAGCTTCCGTTCGGGAAGCACGCCATGGTCGACAGCTACACCATCACCGAGTGCAGCACGTCGATCGCGGTGGCCTCCGCCGCCGAACTCGAGGAGTTCCCCGGCACGGTGGGTGCGCCGATCATCACGGTGAGCCTCGAGATCCGGGATCAGACGGGTGCGTGGCTGCCCGACGGCCGCGTGGGCGAGGTGTGTGTACGCAGCCCCTTCGTCATGCTCGGCTACTGGGACGACGAAGCGGCGACCGCCGAGGCGCTCACCCCCGACCGCTGGTTGCGCACAGGCGATTTCGGTGTGGTCGAGAACGGCCGTCTGCGTCTGGTGGGCCGGCGCGCCGACCTCATCCACCAGAACGGTGAGAACGTCTATCCGTCGGAGGTCGAACGCGTCCTCGCCCTGCACCCCGCGGTGCGCGAATGCATGGTGACCGGCGTGCCCCACCCGGAATGGGGTCAGGAGGTCGCGGCGGTGGTTGTGCTCGTCGAAGGCTCCACGGTCACCGTCGAGGAATTGACCACCTTCGCTTCCGAGCATCTCGCCTACTTCAAGGTGCCGACGCAGTGGACGCTGACGTCCACCCTGTTGCCGCGCAACGCCACCGGGAAGATCATCCGCAAAGGCTGGCGCGACACCCACGGCCACTGGTAGCCCCATCTTCTTGCGACCGCCACCGAGTGGACCGGGCCGGAGCCCGGCCCACCGGGTAGGTTTCATCAGCTGAGGCGTTCGAGCACCATCGCCATGCCCTGACCGCCGCCGACGCACATCGTCTCGACGCCGAACTGCTTGTCGTGGGTGCGCAGGTTGTTGAGGAGCGTCGTGGTGATCCGGGCACCGGTCATGCCGAAGGGGTGACCGAGGGCGATTGCGCCACCGGAGACGTTGAGCTTGTCCTCGTCGATCTTCAGCTCGCGCGCCGAGCCGAGCACCTGCACGGCGAACGCCTCGTTGATCTCGAACAGGTCGATGTCGTCGATGCCCATGTTCGCGTTGGCGAGCGCCTTGCGGGTCGCGTCGATCGGTCCGAGGCCCATGATCTCCGGCGACAGGCCCGAGACACCGGTGGAGACGATGCGCGCGAGCGGGGTGAGCCCGAGTTCCTTCGCCTTCGTGTCGGACATGATCACCAGAGCGGCCGCACCGTCGTTGAGCGGGCACGCGTTGCCGGCGGTCACCGTGCCGTCCGGGCGGAAGACCGGCTTGAGCTGACTGACCGCCTCGTAGGTGGTGCCCGGGCGCGGACCGTCGTCGGTGCTGACGACCGTGCCGTCGGCGAGGGTCACCGGGGTGATCTCCCGCTCGAAGAAGCCACTCTTGATGGCCTCTTCCGCCAGGTTGTGCGAGCGCACGCCCCAGCGATCCTGGTCCTCCCGGGAGATCCCGGTGTGGGAGGCGACGTTCTCGGCGGTCTGTCCCATCGCGACGTAGACATCCGGCAGCAATCCCTCGCTACGCGGGTCGGTCCACGCCACGCCCCCCTCGGCGAGCTTCGCGCTGCGCGCCTGCGCCTCGTCGAACAGCGGGTTCTTGGTGTCGGGCAGGCCGTCGGCGTTGCCGGTCACGAAACTCGACACCGACTCGACACCGGCAGAGACGAACACGTCGCCTTCACCGGCCTTGATGGCGTGCAGCGCCATGCGGGTGGTCTGCAGCGACGACGAGCAGTACCGGTTGACGGTCACCCCGGGCAGGAAGTCGTAGCCGAGCTGCACCGCGACCACGCGGGCGATGTTGAAGCCGGACTGTCCTGCGGGCTGTCCGCAGCCGAGCATCAGGTCGTCGATCTCGGTGGGATCGAGGTCGGGGACCTGGGCGAGCGCCGCGGCGACCATCTGGGTCGCCAGGTCGTCCGGGCGGATCGATGCGAGCGAGCCCTTGCGCGCTCGCCCGATCGGCGACCGTACTGCGGACACGATTACTGCTTCGGGCATCTTCTCTCCTCGATGTTCCGGTCGTACTGCGACCTTACGACCCTCTGGGTCAAGCGGCTATCCTGTGCTAACTTACCAAGCAATCGCTTGGTTCGGTACAGACGTTAGGAACATGCCATGGGCATCACCTCGACCTGCGACAGCGCCGGTATCACCACGGTCACCGTCGACTTCCCGCCCGTGAACGCTCTCCCCTCACAGGCCTGGTTCGACCTGGCCGAGGCCGTGACCACGGCCGGGCGCAGTCTCGACACCCACGCGGTGATCCTGCGCGCCGAGGGCAGAGGCTTCAACGCGGGTGTGGACATCAAGGAAATGCAGGCCACCGAAGGGTTCGACGCCCTGATCGCCGCCAACCACGGGTGCGCCGCCGCATTCGCCGCCGTCTACGACTGCGAGGTACCTGTGATCGTCGCCGTCAACGGCTTCTGTGTCGGAGGCGGCATCGGTCTCGTCGGCAACGCGGACGTCATCGTCGCCTCCGACGACGCCGTCTTCGGCCTGCCCGAGGTCGACCGCGGTGCACTCGGCGCCGCAACACATCTCGCGCGCCTCGTCCCCCAGCACATGATGCGCACCCTCTACTACACGGCGCAGAACGTCACCGCGCAGCAGCTCGAGCACTTCGGCTCGGTGTACAAGGTCGTGCCGCGCAGCGAACTCGACGCCACCGCACGCGAGGTCGCCGAGATGATCGCCGCGAAGGACACCCGCGTCATCCGCCGTGCGAAGGAAGCCATCAACCGCATCGACCCCGTCGACGTGAAGACGAGCTACCGCCTCGAGCAGGGTTTCACCTTCGAGCTGAATCTCGCCGGCATCGCCGACGAGCACCGCGACGAGTTCGTCGCAACAGGAAAGCCGCGCAGCAACAGCTGACGCCTCACACCACCAGGAGTTCGGAACACCATGCGTGACAAGAGAATGTCGCTCGACGACGTGGTCGGCGAGCTGCGCAGCGGAATGACCATCGGCCTCGGTGGCTGGGGGTCGCGCCGCAAGCCCATGGCCCTCGTGCGGGCGATCCTCCGCTCGGACGTGAAGGATCTGACCGTCGTCACCTACGGCGGCCCCGATCTGGGTCTGCTGTGCTCGGCGGGCAAGGTGAAGAAGGCCTACTACGGATTCGTCTCGCTCGACTCGGCACCGTTCTACGATCCGTGGTTCGCCAAGGTGCGTACGGGCGGCGAGATCGTCGCCCGCGAGATGGACGAGGGCATGATCAAGTGCGGCCTGGAGGCCGCCGCGGCACGCCTGCCGTTCCTGCCCATCCGCGCAGGCCTGGGCTCGGCCGTCGTCGACTTCTGGGAAGGCGAACTGAAGACCGTCACCTCGCCGTATCCCGGCCCGGACGGCACCGAGACCCTCATCGCCATGCCGGCGCTGAACCTCGACGCGGCGTTCGTTCACCTCAACATCGGCGACAAGCACGGCAACGCCGGCTACCAGGGTGTCGACCCGTACTTCGACGACCTCTACTGCATGGCCGCCGAACGGCGCTACGTCTCGGTCGAGAAAATCGTCGAGACCGAGCAGCTCGTGAAAGAAGTTCCGCTCCAGCAGCTCCTGCTCAACCGCATGATGGTCGACGGGATCGTCGAAGCACCGAACGGGGCGCACTTCACCCTCGCGGGCGACAGCTACGGCCGCGACGAGAAGTTCCAGCGCCACTACGCCGAGTCCGCCAAGGACCCCGAGACATGGCAGGCATTCGTCGACCGTTTCCTCTCGGGCAGCGAGGACGAGTACCAGGCCGCAGTCCAGAAGTTCGCACAGGAGCAGGCATGACCACCACCGAGACCGTGACCCGCGCCGAGTACTGCGCGATCGCATGCGCCGACATCTTCGCGGGTGCCGGCGAGATCATGGCGAGCCCGATGGCGACACTGCCGCAGATCGGCGCACGCCTGGCCAAGCTCACCACCGAGCCCGACCTGCTGATCACCGACGGTGAAGCACTCATCCTCGCCGACGTCCCGGCCCTCGGCGCGAAGGCACCGATCGAAGGCTGGATGCCGTTCCGCAAGGTGTTCGACGTCGTCGCGTCGGGTCGCCGTCACGTCGTGATGGGCGCCAACCAGATCGACCGGTACGGCAACCAGAACCTGTCGGCCTTCGGTCCGCTCCAGCAGCCGACGCGTCAGATGTTCGGTGTGCGTGGCGCTCCCGGCAACACGATCAACCACGCGACCAGCTACTGGGTCGGCAAGCATTCCTCGCGCGTCTTCGTCGACACGGTCGACATCGTCTCGGGTGTCGGATACGACAAGGTCGATCCCGAGAACCCGGCGTACCGCTTCCTGCACATCGCGCGGGTCGTCACCAATCTCGGTGTCTTCGACTTCGGCGGCCCCGGCCACAGCTTCCGGGCGCTCTCGCTGCACCCGGGTGTCGAGGCCGCGACCGTCGCCGAGAACACCTCCTTCGAGGTCGCCGGTCTCGACGAGGCCGGAGTGACCCGCGAACCCACCGCCGAGGAACTGCGTCTGATCCGAGAGGTGATCGACCCCAAGGGACTCCGCGACCGCGAGGTCGCGCTGTGAGCACCCTGCGCACGGCACTGACGGAGCTCGTGGGCATCGAGCACCCCATCGTCCAGACGGGCATGGGCTGGGTGTCCGGTCCGCGGCTGACCGCCGCGACGTCGAACGCGGGCGGCCTCGGCATCCTCGCGTCGGCGACGATGACCTATCCCGAACTCGAAGCGGCGGTCGTGAAGACGAAGTCGCTGACCGACAAGCCGTTCGGCGTCAACATCCGCGCCGACGCCTCGGACGCCGGTGAACGCATCGACCTGCTGATCCGCGAGAAGGTGAAGGTCGCGTCGTTCGCGCTCGCACCGAAGAAGGATCTGATCGCCAAGCTCAAGGATCACGGCATCGTCGTGATCCCGTCGATCGGTGCTGCCAAACACGCCGTGAAGGTCGCCTCGTGGGGCGCCGACGCGGTGATCGTGCAGGGCGGCGAGGGCGGTGGCCACACCGGTCCCGTCGCGACGACCCTGCTGCTGCCGAGCGTCCTCGACGCCGTCGACATCCCCGTCGTCGCCGCCGGTGGCTTCTTCGATGGTCGCGGTCTGGCCGCCGCGCTGTCCTACGGCGCGGCCGGCATCGCGATGGGCACTCGGTTCCTGCTCACGAGTGACAGTGCCGTTCCCGATTCGGTGAAGCAGCAGTACCTTTCGCGGGGACTGCAGGACACCACGGTGTCACTCAAGGTCGACGGCATGCCGCACCGGGTCCTGAACACCGACCTGGTGAACAGCCTCGAGAAGTCCACCTACGCGAAGGGACTGCTCGCGGCCGCGCGGAACGCGACGAAGTTCAAGTCGATGACGGGCATGAAGTGGTCGACGATCGTCAAGGACGGCCTCGCCATGAAGAAGGCGAGCGACCGCACCTGGCAGCAGATCATCATGGCCGCCAACACCCCGATGCTCCTCAAGGCCGGCCTGGTGGAGGGCAACACCGCCGCCGGTGTGCTCGCCTCCGGTCAGGTCGTGGGCATGCTCGACGATCTGCCGAGCTGCCAGGAGCTGATCGACCGCATCGTCGCCGAGGCCGTCGAGCGCATCGACGCCCTCTCGGCTCTGCGCGATCAGGGGCGTCCCGCCGCCTGATTCCGATTCCGAGCAGATCGAGACCGGTGTTGTTGTCGAGTTTCCGCGAGAAATCGACAACAACACCGGTCTCGGTCCGTTCCGACGACCGCTATTCGGTGGTGAGCGCGCTCAGAAGAGCTCTGGTGCGACGGAGCGATGCTCGCGGGTCGTCGCCGATGGGGACGATCGCCGCCCAGACGTCGGTGACGCCCGCATCGAGCAAACCCTGCAGCTGCCGGCGCACCGACTCCTCGTCGCCGACGATCGCGATGTCCGCCGGGGTACTCGCGCCCGCCTCCTCCAGGACCCGCCGGTAGCTGGGCATTCCCGCGTAGGACGTGGCCGTCGCGGCGACCGCATCGCGCGCGGCGTCTGCGTCGTCGTGGACTGCGACGGGCAGTCCCGCCACGATGCGCGGCTCCGGCCGGCCCGCCCGCGCGGCGGCCGTGTAAATCGCGGGGGCGATCCGTGATTCGATCACCTTCGGCGCCGCCATCCACAGGACCGTCCCGTCGGCGTACTCCCCCGCGACCCGCAGCATCCGCGGCGACATGGCGGACAGCAGGACGGGCACCTCGTGCGCGACGTCGACCATCCGCCCCGCACTGCGGGTCGACCAGGCCTCTCCCCGGAAGTCCACCTCCTCACCACGCAGCAGGGCGGTGACGATCCGGATGTACTCCTCGGTGTTCTGCCCCGGGGTGTCGTACGACAATCCGTAGACGTCCCGGACCAGGCTCTCGTGCGACGGTCCCAGCCCGAGCGTGAATCCCGGCCGGCCCATGGCCTCGGCGACGGCCGCGGCGCGGTTCGCCTGCAGCAGCGGGTGGCACGGGTAGGTCTGGAGCACGGCGGTGCCGAGTTCGATGGATCCGGTCTCCCGACCGGCCACCGCGAGGGTCGCCAGCGGGTCGCCCGCGACGGTGCTCGCGAACCACAGCGACGTGAAGCCCTCGGCCTCCGCCTTCTGTGCCTGCTTCACGATCCTGTCCGTGGACGACGCTCCGCCCGTGAGCCCGATTCGCATCGACACCTCCGCGATCGCATTCTCAATCGATGAGGAGAACAGTACTCTCCGATAAAGAGAGTATGGATTCTTGTCGGAGAACTGTGGTCGGCCGGGTCCTGATAGTTCCCGCCATCGAAACCGACGTTGTTGTCGATCCTTCACGGGATGAACGACAACAACGTCGGTTCCGATCCGACCGACTACGGTCGTTGACGGATTCGCCGACCTCGCGTTAACGTGCGCAGAACTGTTTACCGCAGGCATGGGGGCCCGGTGGGATCACGTACGGTCGCATTCGTCGTGGCGGCAATGGCCGCCTGCACGATCACATCCGCAGGACCGGCGACCGCCGATCCCACCGGCGGTGCCTCCGGCGCCTCCTGGCAGAGCCTCGTCGACGCGCCCGACGCCTATCCGAACACGGCCGTCGAGTGGGACGTACCCATCACGCTGAGCGACGGGACGGTGCTCCGCGCCAACGTCTTCCGTCCCGCGCATGCCGACGGAACCCCGATCGACGAACCCACCCCGGTCGTCCTCGGCCTCACGCCCTACACGAAACTGTTGTCGACGCTGGCGTCGGTGGCGATGGAGGACCCGCAGTTCGCCCCGCTCGTGGACGAACTCGGATCCGTCCTGAACTTCGGTGCCCCCTTCGACGGCATCACCGAACTCGCCGCGCCGGCATCACAACTCGGCCGCGCCTTCGGACTCAACCGCGATCTCGTGCAGAACGGGTACACGCAGGTGATCGTCGACGTCCGGGGTACCGGTTTCTCCCACGGACAGTGGGAGGTCCTCGGTCCGCGCGAGCAGCAGGACACCGTCGAGGTCATCGACTGGGCGGCGAAGCAGCCGTGGTCGAACGGACGCGTCGGGACGACCGGCGTCTCCTATTCGGCGATCAACCAGATCCAGGCCGCCGGCCTGCGGCCCGAGGCACTCGACGCTGTCTTCGCCGTCGAACCCGGCAACGACCTGCTGCGCGACATCGTGGGCACCGGCGGCGCCGTGGGTGTGGGCTTCATGCCCGCCTGGCTCGGTCTCGTCAACGGGCTCAAATGGGTTCCCGACATGGAAGCCCTCCTCCAGGGCCGGTTCGACGCACAGTGGTTGCGCGACAGGCTCGCCGACCCCGCCACGAAGATCCCCGAACTCTTCGAGGTCCTCACCGCGCCGAGCGTCGACGGCGTCTCCCCCGATGCCCTCGCGGTCGCGCAGGACGGCCCGTTCTACCAGGAACGGCAGGCCCGACTCGAGTCGATCGAGGTGCCCACCTTCGTCTTCGGCAACTGGCACGACATCTTCGCCGACAGTGAGCCCGACATCTACAACCGGATTCCCGTCGAACCCGGCCGCAAGCAACTGGTGATGGGCGACGGCTACCACGCGATCCTCGGTACCGGATTCGGCACCGAGGGACACCCACCGAACATCACGGCACTCCAGCACGCCTGGTTCGACCGCTGGCTCAAGGACATCGACAACGGCATCGACGAGTACGGTCCCGTCACCCTGCTGCAGCAGGGCGGTGGCTGGGTCACGACCGACGAGTTCCCGCGCAGCACCGTCGACCACGAGAAGCTCTTCCTGTCGCCGGCACCGAGCGGCACCGCGTGGCACGCCCTCCACGACGGCACGCTCGCGACGTCGGCACCCGAGACCGCACAACGACTCACCGTCGCCCCGGGATTGCGCGGATTCTGTTCCCGTGAGGCCGCGCAGGGCACCGCCGGCATCGCAGTGCTGTTGGGCGCCGGATGCACGAAGGACGCCCGGTTCAACGAGGCCGAGGGTCTCACCTTCACCAGCGGGCCGGTCACCGAACCGACCGTGCTCTCGGGACCGGTCAACGTGCACCTCGAGACCGTCCTCGACACCACCGACGGATTCTGGTCGGTCTCCGTGAACGACGTGGCTCCGGACGGACGGTCCACCGTGCTCACCACCGGTTCCCTCGTCTCGTCGCTGCGGGCGATCGACGATTCGAAGAGCACGTTCACCGCCGACGGCGACTATGCGCAGGCACATCCGGTGCTGACCCTCGAGTCCCGGCAGCCGATCGTCCCGGGGCAACCGACGGCCCTCGACATCAGCACGCTGCCGACCGAGGCGGTCCTGCAACCGGGGCACCGCATCCGCGTGGACGTCTACGCCGCGAGCGTCCCGCGCTCGCTGCCCCTCGGTCCGATGCTGGTCGAGAGCGGACTGCGGCCACAGCACCTCGAACTGAACCCCGCCTCACCGAGTTTCGTGACACTGCCCGTCGCTCGATAGGAGGGTCGCGTCACCGGGCGTCGGGTCGACGCTCGAGCGTGTCCCGATCCCACGCACCGAGCCGGGCGGCGGCCTCGTAGGTGCTGTGCAGAAACTGCAGCAGTTCGGTGTCGGGATCGGCCGCGGTCCGCACCGCCTCGTAGGGCAGCACGAACTCCCCCAGTTCCGCCGAATAGTGAGCGGCATCCGGTCGCACCGGGGCTTCGCCGAATCCGTCGAGGCCGGGGTAGACGTAGGAATAGAAGGCTCCTTCGTCCCCACCACCCGGCCAGAAGCCACAGCTGCTGAGCTCGTGCGAGTAGGCCTCCGTCATCACCCGGTCGGGGCAGTTCGGGATCCCGCCGGGGTGCGGCGGGGCGGTGCGTCCGGAGAACCGGGTGCACGCGAGGTCCATCGCGCCCCAGAAGAAGTGCACCGGACCGACCTTGCCGAGGAAATCCGCCCGGAACACCTGCAGGACACGCTGGGCCTGCACGAGCTGCCGCCAGAAGAGGTGGGCGGCCTCGGCGTCGTAACTGTCGTGCTCACGGTCCTGAGCGAACGGGATCGCCGGATCCACCTCGTTGGGTGTGCCGTGGATGCGAGTCGCGATACCCAGCTCGTCCAGCGCTCCGAGGGTGCGGGTGTAGAACTCGGCTACGGGCTGTGCGACGAGAGGCACCGAACGACTGCGACCGTCGCTCGCGCGGATGTGCAGCCGGTGCTCGAAGAAGTCGAATTCGATGTCGAAGACGGAGTTCCGGTACGGGATCGACGAGGTGCTCAGCCCTCGCGGCGTGACGTACAGCGTCGTCTGCCACCAGTGGTTGACCATCGGCGCGTGAGCCATCCGGATCTTGCCGACGATCTGCAGCCACATGTGGAGGGTGTCGCGGGTCGCGGTCCATTCCGCCGTGCGCAGCCTCGGCCACGCATCACCGGAGACCGGTTCCGATTCGTTCACAACGCCTCCCTTGTCGAGGGATCGGGATCAGGAGAACGATCCGTGCCGCCCCTCCCCGGACGCGAAGCGGGCGGCCCCGCCGGCCGCATCGCTCTCTAGGGACTGCATGCCGACCGTGAACTCGAATGCGAGCGCGTCGGATTCGGAACGGCCGAACTGCGCGTGGACCGACCACCGGTCGTTGCGCATGCACGTCTGTGGGAAGCCGGCGATCTCCCGCGCCATGTCCTCGGCGACCTCGCGTGTTGTTCCCGGTTCGACCACGCGGTTGGCCAGACCGAAGTCGAGCGCTTCCGCGGCATCGACCGGACGGCCGGTCAGGATCATGTCCATGGCCCGGCTCGCGCCGATGAGGCGGGGCAGCCGAACGGTCCCGCCGTCGATCAGTGGCACACCCCACCTGCGGCAGAAGACACCGAACATCGCATCGGCGGACACCACCCGCAGATCGCACCAGATCGCCAGTTCGAGTCCGCCGGCCACCGCGTAACCCTCCACCGCCGCGATCACCGGCTTCGACAGCGACATGCGTGTCGGCCCCATCGGTCCGTCGCCGTTCTCACCGAGGACGTTCTGTTCCTCGGTCCCGATGGCCTTGAGGTTCGCTCCCGCACAGAAGTTCCCACCGTCGCCGTAGAGGACGGCGACGTCGGCGTCGGGGTCGGTGTCGAAGGCCCGGAACGCGTCGGCGAGTTCGGCGGCCATCGGACCGTCGACGGCGTTCCGGCGTTCCGGCGCTCGGGACGGGTCATGATCACCGTCGTCACCCGATCGCGTGTCTCGACGCGGATCGATTCGTACTGCGTCATGCCCGTCCTCCCCTGTTCAGCAGCATCGGCTTCCAGGGTTCGCGTCGGCCGCGGCGTGCCGTTCCCGCCAGTAGTCGCGTTCGCTCAACGGCGGTCGATCGGGATGCTTCCGGCGGTGTACTTCGACGTACCGCGCGTAGTCGTGGTCGCCCATGACGGCACCGATCCACCACCACGCACGTCGCAGTGCGGTGATCACGACAGATCCTGGTCCCGATGTTCGACGAACGCGTGCGCGGCGCCCGGTGCACGGACCTTGCCCGACGCGATGAGTTCGTCCCACTCCTTCTGCAGTTCCCGTTCCACCGGGGTCGGCACGAAACCGGCCGGGGCGAAGATCTTCGACGGCACCGCCGGGGTCTCGGTGGTGGGCATGCCTCCGGCACGGATCGATCTGATGCACACCACCACCCCGGCCACGAAGACGATCAACACGAGAACGGCGAACACGATCGACAGTGTGCCCTGGATGAAGGTGTTGCGGATGACGGCGTCTATCTCGTCCGCCGTCTTCGCCGACCCGAAGGTGGTCGCGCCGGAGTTCTTCGCGTCGACGAAGGCGCGGTGCTGCGCCCAGTAACCGACCGCACGGTCGCCGGAGAAGATCTTCTGCCACGACGCCGTCATGGTCACGATCAGATCCCACACCAACGGCACACCGGGGATCCAGGCCCACTTCACCAGGCCCTTCTTCACGACGATGGCGAGCACCACCGTCAGGGCGATCGCCGCGAGCAGCTGGTTGGCGATGCCGAACAACGGGAAGAGGGTGTTGATGCCGCCCAGCGGGTCGGTCACGCCCATCAGCAGGATCCCGCCCCACGCGGCGACCACCACGAACGAGCAGAACCAGGCACCCGGACGCCAGGACGGATCCTTGAACCGCTGTGCGGGTCCGCCGAGGTTGCCGAGCGAATCCGAGAGCATGAACCGGGCGACGCGCGTGCCGGCGTCGACGGTGGTGAGGATGAACAGCGCCTCGAACATGATCGCGAAGTGGTACCAGAACGACTTGAGGCTGTCGCCGCCGAACAGGTCGCTGAGCACCTGAGACATACCGAACGCGAGGGTCGGGGCACCACCGGTGCGGGAGATGATCGATTCCTCCCCCACGCCTTCCGCGGCGGCGGCGATCTGTTCCGGGGTGATGTCCGGTGAGCCGAGACCGAGTCCGTTGACGTAGGCGGCGGCGGTCTCGGGGGTGCCGCCGGTGAGGGCGGCCGGTGCGTTGAGCGTGAAGTACAGGTGCTGGTCGATGATGCATGCGGTGACCAGCGCCATGATCGCGACGAACGACTCGGTGAGCATGCCCCCGTAGCCGATGAGCCGGATCTGCTTCTCCTTCTCGATCAGCTTCGGGGTGGTGCCCGAGGAGATCAGCGCGTGGAATCCCGACAGTGCGCCGCACGCGATGGTGATGAACAGGAACGGGAACAACGATCCGGCGAAGGCCGGGCCGTTGCCCTCGATCGCGAAGGAGGTGACGTCGGGCATCTCCAGGACGGGACGCGCGACGAGGATGCCGATGGCCAGCAGCACGATGGTGCCGACCTTCATGAAGGTCGACAGATAGTCGCGCGGGGCGAGCAGCAGCCACACGGGCAGCACCGACGCGGCGAAACCGTAGGCGATCATCAGCCAGGAGATCGCCACCGGCGACAGGGTGAACCAGTCGGTGCCCCAGTCGGTCTCGGCTACCCATCCGCCCGCAATGATCGCGGTGACCAGCAGGACCACACCGATGAGCGAGACCTCCGCGACCTTGCCGGGACGCAGGTACCGGAGGTAGACGCCCATGAACAGGGCGATGGGGATCGTCATCGCGATGGAGAACAGACCCCAGGGGCTCTCGGCGAGGGCGTTGACGACCACCAGCGCCAGTACCGCGATGAGGATGATCATGATGACGAGGACCGCGATGATCGCGGCGACACCGCCGATGGGCCCGAGTTCCTCCCGGGCCATCTGACCGAGGCTGCGCCCGCGTCGGCGCGACGAGATCCACAGGACGAGGAAGTCCTGGACGGCACCGGCGAAGACGACGCCGACGATGATCCAGATCGTGCCGGGCAGATAACCCATCTGAGCGGCGAGCACCGGGCCGACGAGTGGGCCGGCCCCGGCGATCGCCGCGAAGTGATGGCCGAACAACACCCGACGGTCGGTCGGCATGTAGTCCTTGCCGTTCTCCAGTTCCTCGGCGGGGGTCGCACGGTCGTCGCGTGGCTGGACGATCCTGCGTTCGATGAACTTCGCGTAGAAGCGATACGCGACGAGATAGGTGCAGACGGCGGCGATGACGAACCAGACCGCGTTGATCTCTTCACCGCGGACCAGCGCGATGATCGACCAGGCGACGGCGCCCAGGATCGCGAGTACGAGGAAGACGATCCGTGCGGTCGGTGAGATCGGTGTCCGGTCGACGACACCGACAGGAGGAAGATCGGGATCGGTCCGGAGGTATTCGACCTCGCTGTTCTGTGGCGCCGGGTCCACGGCCATATCGGCTCCTCACCGGGCTCGCCGCGGGTCCGCGGAAGTCGCGACGGGCCTCGAACGTGCTCGATTCTCGACCAGCGTCACGCTACTCGCGCGCGTCGACGAAGGAACCGGAATCGATCAGCCGCGTGCGGCGATCCGCGCCTGCACCTCGGGCCGACGCAGCGGTGGGACCGTCGGCGGTGGTTGCCGCCGCTCGGGAAGGGACGCGAGCAATCTCGTGGTCGTCGCAGTGACCTCGGCGACGGCCTGCTCGAACGGTTCCCGGGTGGCGTCGGAGAGTTTGTGGATCCCGCTGACCTTACGGACGTACTGCCGCGCGGCCGCTTCGATCTCCTCGGCGGTCGCGGCCGGCTCGAGCCCGCGCAGCTCCGTGATGTTCCGGCACATGCTTCGAGGGTAGACGCCGCTCGGGTGCCGAACCATACAGTGCCGAACCGAACATCCGCGCGCCCGCTGTCCATCCGCTACAGCAATTGCTGCAGCGGATGACGAACGGGCGCGCGGATACGGACGAACAGATCAGACGCGTTCGATGATGGTCACGTTGGCCGTGCCGCCACCCTCGCAGATGGTGAGCAGACCGTAGCGGCCACCGGTGCGCTCGAGCTCGTTGAGCAGCGTCGACATGAGCTTGGTGCCGGTCGCGCCGAGCGGGTGGCCGAGGGCGATCGCGCCGCCGTTGACGTTGACCTTCGACGGGTCGGCACCGATCTCCTTGATCCACGCCAGGACGACGGGAGCGAAGGCCTCGTTGATCTCGATGAGGTCGATGTCGTCGATCGTCAGGCCGGCCTTCTCGAGGGCGTACTGGGTGGCGGGGATCGGGGCGGTGAGCATGAAGATCGGGTCGTCGCCGCGGGCGCTGAGGTGGTGGATGCGCGCGCGGGGCTTCAGGCCGTACTTCTTCACGGCCTCGTCGGAGGCGAGCAACACCGCGGACGCGCCGTCGGAGATCTGGCTGGCGACGGCAGCGGTGAGACGACCGCCCTCGACGAGCGGCTGCAGCGACGCCATCTTCTCGAGGCTGGTCTCGCGCGGGCCCTCGTCGACGGTGGCGTCACCGAGCGGGACGATCTCGTTGTCGAAGCGGCCCTCGGCGATCGCGGCCTTGGCGCGCTCGTGACTCTGCAACGCCCACTTCTCGAGTTCCTCGCGGCTGATGTCCCACTTCTCGGCGATCATCTCGGCGCCCTTGAACTGCGAGACCTCTTCGTCGCCGTAACGCTCGGTCCAGCCCTTCGACCCGCCGAAGGGGGTGTCGAAGCCGTACTGCTGTCCGACGATCATGGCCGCGGAGATCGGGATCTGCGTCATGTTCTGCACGCCACCGGCGACGATGAGGTCGGCGGTGTTGCTGAGGATCGCCTGGGCGCCGAAGTGCAGGGCCTGCTGGCTCGACCCGCACTGACGGTCGACGGTCACGCCGGGCACGTGCTGCGGGTAACCGGCGGCGAGCCACGCGGTGCGGGCGATGTTGCCGGCCTGGCCACCGATGGCGTCGACGCAACCGAACACCACGTCGTCGACGTCGGCGGGATCGATGCCCGTGCGGTCGACGAGCGCCTTGATCACATGCGCGCCCAGGTCGGCCGGGTGCACGTCCGCGAGCCCACCCTTCTTCTTGCCGATGGGGGTACGCACCGCGTCGACGATGTAGGCCTCGGTCATGATGTCTCCTTAGGAAGAATTCTGGTTCGATAGTCCGTCGAGAACGATGGAAAGGTATTGCTGGGCAACCTGATCGATGCTGAGGGAGCCTCCGGGCCGGTACCAGCGCACGGCCACCCACACGGTGTCGCGCAGGAACCGGAAGACGAGTTCGACGTCGACGTCGGGTCGGAACGAACCGTCGGCGACACCGCGTTCGATCACGCCCACCCACAGGTCGCGGAACTCGGTGTTGAGTTCGCCGATGTAGGCGAAGCGGTCGCCCTCGAGATGCTTGGCCTCACCCTGGTAGATCGCCACCGCGGCGTGCGACCGGTCGATCGCCTCGTAGGAGGTGGTGACGAGCGCCGCGAGGGTCTCGCGGGACGGCAGACCCGACGCGACGATCTTGCGGTACCGGTCGAACAGGTCGTCGAGGAAGGCGCGCAGGATCTCGTCCACCATCGATTCCTTGGAATCGAAGTGGTGGTAGAGGCTGCCGGAGAGGATCCCCGCCGCGTCGGCGATGTCGCGCACGGTCGTGGCCCGCACACCGCGCGACGCGAACAGGTCGGCTGCGATGTCGAGCAGTTCCGCGCGGCGTCCGGACTTGCTGGAGGTGTCGTCGCGTGAGGGAGTCATGACGGACATCCTTTCAAGCCGACCGAGGGCGGGTTCATGCGCGCTGGGAGGAGACCGACACGACCTCGCCGGTCAGATAGGTCGTGTAGTCGCTGGCGAGCATCGCGATGGTGGCCGCGACCTCCCAGACCTCGGCGGCGCGGCCGTAGGCCTCACCGGCGGCGAGGTTGTCGAGCAGTTCCTCGCTGGTGACCTTCGCGAGGAAGGGGTGGCGGGCGATGGACGGGGCGACTGCGTTGATGCGCACGCCGTATTCGGCGGCCTCGATCGCGGAGCAGCGGGTCAGCGCCATGACACCGGCCTTCGCCGCCGCGTAGTGCGCCTGCGAGTGCTGCGCGCGCCAGCCGAGCACCGACGCGTTGTTGACGAGCACGCCGTTGTGGTCGACCGAACGGAAGTAGCGCAGTGCCGCGCGGGTCGCGCGGAAGGTGCTGGTGAGGGTGATGTCGAGGACGCGATCCCATTCCTCGTCGGTCATCTCGACGACGGGCGTCTCCCCACCGAGTCCGGCGTTGTTGACGAGCACGTCGATGCGCCCGAGCCGGTCGGCGGCGCCGGTGATGAGGGCGTCGACCTGTTCGGTGGACGACACGTCGCACACGATCGTCGCGACCTGCTGTTCGGGGAACTCGGCCGCGAGCTTCTCCGCTGACTCGCCGAGCCGGCGCTCGTGGAAGTCGGAGACGAGCACGTCGGCACCCTCGAGCAACGCGCGACGCGCGGTGGCGAATCCGATGCCGGTGCCGGCGGCGGCGGTGACCACGACCTTCTTGTCACGGAGCAGGCCGTGGCCGGGGGTCTCGACCGGCGGGGTCGCGAGCGGGGATACGGGGCGGGGTGAAGCGGTCACGGACGTGCCTCCCGGGGAAGGCCGAGCACGCGCTCGGCGATGATGTTGCGCTGGATCTCGTTGGATCCGCCGTAGATGGTGTCGGCGCGGGTGAACAGGAACAGCCGCTGCCACTCTGCGAGTTCGAGATGCTCGGGATCGGTGATCTCGGAAGATTTTCCGGCATGGTCGTGATCGGGGCCGACGAGCGACGACGCTCCCTGCACGTCCATGGCGAGCTGCCCGAGATCGCGATGCCAGTTGGCCCACAGCAACTTCGCGACCGAGGCCTGACCCGGGTCGGCGTCGCCGAGGGTGCGCAGGGCGTGGGCGCGCATGACCCGCAGTCCGATCCGCGCGCGGGCGATGCGTTCGCGGAGGTGTGGATCGTCGATCGCGCCGTTGCTCTCGGCGACGGAGACGATGCCGTCGAGTTCGCGGGCGAAGCCGATCTGCTGCCCGAGGGTGGAGACGCCACGTTCGAAGGTCAGCAGACCCATCGCGACCTTCCATCCGTCGCCGGGGGCACCGACGACGAGGTCGGCGTCGGTGACGGCGTCGTCGAAGAAGACCTCGTTGAACTCGGAGGTGCCCGTGAGCTGCTGAATGGGCCGCACCGTGACGCCGGGCTGGTCGAGGGGCACGAGCAGGAAGCTCAGGCCGTGATGGCGGGTCGAACCGGGTTCGGTCCGCGCGACGACGAAGGCCCATTGTGCGACGTGTGCGAGCGACGTCCAGACCTTCTGACCGTTGATCACCCACTTGTCGCCCTCGAGGCGGGCGGTGGTGGAGACGTTGGCGAGGTCGGAGCCGGCTCCCGGTTCCGAGTAGCCCTGCGCCCACAGTTCGGTGACGTTGCGGATCCCGGGCAGGAAGCGCTGCTTCTGCTCCTCGGTCCCGAACGCGATGAGGGTGGGGCCGAGCAGTTCCTCACCGAGGTGGTTGACGCGCGCGGGCGCGTTCGCCTTCGCGTACTCCTCGTGGAAGATCACGCGCTGATCCATGCTCGCGCCGCGACCGCCGTACTCGGTGGGCCAGCCGATGCAGGTCCATCCGGCAGCGGCCAGATGCCGGTCCCACGCGAGTCGCTGTTCGAAGAACTCGTGTTCGCTTCCGGGTCCGCCCTTGCCCCTGAGCTCGGCGAATTCGCCGGTCAGGTTGTCTTCGAGCCACTGCCGAACGGTGGCTGCGAACTCCGCATTTTCCTGGCTCTCGCTCTCGTGCACATCCGTACGATAACCTACCAAGCAATTGCTAGGTAGGGAGCTCTGTGAACACACGACCGAGAACCACTCCGGCCGCACTCGTACGTGCCGCCGACACCTGGCCGGACCTGCTCGCGATCGCCGACGGCGACACCCGGCTGACCTTCGCACAACTGCGCGACCACGTCCGCGATTTCGCCGCGGCACTCGTCGCCCGCGGCGTCGAACGCGGTGCGCGCGTCGTCATCTGGTCGCCCAACACGTTCCACTGGGTGATCGCGGCCCTGGGCACGCACTGGGCCGGCGGTGTCGTCGTACCCCTCAACACCCGCTACACCGGAAGCGAGGCCGCCGACGTCGTCGAGCGCGTCCGCCCCGAGGCCCTCGTCGTGGTCGGCGAGTTCCTCGGCAGCGACCGGTACACCGAACTGAGCAAGGCGGCGCCCGAACTGCCGATCCCGACGACCGTGCGGGTCCCGCTGGGCGGGAACGACGCGCCGACCGACGGGGTCGTCGAGTGGGCGGACTTCCTGTCCTCCGCCACCGACGCCGCCCGCGCCGAAGCCGACGCGCGCGCCGCGGCCGTGACCCCCGACGACGTCTCCGACATCCTGTTCACCTCGGGCACGACCGGCCGCAGCAAGGGCGTGCTCAGCGCCCACCGTCAGTGCATCGGTGTCGCGCAGGCGTGGGCCGAGTGCGCCGAACTGACGATCGACGACAACTACCTGATCATCAACCCGTTCTTCCACAGCTTCGGGTACAAGGCCGGTTTCGTCGCTGCACTGCTCGAGGGCTCCACCGTCATCCCCCTCGCGACCTTCGACGTGGAGAAGGTCATGGCGATGGTCGCGGCCGAGCGCATCAGCGTGCTCCCGGGCGCCCCGACGATCTACCAGTCCATCCTCGACCACCCGCGTCGCGGCGAGTACGACCTGAGCAACCTGCGCATCGCCGTCACCGGCGCCGCACCCGTGCCCGTCTCCCTCGTCGAACGCATGCAGAACGAACTGAGCTTCGACGCGGTGCTCACCGCCTACGGGCAGACCGAGGCGGTCGTCGCGACGATGTGCCGCACCGACGACGATCCCGTCACCGTCTCCACCTCGTCCGGACGCGCCACCGCGGAGTTCGAGGTGCGCATCGGCGACAAGGGCGAGATCCTGCTGCGCGGTCCGAACGTCATGCTCGGTTATCTCGACGACCCCGAGGCCACCGCCAAGACCGTCGACGAGGACGGGTGGCTGCACACCGGCGACGTCGGAACCCTCGACGAGCGAGGCTATCTCGACATCACCGATCGTCTCAAGGACATGTACATCAGCGGCGGATTCAACGTCTATCCGGCGGAGGTCGAAGCGGCACTGCTGCGCCTGCCGGGAGTCCACGAGGTCGCGGTGATCGGTGTCCCCGACGAGCGCATGGGTGAGGTCGGCCGGGCGTTCGTGGTCCCACTGGACGGACATCCGCTCACCGAGGACGACGTGATCGCGTATGCCCGAGAGAAACTCGCCAACTTCAAAGCGCCGCGATCGGTTCGGTTCGTCGATGCGCTACCCCGAAACCCGTCCGGCAAGGTACTGAAGAACGTTCTGCGTGAGGAGAAGTCATGACCGTCCCGTTCGAACCCGATGTCGTCACCTACGAGGTGCGCGACGGCGTCGCGATCGTCACTCTCAACCGACCCGACTACCGCAACGCCCAGAACTCGGTCATGACCTACGCGCTCGACGCCGCCTTCGAGAGGGCTGTCGAGGACGACGAGGTCAAGGTGATCGTGCTGGCCGGCAACGGCAAGCACTTCTCCGCCGGCCACGATCTGGGCACCCCGGGCCGCGACCACCACGTCCACTACGACAACAAGGCCGTGATGTGGTGGGACCACGTCGACAAGCCCGGCGGCGACCAGCGCTACGCCCGTGAGATGGAGGTCTACCTGGGGATGTGCCGCCGCTGGCGCGAGATCCCCAAGCCCACCATCGCGTCGGTGCAGGGCGCCTGCATCGCCGGCGGTCTCATGCTGGCGTGGGTGTGCGACCTGATCGTCGCGTCCGAGGACGCCTTCTTCTCCGATCCCGTGGTGCGCATGGGCATCCCGGGTGTCGAGTACTTCGCGCACCCGTGGATCCTCGGAACGCGCTTCGCGAAGGAGATCCTCTACACCGGCGACCGTTTCAGTGCCCAGCGCGCGTACGAGGTGGGCATGGTCAGCCGCGTCGTGCCGCGTGAGGAACTCGAGAACGAGACCCTCGCCCTCGCCGCCCGCATCGCGGAGATGCCGCGCTTCGGTCTCGCGCTCACCAAGCGCGCCGTCAACCAGTGCGAGGACCAGATGGGCATGCGCAACGGCATGGACTCGGTCTTCGGCCTGCACCACTTCGCACACGCGCACAACGCCGAGGTCGGAGCCGACTCGCTCGGCGGCATGAACGCCAAGTCGATGGCCGCGAGCGCCCGTCCGGTGGAAGGGGCGAAGTAGTGGATCTGCAGCTCGACGACGCCACCCTCGCGTTCCGCGACGAGGTGCGCGCCTTCCTCGCAGAGAACGTCCCCAAGACGCCGCTGAAGTCGATGGACACGGCCGAGGGCTTCGAAGAACACCGGCAGTGGGAGCGGACCCTCGCCGATGCACGCCTGTCGGTCGTCTCGTGGCCCGAGGAACTCGGCGGCCGCGACGCGACCCTCGAGCAGTGGGTCGTGTTCGAGGAGGAGTACTACCGCGCCGGTGCACCCGGCCGGGTGAGCCAGAACGGTATCTTCCTGCTCGCCCCCACCCTGTTCGAGCACGCCCACCCCGAGCAGCTCGCCCGCATCATGCCGCGCATGGCCCGGGCCGACGACATCTGGGCCCAGGCCTGGTCGGAACCCGAGTCCGGCTCCGACCTCGCGTCGCTGCGCTCGACCGCCACGAAGGTCGACGGCGGCTGGCTGCTCAACGGCCAGAAGACGTGGAGCTCGCGGGCGTCCTACGCCGACATGGGCTTCGGTCTGTTCCGCTCCGACCCGGAGGCCCAGCGGCACAAGGGCATCACCTACTTCATGTTCGACCTGCGGGCCGAGGGTGTCACCGTGCGTCCGATCCCGCAGCTCGACGGTGAGCCCGGCTTCGCCGAGATCTTCCTCGAGGACGTCTTCGTTCCCGACGATCCCGCGAACCCCGGAGAATCCGGCGTGATCGGTGCCGTGAACGAAGGCTGGCGGGTCGCGATGAGCACCGCCTCCAACGAGCGCGGTCTCTCGCTGCGCGCACCGGGCCGGTTCCTCGCAGCCACCGACCGGCTGCTGCGCGCCTACCGCGGGTCCGACCTCCACGGCGACACCGCGCTGCGCAACCGCGTCGCCGACGCATGGATCGGTGCCCGCGCGTACGAGTTGTCGACCTGGGCGACCGTCACGCGCCTGACCGCCGGTGGGCAACTCGGCGCCGAATCGTCGATCAACAAGGTGTTCTGGTCCGAGTGGGACATCGCCGCGCACGAGACGGCGCTCGACCTGCAGGGCGCCGAAGCCGAGCTCGTCGACGGCTGGACCGACGGCTATCTGTTCTCGCTGTCGGGCCCGATCTACGCCGGTACCAACGAAATCCAGAAGAACGTCATCGCCGAGCGGTTGCTCGGCCTTCCGAGGGGTGATCGATGAGATTCGCACTCGACGAGTCCCATGAGGACTTCGCGTCCAGTATCGACGCCCTGCTCACCAAGTCGGACATGCCGCAGGTGATCCGTGCGTGGAACAGCGGCGACACGGCACCGGGTCTGCAGGTGTGGGAGCGACTGGCCGAGACCGGCGTCAACGGTCTGCTCGTCGCCGAGGAGCACGACGGCCTCGGGGCCGACGCGGTCGACCTCGTCGTCGCCGTCGAACAGCTCGGCCGCCATGCCGTGCCCGGACCGGTGGTCGAAACCGTGGCGGTGGCACCGGTTCTGCTCGCCGCCGTGGCACCCGAGCGTCTCGGCCCTCTTGCCGCGGGCTCGCTCGCCACCGTCGCGATGCTCCCCCACACCCCGTACGCGGTCGACGCACACGTCGCCGACCTCGCACTGCACGTCGCCGGCGGCACCGTCTCGGTGGGCACCGCAGGTGAGACGCGTGAGTCGGTCGACCGCTCGCGGACGCTCGCCTCGCTCACCCCGGGTGAGTCGCTCGGATCCGCCGATACCGCTGCAGCTTTCGACATCGGTGTCCTCGCTTCGGCCGCTCAGCTCCAGGGCCTGGGCCGGACTCTGCTCGACACCACCGTCGAGTACGCGCAGCAGCGCAAGCAGTTCGGTCGCGCGATCGGCTCCTTCCAGGCCGTCAAGCACCACCTGGCCGAGGTGGCGGTCGCGCTGGAGATGGCGCGTCCGCTGCTGCACGGCGCGGCCATCGCCGTCCGCGACGGACTGCCCACCGCGTCCCGGGACGTCTCGGCCGCGAAGGTCGCGTGCGGCGACGCCGCCTACCTCGCCGCACGCACGGCCCTGCAGGTGCACGGCGCCATCGGCTACACCCAGGAATACGATCTGTCGCTGTGGATCACGAAGGTCCGTGCGCTCGTCACCGCGTGGGGCACCCCCGACGAGCACCGGGCCCGCGTGGTCGCGGCACTCGAGAGCGAGGCGTCGTGACGTTCGAGACGGAAGAGCGCGCCGCACTGAGGGACTCGGTGCGCACCCTGCTCGCCAAGCATTCCGATTCGGCTGCCGTCCGGCGCGCGATCACCACCGACAGTGGGTACGACGACGAGCTGTGGACGATGCTCGTCGAACAGGTCGGGGTCGCGGCCCTCGCCGTTCCGGAGGAGTACGACGGTGTGGGCGCCTCGTGGGTCGAGACCCACGTGGTGCTCGAGGAACTCGGCCGCACGCTCACGCCGTCGCCGTTCCTGGGGTCGGCGGTACTCGCGGCGCAGACCGTGCTGCTGTCCGGTGATGCCGACGCGGCGGCACGTCTGCTCCCCGGCATCGCGGCCGGTGAAGTCGTCGCGGTGTGCTGGGCGTCGGCCGCCGGCTGGCAGCGTCCCGGCGTGAGCGTCGAGGGCGACGTGCTGACCGGAACCGCGCACTACGTGCTCGGCGGCGATATCGCGTCCACTCTGCTGGTGCTCGCTGCCGACGGCGACACGGTCGGCCTGTTCGAGGTCGATCCGGACACCGACGGAGTGTCGCGGCGCCGCGTGCCCACGATGGATCCGACGCGTTCCATGGCCGAGGTGTCGTTCTCGGCGGTGACCGGCCGTCGCCTGTCGTCGTCCGACGATCTCGTCGAGCGGTTGCGGGCGTCCGCGGCGATCGCCCTGTCGGCCGAGCAGGTGGGCGCCGCGCAGGCCGTGCTCGATCTGACCGTCGACTACGCGAAGAACCGCAAGCAGTTCGGTCGCGTGATCGGATCGTTCCAGGCGCTCAAGCACCGTATGGCCGACATGTACGCGCTCGTGGAGACGGCGCGATCGATGTCGTATGCGGCTGCGTTGTCGCAGGATCTACAGGACGCGTACGCCGCGAAGATCTACTGTTCGGAGGCCTTCCAGCAGGTCGCGTCGGAGGCCGTGCAGCTGCACGGCGGGATCGCGATCACCTGGGAGCACGACGCGCAGTTGTTCTTCAAGCGGGCACACGGCAGCGCCCAGTTGTTCGGGCAACCGCGCGAATACCTGAGCGCAATATCCGCCTGAGCAATATCGTCGGCGGCGATCCTGCGAAAGATCGGTGATGCGCCTCCTCGATTCCTCGGTTCCACTCCCCGTGCGTCCCCGCCGCGTCCTCGTGGCGGGGACGTCCGGTTCCGGCAAGACGACCCTCGCCGCGAGGACCGGGCAGATCCTCGACCTTCCGCACGTCGAGCTCGACGGCCTCCATCACGGTCCGAACTGGACGCGGCGTCCGTCCTTCCGCGAGGACGTCGAGGAGTTCACCGCGCAGCCGCGCTGGGTGACGGAGTGGCAGTACACCGCGGTGCGGCCGCTGCTCGTCGAGCGCGCCGACCTGATGGTGTGGCTCGACCTGCCGCGGAGCACGGTGATGCGACAGGTGGTGTGGCGGACGCTGCGACGCCGGGTGCGCCGGGAAGAACTGTGGAACGGCAACATCGAACCGCCCCTGCACACCTTCTTCCGCGATCGCGACCACATCGTGCGCTGGGCGTGGCGAACCCACGGTGGGTACCGCGACCGCGTCCTCACCGCGCTCGCACAACGTCCCGATCTGCCGGTCGTGCGGCTGACGGGCCGGCGGGAGGTCGATGCGTGGGCGGCGCTGCTCGCCTGCCGTCCCCCGGCGTCCGGCCGATGAACTCGACACCCGTCCTCGGGGCCCGCGGGTCGGAGAACACCCGATCGCCCGGGATCACTCGCGCCCGCCGCGGCGGCTCGCTAACGTCGGAGAGATGACACCTCCCACGATCACGCTGAATTCCGGAACGACGATCCCGCAGCTGGGCCTGGGAGTCTGGCAGGCCACCAACGACGAGACCGAACACGCGGTCCGATACGCGATCGACGAGGCCGGTTACCGGCACATCGACACGGCCGCGGCCTACGGCAACGAGGAAGGCGTCGGCCGCGCGCTCGCCGCGTCGTCGGTGCCGCGCGAGGACATCTTCGTCACCACCAAGCTGTGGAACGCCGATCAGGGTTACGAGCCGGCACTGAAGGCATTCGACACGAGCCTGAAGAAGCTGGGCACCGAGTACGTCGACCTGTACCTGATCCACTGGCCGCTGCAGGACCGCGAACGGATCCTGCGCACCTGGGACGCCCTCGAGAAGATCGCCGAGTCCGGGCGCGCGAAGGCGGTCGGGGTGTGCAACTTCGAACCGCACCACCTGCAGTTGCTGGTCGATCGTGGCGGGTTGTTGCCTGCGGTGGACCAGGTGGAGTTGCATCCGCACCTGCCGCAGCAGGAGATCCGCCGGTTCGCGTCCGAGCACGGCATCGCCGTGGAGTCGTGGAGCCCGCTCGGTGGCACGAGCAACTCGGGGTGGGGTCCGAACTCGAAGCCGAACACCCTGCTCGTCGACCCGATCGTCACCCGCATCGCCGATCGTCACAGCAAGTCGGCCGCGCAGGTGCTGATCCGCTGGCATCTGCAAAACGGGCTGATCGTCATCCCGAAGTCGGTGCACGAGCAGCGCATCTCCCAGAACATCGACGTCTTCGACTTCGAACTCGACGAGCTCGACCTCAGCGAACTCGACACGCTCGACGACGGCACGCGGGTGGGCGCGCATCCCGACGAGATGAACATCGGCGCTCCTTCCTAGTCTCTTCCCTCCGGAACTGGAACGTGTTCTCATTGTCGGGGTACGCACGTCCGACTTCCGGAAGGCAGCGATGAGCGAGACGACGACGCATGTGGTGTTGGGCAAGCCGGTCACGATGCCCGTGCAGGTCCGAACGGCCACGGCGTTCATGGGGATGTTCTCGGTTCCCGTGCGCCCCGCGCAGGAACTCGTCGCCCACACCGGGCTCGAGATCCTGCAGTACCGGCCGGGCCACGGGATCTGCACGCTCGTCTTCGTGGACTACGTCGACGGGGACCTCGGCCCGTACAACGAGTTCGGGGTGTGTTTCCTCGTCCGCAACCATCGCAACCGCGGCGACGGCATCGTCGGCGACTGGCGGAGCCTCGTCGGCGGGCAGGCCGGTGCACTCATCCACCACCTGCCCGTCGACGGCGACTTCACTCTCGCGGCGGGGCGCGGCATCTGGGGTTTTCCGAAGACCCTCGCCGACTTCGACGCCGACCACGACAGCAGCACCAAGCGCGGTTCGGTCTCCGCCGACGGAGCACTGATCGCCGAACTGACCGTGGCGCCCGGACTTCCGGTGCCGGGCAAGGGTCTCGCCGCCTCGCTCGCTGCCTATTCGCACATCGACGACGTCACCCGGTGCACGACCTGGGAGATGAATCCGAGCGGGGGGCGCACCCGGCTCGGCGGCGCGACCCTCCGGTTGGGGACGCATCCGATCGCCGACGAACTGCGGTCGCTCGGTCTGCCGCGACGCGCACTGGCCTCGTCGTCGATCCCCGATCTGCAGATGACCTTCGGCGACGCGACCGTCGTCTGACGCTCCCCGGACTCAAGAGTGCGCGCCCGAGACGGCGCTCGTCATGAGGATCCGCCCTGAGTTGAACAGTGATGTTCGAGTTGCCCGTCGACGTAACCTGAACACCAGTGTTCGACAAGAGGAGGTTCCGTGACCACCCACGAGGCATTCCCCCGACCCGAATCACTCCGCCCCAGGAAACGTGCGGACGCCGAACGGAACATCGAAGCGATCCTCGACGCCGCGCGCATCGTGCTGAGCCGTGATCCCGACGCCGGCGTCGGGGAGATCGCCAAGGCCGCCGGCGTCGGGCGTGTCACCCTCTACGGCCACTTCCCCACGCGCGCAGACCTCGTCACCGCGGTGGTGCAGCGCGCGCTCGCCGAGGCGGAACAGGCCGTGGATCGGATCGACCTCGCGGGCGACCCCCGCGACGCCCTGCACCGCCTGATCGCGGGGTCGTGGTCGCTGACCGCCGACGCCGGGACGCTGCTCGCCGCCGCCGACCGAGCTCTTCCCGCAGAGGACGTCCGCGCCGCACACGACGGCCTGCTCGCCCGCGCGACCGCCCTGATCGAGCGAGGTCGCGCCGAGGGAGTCTTCCGCATCGACCTGCCGTCGTCCTGGCTGGCGGCGGTCCTGCACAGTCTGGTCCACTGCGCTGCAACCGAAGTCGCAGCAGGAAGATTGGCAGCGGACGACGCCGCCGATCACATCGCCGCGACGGCCCTGTCGTCGTTCACCCCGCCCGCCTGAGCGGTATCAGCCGGACGCGATCACGCCGTCGACGTTCTGACGCTCGCGGAGCCGGGTGACCGTGTCGTGCAGGTGCTCGTCGAGCAGACGCCGCACCTCCTCCCGGTCGGCGGTGCGGATCGCCTCCCGCAGCACGACGTGCTCGTCCACCTGCACGTGCAGGTCGGGATAGGTGGTCTGCAACGCGCCGAGGCACATCCGCGTCTCGACGAGCAGCGTGCGGGCCGCCCGCACGAGCCGCGGACTGTCGGCACTGGCCACGAGGATCTCGTGGAAACGTCGGTCGCCGTCCGAGACACCGGTGGCGTCCTCGCGTTCGGCGGCCGTGCGCATCTCCTCGATCGCCGGTTCGAGGGCTTTCCACGTCTGTTCGCGACGGCCGTCCAGCACCAGGTCGAGGGCGCCACCCTCGATGACCCAGCGGCTGCGGTAGATGTCGACGACGTCGTCGAAGGTGAGCTCGGTGACGAAGATGCCCCGGTTGCGGATGCTGTAGAGCAGACCTTCGGACAGCAACCGCTGCATGGCTTCTCGCAGCGGGCCCCGGGAGACCTGGAAGTGCGCCGCGAGTTCGGCCTCCCCCAGCTGTTCCCCGGGACCGAGCGCACCCCGGACGATGGCCGACCGGATCTGTTCGGCGATGAGCTCGGCCGTGGACGGCCGGGTGACAGGACGTAGATCTTCCAGATCACCGAGCACCATGATCGCTATCCTCCTCGAACAGTGAGCCCAGCTCCGGGCATTCCACTGTATATCCGGCGAGTTCCAGGCCGTGCCACACGGTGACCTGGTTGGCGGTCAGGACCGGCTTACCGGTCTCCTTCCCGAGTTCCCGCATGATCCGCAGCGTGTGCATCGCGGTGTCGGGGACGAGGACCGCCTGTGCGTCGGGATGATCGTTGGTCCTCACGAATTCGAGGACGGCCTCGTCGGTCAGGGTGCCGACCTCGGCGGCGGTGTCGATGCCGGCGTCGGCGAGCGAGACGACGTCGACACCGGCGTCCGCGAGGAAGGCGACGAACAGTTCGGCGACGTCCCGCGGATAACTCGCCGCCACGGCCACCCGGCCGACTCCGAGCGCCCGTAGCGCGGCGACGAACGCGATGCTCGTGCTCGTCGTGGGCACGCCTCCCGCGTCCCGGGAGAGCTGCTCGACCTGGGTGCGTGCCCCCTCGGGTCCGTACACGAAGCTGCCCGACGTGCACGCCCACACGAGGGCGTCGAGGGGCTCGTCCGCGAACTGCGCCGCTCCCCCGGCGAGCTTGGCCGGGCTCCCGAGGTCGAGGAGTTCGGGAACGGCGTGCAGATCGGTTCCGTAGATGTGGGCCACGGGCAGATTCACCCCCAGGAGTTCGGCGGCGAACGGGTAGTCGTCCTCGGCGGCATGATCCGGGTAGACGATCCCGACGGTCGTGCGGTCACGATGCATTCAGAACACTCCTCTCAACCACTTCCCTGGCCCGGTCATGGGCAACTTCATCCGTCCCAGGCACGCCCAGATGGTGAGCTGGTTGGCCGTAAGGACCGGCTTGCCGAGTTCCCGTTCGAGCGGCGCGATCAGGTCGTAGGTCGGCAGGTTGGTGCAACTGACGAAGATCGCCTGTGCGTCCGGGGTGTCGGCCGCGATGATGTGCTCGGCGATGGTGCGGTAGTTGACCTTCCAGATGCCGCCGCCGAGCCCGAGATGTGACGACCGGACGACCTCGGTTCCGGCCTCCTTCAGGAAGTCGTGCAGCAGGTCGGTGAGTTCCCGGTCGTAGGGGGTGATCACCGAGATGCGGGTGAGGTCGAGTTTGCGGAGGGCTTCGAGCAGCGCTCCGGAGGTCGTGACCGCGCACGATGCGCCCGCCTCGCAGATCGCGTCGCACAGGGCCTTCTCGTAGGCCACCCCGTTGACGAAACTGCCCGAGGTACACAGATAGGCAACGACTTCCGGTTCCACCGACAGCACGTCGCGGGTCGCGACCATCAGGTGCCGTCGGTCGGACACCAGCTCGGCCATGGCACGGCTGACCGGCACCGGCTCGTAGGGGGTTCGAGCGAGGTGCAGGGTGACCTCGAGCGGCGCCCATCGCCACAGTTCTCGTTCCAGGGCGAGATCGAAGGGTGCGATCACACCGATGCCCCGCTGAGCCAGAGGACCTTCGAATTCGGGAATGTTCAGTTCCATACGGTCCCTCGGCTTCGTCAAGAGTTCCCTCAGCCTTGAGGATTGTTGACAATAATACGAGGTGCTCATACGGTGTCAACGTGGATGCCCAGCCGGTCGTTGCAGTGCTTCATGCCGAAGCCGTGCCGGATCGTGCATGGATGGCGCCGGTGGCCGAACACGCCACGGTGCGCTACACCGACGCCGCCGGTCTGGCCGACGCGCTCGACGGCGCCGACATCCTCTTCGCGTACGACTTCCTCACCGACGCGCTGCCCGCAGCCTGGCACGCCGCGACCTCCCTGAAGTGGATCCATGTCGCCGCGGCCGGGGTCGACGCCCTCATGTTCCCCGAGCTGCGCGACAGCGACGTGGTCGTCACCAATTCCCGCGGAGTCTTCGACGGGGCGATCGCCGAATATGTGCTCGCCCAGATACTCTCCTTCGCCAAGGACATCCCCGAATCCCTGCGGCTCCAGCACGAGCACATCTGGAAGCACCGCGAGTCCGAACGCATCGCCGGTCGCTCCGTGCTCGTCGTCGGCACCGGCCCGATCGGCCGCGCAATCGCACGCCTGCTCTCCGCCGTGGGGATGACGGTCCGAGGCTCGGGCCGGCGCCCTCGCGACGACGACCCCGATTTCGGCACCGTCACCACGACCGCGGATCTTCCCGACGCCCTCGCCGACGTCGATTTCGTCGTCGTGGCCGCGCCTCTCACCGAGCAGACCCGGCACCTGTTCGACGCCCGGATGTTCGCCGCGATGAAGTCGAAGGCCCGCTTCGTCAACGTCGGGCGGGGCGAACTCGTGCGCACCGACGACCTCGTCGAGGCACTGCGGTCGGGCGCCATCGCCGGTGCCGCACTGGATGTGCTCGACGTCGAGCCGCTCCCCGAGGACCATCCGCTCTGGGACATGCCGAACGTCTCGATCACCCCGCACAATTCGGGAGATTTCGTCGGCTGGCGCGATGCGCTGGTGGACGTCTTCATCGACAACTTCCACCGTCACCGCAGTGGCGAACCTCTTCGGAACGTGGTGGACAAGAAGCTGGGTTACGTGCCCGGCGCGTGAGAGTCGGCATCGTCCGACGAGAAGGAGGCACGATGGAGCCCACAGACATGACCGCCGTCGAACTCGTGTCGGCGTTCTCCTCGGGCGAGCTGTCTCCCGTCGAGGTGACGCGAGCCGTGCTCGATCGGATCGCGGCGCACGATCGCGAGATCAACTCGTTCTGCCTCGTCGACGAGGAGAAGGCTCTCGACCAGGCACGCCGCTCCGAGGAGCGGTGGCGGACCGGCTATTCGAAGGGTCTGCTCGACGGGGTCCCAATCTCGATCAAGGACGTCTTCCTCACCGACGGATGGCCGACCCTGCGGGGCTCGCAGGCCATCGACGAGAACCAGGACTGGAACGTCGACAGCCCGGTCGCGGCCCGGCTGCGCGAGGACGGAATGGTGCTGGTGGGCAAGACCACCACTCCGGAGATCGCGTGGAAGGCGGTGACCGATTCGGCGCTCTACGGGGTGACCACGAATCCTGCCGACACCACGAAGACCGCCGGTGGCTCGTCCGGGGGCAGCGCGGCGGCGGTCGCGGCCGGCTTCGGTCCGTGTTCCGTCGGCACCGACGGTGGCGGCAGCATCCGCATCCCCGCATCGTTCTGCGGCGTCGTCGGATTCAAGCCCACCCACGGCCGGATCCCGATCTTTCCCGCCAGCCCGTTCGGGCCGCTCGCACACGCCGGGCCGATCACCCGGACGGTCGAGGACGCGGCGCTGCTCACCGATATCCTCGCGCTGCCCGACCCCCGGGACCCCACGGCACTGGCGCCGCCGCTGACGACCTTCCGCGGCGGGCTCAACCGCGAGGTGGTGGGAATGGATGTCGCCTACTCCAAGACCCTCGGCTACGTGGACGTGGACCCCGAGGTCGGCGAGATCGTCGACCGGGCGGTCCGCGTCCTCGACGAGGCCGGACTACGGGTGACCGCCGCCGATCCCGGTTTCACCGATCCGCTCGAGGCCTTCGAGAACCTTTGGGCGGCAGGCGCAGCGACGATGCTGAAGACCTTCCCCGAGGGCACGCGCGACAAGGTGGATCCCGGCCTCGGACGCGTGTGGGCCCACGGCGACCGGCTCGGAGCCGTCGAGTATCTCGAGGCCCGCGCGGTCGCGGCGGCGGTCGGAATCACGATGGGGAGCTTCCACCAGAAGTACAACGTGCTGATCACCCCGACGATGCCGATCCCCGCCTTCGAGGCCGGCCACGACGTGCCGCCGGGTTCGTCGCTCACCTCGTGGCCGCAGTGGACCCCGTTCACCTATCCCTTCAATCTCACGCAGCAGCCGGCCATCAGCATCCCTGTGGGCACCACCTCGGCGGGTCTGCCCGTGGGTCTGCAGATCGTCGGGCCGCGGCACTCGGACGACCTGCTGCTCGCCGTCGCGCGATTCGCCGAGTACGCGTTGAGCTGAAGAAGCCCGCACGGGAACGGCACCGCACATTCTGTGCGGTGCCGTTCCCGTGCGGTGCCCGTCTATGCGCGTGCGAAGCTCAGCGTCTCCCCCACGACCCCCTGGATCCACAGGTCGTTGCACGCGACGGCGAGTTCGGGCAGGCCCTCCTCGATCGTCGCGAAGACGTTGCCCGGCACCCAGCCCACATCGCCATTGAGCAACAGATTGTTCCGGCCGTAGAACAACGCGAGGTCGGTCGCTCCCTGCTGCGCATGGGCCTGCGATCCGGGTTCGTAACCGTATGCGGGATTACCGATCTCCCACGGTTCGAAGTCGAACAGGCACACGTCGCCGGGGATCGGAGTCACCGTCGGGTTCTCCCTGTGCGGTGCCGCGGTGATCCTCGGGACGAGGGTGTAGAGCTCGTTGCGGGCGTACTTGGCGTGGAACGCCGAGCCGCTCTGCGGCAGGGCGTCCCACACCGCCGCACAGGTGAGCGGCGCCTCGTCGTCGAGAAGCCGTGCTCTGCACGTGATATCGCGCTTGTCGAGAGTGATCGTGATGTATCGGGCCACGCGGACTCCCTCGTTCGACGGATTATCGGACCTCGGCGAGGACCTCGGACCAGATCCCGAGCGCGTCCTCGATCTGCTGGGTGGTGACGATCAGCGGCGGGATCATGCGCACCACGTTCATGTGCGCACCGCAGGTCAACAGCAGCAACCCCTTCTGCGCGGCGAGCTGCTGCGCTGCGGTCGCCCGCTCCCGGTCGGGTGCTCCGTCGGTGGTGAATTCGAGGCCCACCATGAGGCCGAGGCCGCGCACGTCGCCGATGGCGTCGATCGTGTTCTCCCGTGCACCGGAGAGCAGTTCACGTCCACGTGCGGCGGCGTTGTCGACGAGCCCCTCCTTCTCGATCACGTCGAGAGTGGCCACGGCCGCCGCGCAGGAGACCGCATTCGCTCCGTACGTGCCGCCCTGCGATCCCGGGCGGGCGCGCTCCATGAGTTCCTCGGAGGCGGCGATGCCCGACAGCGGGAAACCGCTCGCGAGGCCCTTGGCGATGGTGATGATGTCGGGTCGCACGTCGAAGTGCTGATGTCCGAAGAACTTTCCGGTCCGCCCGAATCCGGTCTGGATCTCGTCGAAGACGAGCAGGATGCCGTGTTCGTCGGCCCGCTGCCGCAATCCCTGGAAGAACCGGGTGTTGCCGGGGACGTAACCGCCCTCGCCCAGGACCGGTTCGACGACGAAGGCCGCGATCTCGTCCGGCGCCACGAGGGTCGCGAACAGGTAGTCCAGTTCCTGCAGGGCGAAATCGGTCGCTTCGTCCTCCGACCAGCCGTAGCGATAGGCAGTGGGGAACGGCGCGACGTGCACACCGCCCATGAGGGGCGAGAACCCCGCGGAGAAGCGGGTTCCCGAGGTCGTCATCGTGGCGGCGGCGACGGTCCGGCCGTGGAAACCGCCGTGGAAGACGACGATTCCGGGCCGCCCTGTCGCCTGGCGGGCCAGACGCAACGCCGCCTCGACTGCCTCGCTGCCCGAATTGGCGAAGAACAGCGAGTCGAGCCCTTCGGGGAGCACCGTGCCCAGGCGCTCGGTGAGTTCGAGCAGGGGCCGGTGCATCACGGTCGTGTACTGCCCGTGGATGAGCGAGCCGATCTGTCGGCGAGCGGCCTCGACGACGTGCGGGTGACAGTGGCCGGTACTCGTGACGCCGATGCCGGCGGTGAAGTCGAGATACCGACGTCCGTCGGTGCCGTGGATGTAACACCCTTCGGCGTGGTCGACGGTGACGGGCGTTGCCTGCAGCAGGCGGGGTGAAAGACGGGTCATGACGATCCCTCCGAACAGCCGAGGGCTCGCACCCCCGCGCCGGTTGTCGGATTGTTGACAATATGGATAACACGCGGGGATGGTCGGCGCAACGGCGAGCGGTGTAACGGCAGCGTTTCGTCACTCCCATCGGAGGGCATCCGCACTGCAGGAAGCCGCATCGCCCACGGATGAGGACATCATGATCAGCAACGACGACATCGACACCCTCGCTCGCGCCACCGCGTACGGGCCGGACGGTGACAAGCTCGGACGCGTCGGAGAGGTGTACCTGGACAACGACACAGGCCGACCCGCCTGGATCACCGTCGTCACGGGTCTGTTCGGAACGCGCCGGCACTTCGCCCCTATCGACGAAGCCGAACTCGACAGCTCCGGAGTGCGCCTGCCCTTCGACAAGGACACCATCACCGGCGCCCCGAACATCGACGAGAACGGGGAGCTGACCCCGCTCGAGGAAGACGAACTGTACCGCTACTACCGCCGGTTCGGGGACACCCCTGCAGGGGGTGGATCCACCGGCGATCAGGGCGGATTCACGGACGATCGGGCCGGGTTCACCGACGACCGCAGCGGCCTCGGCGAGCGGAGCGTAGCCGGTGGTGGCCTCGTCGGTGGCGCGGCCGGCGGACCGGGAGGCACCGGGACGCCGCACACCGGCGAGACGTACGGCACCACCACACCGGCGGGAACCGGGCATTCACCGACACCGCCCGACGTCGCGCGTGAGGAGATCGCCGGCAACTACCGGCCGAGCGAGGGCCAGCGGGACGAATCGCTCGAGCACTCGATGCCGGGGCATACGGCGTCGACGCCGTCCACACCGTCCGGGACCGCGGACTCGTCCACACCGTCCGGGACCGCGGACTCGTCCACACCGTCCGGGACCGCGGACTCGGCGGCGGACACCGCCCGCCACGCAGCTCCCGGCAACGACAGCGGCAGCGGCAGCGATCAGGAGATCGTCGGTCCGGGACCGACGGGGCCGGCGCACTTCACGCCGCCGCCATCGGCCGACACGAGCACGGCCGATGCGAAGACGGACACGGCAGGCGGCGAGGACGCCGACCGGCCGCGCAAGCCGCGCCTGGTGCGCCGCGTCGTGACCACGGAGTACTACGAGGAGTCACCGGACGACGCGACCGACACCGATCGCTCCTGATCCACACACGAAGCCGGGACGACCACTTTCGATGTGGTCGTCCCGGCTTCGTCGTGCGGTACCTACCGTCTGCGATCTACAGCCAGGTGTCCTCCGTGACGGAGGTGAGGAACGCTTCGAGATCGTCGCGCCAGGGCGCCGGAGTCGTCTTCTCCGGTTCGATCCCGGTGTATTGCCCGCGGTAGAACAGCAACGGGCGTTCCTTCTCGTCGCGGACCTCGCTCAACGACGAGACGCGACCGAACACCACCCAGTGGTCGCCCCCGTCGTGCACCGTCTCGAGTGTGCAGTCGATGTGTGCGAGCGATCCCGTCAGGACGGGTGAGCCCAGCGGAGAGGGCGTCCAGTCGAGTCCGGCGAACTTGTCGGGTTCGCGGGAACCGAACCGCGCGCAGGTCTCCTGCTGTTCCTCGGCGAGGACGTTGACGCAGAAGCGGCCCGCTCGTTCGATGGCCGCCCACGACCGTGACTGCTTCGTGGGGCAGAACAGTACGAGCGGCGGGTCGAGCGACAGCGCCGCGAACGACTGGCACGCGAATCCCACAGGCGTCCCGTCGTCCTCGGTGGTGGTGATGACGGTGACGCCGGTGCAGAACTGCCCGAGCACGGTTCGGAAGACCCGCGGGTCGATCGCACCGTTCTCTCCGGCCTCCGGCGCGGTCATTACTGCATTCCCACCGAGAAGTCGTGGCCCCACAGGCTCACGGCCGTGGATTCACGGGCGATCCAGTCGTCGTCCTCGACCTGCAGCCCCTCGCAACCGAATTCGACGTCGAATCCGCCGGGGGTCTTCATGTAGAAGGACAGCATCTTGTCGTTGACGTGGCGTCCGAGTGTCGCCGACATCTTGACCTTCTTCCGCAGTGCGCGGTCGAGGGCGAGACCGACGTCGTCGGAGTTCTCCACCTCGATCATCAGGTGCACGATGCCCGACGGGGTGGGCATGGGCAGGAAGGCGAGGCTGTGGTGCCGCGGGTTGCATCCGAAGAACCTCAGCCAGGCAGGCTTTCCGTCGGCGGGCCGGCCGACCATCTGCGGAGGCATCCGCATCGAATCGCGCAGGCGGAAACCGAGCACGTCGCGGTAGAAGCGCAGCGACTCCTCGTCGTCGCGGGTCGAGAGCACCACGTGCCCGAGCCCCTGCTCGCCGGTGACGAACTTGTGCCCGTACGGGCTGACGACGCGGCGGTGTTCGAGGGCGGCACCGTGGAACGCCTCGAGGGTGTTGCCCGACGGATCCTGGAAGACGATCAGTTCGTCGACGCGACGATCGGCGAGCTGCTCGGCGGTGCCCTCCTTGAACGGGACACCTGCCGCGGAGAGGCTGTCGCGAACCGACTGGAGATCGGCGGCGTTCGCGGTCTCCCAGCCCGAGACGAGCAGCTTGTCGGATTCGTGCGGCTCGATCACGAGCCGGGCCGGGAAGTCGTCCATCCGCAGGTACAACGCGTCGGCGTGGGTGCCCTTGCCCTCGATCATGCCGAGGACCTTGAGACCGTACTCGCGCCAGGCCGGGACGTCGGTGGCGCCGATCCGGAGATATGCCAGCGACCGGATACTCATCTATTCGACTCCGTCCGTGAGGAAATCCACTGTCAGGCGGTTGAATTCGTCGAACTTCTCGAGTTGTGCCCAGTGGCCGCATCCACCGAACACGTGCAACTGTGCGCGCGGGATCATCTTCAGCGCCACGAGTGCGCCGTCGAGCGGGTTGACGCGGTCCTCGCGACCCCAGATCAGCAGCACCCGCTGACGGAGCTTGTAGGCGTCGCGCCAGAGCATCCCCTTCTCGAACTCGGCGCTGGAGAACGACTTTCCCATCGCCTTCGCCGACGCGAGCGACTCGGGGGTGCTCGCCGACGCGAACCGCTCCTCGACGAGCTCGGGGGTGATCAGCGACTGGTCGAAGACCATGATCCGCAGGAACGCCTCGAGATTCTCGCGGGTGGGCTCGTACGAGAACCGGCCGAGATTCTTGACGCCCTCGGTGGGGTCGGGTGCGAACAGGTTGACGCTCAGCCCACCCGGCCCCATGAGGACGAGCCGTCCGGCGCGTTCGGGATAGTCGAGCGCGAACCGCACGGCGGCACCACCACCGAGCGAGTTGCCGAGGAGGTGGACGCGGTCGGTGATCCCGAGCGTGTCGAGCAGGTCCTTCAGCGCGGACGCGCTGTGCACGAAGTACTGCGGATGCTCGGTCGGCTTGTCGGACCTGCCGTAGCCGGGCTGGTCGACGGCCAGCACGTGGAACCGTTGTGCCAGCACCGGAATGTTCTTTGCGAAGTTCGACCACGACGACGCGCCCGGTCCACCGCCGTGGAGCAGGACGATCGTGGTGTCGTTGCCGACGCCGGCCTCGTGGTAGTGCAGGCGGAGGTCGTCGCGGACCTGCGCGAAACGGGAGGTCGACTCGTAGGTGATCTCGTCGATTGCGGTCACATCCACCCCTAGACCATCGTGTCGGTGATCGGCAGACCGAACTCGGCGGCACCGAACATCACGTAGGCGCGCTCGGCGTCATTGGCGGCGTGCACACGACCGGCGTGCGCGTCGCGCCAGAAACGCTGGATGGGTGTGCCGTCCGCTAGGGCGGTGGCACCCGAGTTCTCGAAGAGACGGTCGATCGACGTGATTGCACGGCCGGTCGCGCGGACCTGGTCGCGACGCGCCCGCAGCCGCAGTTCCATCGGAACCTCCTCGCCGGCGAGGAGGTGGGCGTACTCGTCGGCGACGTTGCCCGACAGCTGACGCCAGGCCGCGTCGATGTCGCTCGAGGCCTCGGCGATGCGCACCTTGGCGAACGGGTCGTCCTTGGCCTTCTCGCCGGCGTATGCCGCACGGACCCGCTTGCCCTGGTGTTCGACGTGGGCCTCGTACGCGCCGTAGGCCATGCCGACGATGGGCGTCGAGATGGTCGTGGGATGGATGGTGCCCCACGGCATCTTGTAGACGGGTGCGGTGTTGCGCTCGAGCCCGGGCGAGGCGAGGTCGTTCATGGCCTTGAAGCTGAGGAAGCGGTGGCGCGGGACGAAGACGTCCTTGACCTTGATCGTGTTGGATCCGGTGCCGCGCAGGCCGACCACGTGCCACACGTCGTCGATCTCGTACTCGGAACGAGGGATCAGGAAGCTGCCGAAGTCGACGGGGCGGCCGTCCTTGATGACCGGGCCACCGACGACGACCCAGCTCGCGTGGTCGCATCCGGACGACCAGGCCCACGCACCGTTGACCTTGTATCCGCCGTCGACGACCTCACCGGCGCCCATGGGCGCGTAGGACGAGGAGATGCGGACGTCGGGGTCGTCGCCCCAGACCTCCTCCTGGGCCTGCTGACCGAAGAGTGCGAGGTGCCAGTTGTGGACGCCGATGATGCCGGAGACCCATCCGGTCGAGCCGCACGCGCTCGCGATGTTGCGCACCGCGGTGAAGAAGGTGACGGGATCGGCCTCGTATCCGCCCCACTGGGCCGGTTGCAGAAGTTTGAAGAAGCCGGCCTCCTGGAGCTCCTTGATCGAGTCGTCGGGCACACGGCGCAGATTCTCGGCCTCCTGCGCTCGTTCGCGCAGCGTGGGCAGCAGAGCGTCGATCCGCTGCAGTACCTCGTGGCTGTCGTGGTCACCCACTGGACGCTCCCGTCTGTTCAGGAATTGATCGCTTGTACCGAGACTAGAACATGTTCTTATTCGTGTCGAGACGCGCCGCATTCGCAGGTAGACAATCCCTATGGCGGGACCAAAGTCCCCGAACCCTTCCCCTCGGGACGCGAATTCTATAACGTGTTCTAGAAGAGATTTCCGGAAGGAAGTGAGCGGACATGGCACAGATTCGCGAGATCGACGTCGGAGAGGTCCGGACGCGTTTCGCGCGAGGCTGGCACTGCCTCGGCCTCAGTCGCACGTTCAAGGACGGCAAGCCCCACGCCGTCGAGGCCTTCGGCACGAAACTCGTGGTGTGGGCCGACAGCAACGGCGAACCGAAGGTGCTCGACGCGTACTGCCGTCACATGGGCGGCGACCTGTCACAGGGCGAGATCAAGGGCGATTCGGTTGCGTGCCCGTTCCACGACTGGCGCTGGGGCGGCAACGGCAAGTGCACGGACATCCCGTATGCCAGGCGCGTTCCCCCGCTGGCCCGCACCCGTTCGTGGATAACGATGGAGAAGCACGGCCAGCTGTTCGTGTGGAACGACCCCGAGGGCAACACCCCGCCCCCGGAGGTCACGATCCCCGAGATCGAGCAGTACGGCTCGGACGAGTGGACGGACTGGACCTGGAACCAGATCCGGATCGAAGGTTCCAACTGTCGCGAGATCATCGACAACGTCGTCGACATGGCGCACTTCTTCTACATCCACTACGCCTTCCCCACGTTCTTCAAGAACGTCTTCGAAGGGCACATCGCGGAGCAGTACCTCAACACCCGGGGCCGGCCGGACAAGGGCATGGCGACGCAGTACGGCCTGGAGTCGACCCTCGAGTCGTACGCGGCCTACTACGGCCCCTCCTACATGATCAATCCGCTCAAGAACAACTACGGCGGGTACCAGACCGAATCCGTACTGATCAACTGCCATTACCCGATCACGCACGATTCGTTCATGCTGCAGTACGGCATCATCGTCAAGAAGCCGCAGGGCATGTCACCCGAGCAGTCCGACGTGCTGGCCGCCAAGCTCACCGAGGGTGTCGGTGAGGGCTTCCTGCAGGACGTCGAGATCTGGAAGAACAAGACCAAGATCGAGAATCCGCTGCTGTGCGAGGAGGACGGTCCGGTCTACCAGCTCCGTCGCTGGTACGAGCAGTTCTACGTCGACGTCGCCGACGTGACGGAGAAGATGACGGGCCGCTTCGAGTTCGAGGTCGACACCGCCAAGGCCAACGAGGCCTGGGAGAAGGAGGTCGCCGAGAATCTCGAGCGCAAGAAGCGCGAGGAGGAACAAGGCAAGCAGGAAGCGGAGGTGTGACGATGAGCGCCTCGACCCGGCGGAGCAGATGGGCGAAATCCCCGGACTTCTCCCAATGGCCCGAGCGGGCCGAGGCCGTCGCCGCCCAGACCGCGATCGACAAGATCAACTACCTGGAGTCGGGCCAGCACGAGGTGCAGTGCCACGAGTGCGGTACCTGCGTACTGGTGCGCAAGAACAGCCTCTCGCACACGAGCGTGCAGTGGCAGGACGATCCGGACACCGTGTGCCCGACCTTCCGCGAGACCGCCTCGCTCCGAGGTTCGTCCATCACACCGCGTGAAGGATGCCCGCGACTCCGGGAGAGCATCGACCGGGCCGTGCTCGACGGCACCCTTCCTGTACCGGACGGGTCTCCCACCCGACCGGCCCGATCCTGATCGATCCCGACCTGCAACGACCCCGCGACGGCACCGTCCCCATCGGACGGTGCCGTCGCTCGTCGTTCCGGCCGATATCGCGTTCCAGTGTCGGTGTCGCCGCGTGTTCGCCTCACGTCCAGGACTCTTCGTATTCGGGGATGGACTCGGCACCGCCATTTCTATAACGTGTTCTACATGACGAAGCAGGAGTACGACATCGTTGTCGTCGGCAGCGGTGCCGGCGGAATGACCGCCGCCATCACCGCAGCCCGCAAGGGCGCCGACGTGGTCCTGATCGAGAAGGCGCCACGCTACGGCGGGTCGAGCGCCCGATCGGGCGGCGGTGTGTGGATCCCCAACAACGAGGCCCTGAAGGCCGCCGGGGTGGACGACACACCCGAGGAGGCCCGGAAATACCTCCACAGCATCATCGGCGACGACGTACCCGCCGAGAAGATCGACACCTACATCGATCGCGGACCGGAGATGCTCTCCTTCGTCCTGAAGAACAGCGCACTCGAACTGCAGTGGGTGCCGGGCTATTCCGACTACTACCCCGAGGCGCCGGGCGGACGTCCCGGTGGCCGTTCGGTGGAACCGACACCCTTCGACGGTCGCCGTCTCGGCGAGGATCTCGCTCTCCTCGAACCCGACTACGCCCGCGCTCCCAAGAACTTCGTCATCACCCAGGCCGACTACAAGTGGCTGAACCTGCTCATGCGGAACCCGCGCGGACCGATTCGCGCCATGCGGGTCGGCGCCCGGTTCGTCTGGGCGAACATCACCAAGAAGCACCTGCTCGTCCGAGGCCAGGCACTCATGGCCGGTCTGCGGATCGGTCTGCGTGACGCCGGTGTGCCCCTGCTGCTGGAGACGGCGCTCACCGACCTCGTCGTCGAGGGCGGCGCCGTGCGCGGCGTCGAGGTGGTCGCGAACGGCGAGACGCGCGTCATCCGTGCCCGCAAGGGCGTGATCATCGCGAGCGGCGGTTTCGAGCACAACGCCGAGATGCGGGCGCAATACCAGCGTCAGCCGATCGGCACCGAGTGGACCGTGGGGGCGAAGGCGAACACCGGCGACGGCATCCGCGCCGGACAGAAGCTGGGCGCCGCAGTCGATTTCATGGACGACGCCTGGTGGGGACCGTCCTTCACCCTCACCGGCGGCCCGTGGTTCGCACTGTCGGAACGCAGCCTCCCCGGGTGCCTCATGGTCAACGCCGCGGGCAAGCGTTTCGTCAACGAGTCGGCGCCCTACGTCGAAGCGACGCATGCGATGTACGGCGGCAAGCACGGACGCGGCGAGGGACCGGGCGAGAACATCCCCAGCTGGCTGATCCTCGATCAGCGCTACCGCGACCGCTACACCTTCGCCGGCATCACCCCCCGCACTCCCTTCCCCTGCCGATGGCTCGAGGCCGGGGTGCTCGTCAAGGCCGGTTCCGTCGCCGAACTCGCCGAGAAGATCGGGGTACCGGCCGACGCCCTCACCGAGACGGTGCAGCGGTTCAACGGCTTCGCCCGGGCCGGCAAGGACGAGGACTTCGGCCGCGGCGAATCCCACTACGACCACTACTACGGGGATCCGCGCAACAAGCCGAATCCGAGCCTCGGCGTGGTCGACAAGGCCCCGTTCTACGCGTTCAAGGTGGTCCCCGGCGATCTCGGCACCAAGGGCGGGCTCGTCACCGACGTCCACGGCCGGGTGGTGCGCGAGGACGGCAGCGTGATCGACGGCCTGTACGCGACCGGTAACGCCAGCTCCCCGGTCATGGGTCACACCTACGCCGGGCCCGGTGCCACCATCGGACCGGCGATGACCTTCGGCTATCTCGCGGCCCTCGACATCCTGGATCGCACGGGTGACGAACGCACCGAGGAACTGCGAGAATCCGCCGACACCGTGTGACCCGATCGACCCGAGTCAGAGCCGTAGAAAGGAAGCGCCTGTGCCCATCGATCCTTCGGTTGCCGTCGGAGCCGAACTGCCCGCCCAGGAATTCGAGTGGAGCAGCACCGATGTCCAGCTCTACAACCTCGGCATCGGCGCCGGGTCCCACCCCACCGACGCAGGCGAGCTGCGTTACCTCCGGGACAGGGATCCCCAGGTGCTCCCCACCTTCGCGACGGTCGCCGCGACCTTCCACCAGGTCGAGCCGCCGAAGGTCTCGTTCCCCGGGATCGAGATCGATCTCGCCAAGGTCGTCCACGGCAGCCAGGAGGTGACCGTGCACGCGCCCATCCCCGCATCGGGTAAGGGCCGCACGGTCACCCGCATCGCCGAGGTGTGGGACAAGGGCAAGGCCGCGGTCGTCGTGCAGGAATCGGTGACCGAGGATCTCGACGGCAATCCCCTGTGGACCGCGCGGTCGTCGATCTTCGCCCGCGGTGAGGGTGGTTTCGGCGGCGAGCGCGGCCCGTCGGAGTCGGTGGAGTATCCCGATCGTGAACCGGACGCCGAGTTCGACGTGCCGACCCTTCCACAGCAGGCGCTGCTCTACCGACTGTGCGGCGACCGCAACCCCCTCCACTCCGATCCCGAGTTCGCATCCGCGGCGGGCTTCCCGGCACCGATCCTGCACGGGCTGTGCACCTACGGCATCGTGTGCAAGGCGGTGACCGACGGTCTGCTCGACGCCGACGCATCGCGCGTGAAGGGATTCCGCGCCCGGTTCGCCGGTGTGGTCTTCCCCGGAGAGACCCTTCGGGTGCGCGTGTGGAACGACGGAGACCGCAAGCTCGTGACCGCCTCCGTCGTCGAACGCGATCTCGCCCCTGCCCTGGCCGACGTGGTACTCACCGTGGCGTGATCGCCACGCCCTCCCGAAAGAGCGACATTCGAACATGACACTTCGTGATTCGTCGCCGCGCCTGTCGCGGCGCGGTTTCCTCGCGGCCGGCGCCGGTGCGTTGGCGGTCTCCGCCCTCGGTGGATGGACCCCGGTCCATGCCGTCCCTTCCGGGTCCGCCGCCTCGACGCTCCCCACTCCCCCGGCGTTCCCCGACGGCATCGATCTGTACCAGCAGGCGTACCAGAACTGGTCCAAGGAGATCATGCTGGACGCCATCTGGACCTGCGCGCCTCGCACCCCGGACGACGTGGTGCGCCTGGTGAACTGGGCGCACGAGAACGGATACACCATCCGTCCGCGGGGGGCCATGCACGGCTGGACACCGCTGACGATCGTCAACGGTGCACCCGTCGACCGGGTGATCCTCGCCGACACCATGCTCCATCTCGACTGGGTCCAGGTGAGCCCCGGCGGCTCCCCCGCGACCGTCACGGCAGGTCCCGGCGCGACGCTCGACGCCATCACCACTGCATTGCAGGCCCACGGTCTCGGACTCGCGAATCTTCCTGCGCCCGGCGTGTTGTCGATCGCCGGGGCGCTCGCCGTCAACGCGCACGGCGCCGCCCTGCCCGCCAACGGTGAATCCACCCTCCCCGGCCACACCTTCGGGTCGCTGAGCAATCTCGTGACCGAACTGACCGCCGTCGTGTGGGACGGCAGCGCCTACGCACTGCGTACCTTCACCCGCGCCGATCCCGAGATCACCCCGCTGCTCACGCATCTCGGCCGGACGTTCATCACGTCCGTCACGTTGCAGGCCGGACCGAACTACCGCATGCGCTGCCAGTCCTTCACCGACATCACCTGGCAGGAACTGTTCTCGCCCGCCGGCGCGCCGGGTCGGACCTTCGAGTCGTTCGTCGATTCGGCGGGGCGGGCCGAGGCGATCTGGTATCCGTTCACGGAACGTCCGTGGATGAAGGTGTGGTCGCTCGCACCGGAGAAGCCGGCCACCTCGCGGGAGGTCACCGGGCCGTACAACTACCCGTTCTCAGACAACGTGCCCGAGCCGATCACCGACCTGCTGGGGCAGATCACGGCCGGGAACACTTCGATCGCACCGGCTTTCGGGCAGACCTATTACGGCGTGACGGTGGCCGGTCTGGCGGCGACGGGATCGTCCGACATCTGGGGCTGGTCGAAGGATCTGCAGTTCTACATCAAGGCCACCACCCTGCGCCTCACCGAGGGCGGCGGTGCGGTGCTCACGAACCGCGCCAACATCGCCAACGTGATCCACGACTTCGCGCACTGGTTCTCCGAGCGCATCGAGCACTACCGCAGCCTGGGACAGTTCCCCCTCAACGGTCCGGTCGAGATCCGGTGCTGCGGACTGGATCAGCCGGAGGACGTCCTCGTCCCGTCTGCGGGACCGCCGACGATCGCGTCGACCCGTCCGCGTCCCGACCACCCGGAATGGGACACCGCCATCTGGCTCAACGTTCTCGGTGTCCCGGGAACTCCCGGCATGTTCGCCTTCTACCGGGAGATGGAGCAGTGGATGCGTCAGCGTTACAACGGAAGTGACTCGACGTTCCGGCCGGAATGGTCGAAGGGCTGGGCGTTCGGTCCCGACCTGCCGTACACGGACGAACAGATCCTGACGCAGGGCCTGCCCGACACCTACCGAGAAGGTGTTCCGTCGGACGAGAACTGGGATTCGGCTCGCGCGGTATACAACCGTCTCGATCCGCACCGGGTGTTCAGCAACACCTTCATCGACACCCTGCTTCCCTGACCCCCGGGCGTCCTCGCTCATCACGGACACAGCGCAGTCCTTTGCTAGGGTTCGCATCATGCGGAACGTGCGAAGGTGGATCGGTGCTGCTGCTGTGCCCGTGCTGGTTCTCGCGGGAGGCGTGACACTCGCGGGAACCGCGGTGGCCCTTCCCGACACGGGTTCGGTCGCCGTGTCCAACGGCAGCGACGCCCCGGTGACCTTCGAGGCCGACGGCACCACCTTCCACGGCAGTCTCCGCAACCCGGACGGAGCAGCGGTCGCCGCCGCACTGCTGCTCCCGGGCAGCGGCCCCACCGATCGCAACGGCAACCAGCCCGGCGTCGCGGCCGACACCCTGGTGCGTACCGCGGACGCACTCGCCGCCCACGGCATCGCGAGCCTGCGCTTCGACAAGATCGGGGCCGGCGAGACGGGTCTCGGGTCCTACACCGTCGAGACCGTCGGCGAGTACGGCTTCACCGAGCAGGTCGACCACGCCGAAGCTGCGGTGCGCCTGCTCGCCGAACGCACCGGAGTCTCCCCCGAGGAGATCCTCGTCCTCGGACACAGCGAGGGTGCACTGACCGCGCTCGCGCTGGCCGATCGCGGCATCGGAGACGGTTTCGCATTCCTCGCTCCGCTGCCGATGCGCTATCTGGACCTGCTGACCGCCCAGCTGAATGCCGTGGTGGATTCCGGACAGCTCGGCCCCGACGGTGAGGCGGTCCGGGCCGACCTGTCGCGTGCCGTCGAGTCGCTGCGGACGACCGGGGCCTTCCCCACCGACCTGCACCCGGTCCTCGCGCAGTTCGGAATGAACCCCGCGAACGCCAAGTTCCTCTTCGAATCCGACAAGCTCGATCCGGTCGAACTCGCCGCAGAACTGGCGGCCGACACCCCGGTGCTGCTCACCTGCTCCGACAAGGACCTGAACATCAGCTGCGCGCAGGTCGAGCCGCTGCGGAACGCCCTCTCCCACACCGACCTGCAGTTCGAGCACTTCACCACCGCGAACCACAGCCTCGAGGAGCTCGGACCGCTGCAGCCCGGCCCCGCCGATCAGGTGGCCCTGCTGCCCACCTCGTTCGAGTTCTCGGCGGCGATCGACGGGTGGGCTGCCGCACGCGGTCGCTGATCGTCGTGCTGTGGCCGATTCTCGTGCTGCAGCCGATTGTCGTGGCGTGACTCGGGTATCCCCGGCACATGACAGCACTGCACGCCGTGGCCCTGAACTGCACGCTCAAGCCGTCCCCCGCCGAGTCCAGCACCGACAAGATGGTGGCGCACGTGTTCGGCGCACTGTCGAAGCACGACGTCAGCGTCGAAACCGTCCGGGTCGTCGACTTCGACGTCAGGCCCGGCGTCGAGGCCGACATGGGCGACGGTGATCAATGGCCGGAGATCGTCGAGCGCATCGCCTCGGCCGACATCCTGCTCGTCGCCACACCGACCTGGGTGGGACACATATCGAGCGTCGCCCAGCGCGTCCTCGAGCGGCTCGATGCCGAATTGTCGAACACCGACGACGAGAACAGGCCGCGCATGGTGGGCAAGGTCGGGATCGCCGCGGTCGTCGGCAACGAGGACGGCGCGCACAAGATCGTCGCCGACCTGTTCCAGAGCCTCAACGACATCGGTTTCTCGATCCCCGCCCAGGGCTCGACCTACTGGAACGGCGAGGCGATGTCGGGCACCGACTTCAAGGATCTCGACGAGATCCCCGAAGCGGTGCGCTCGACCACCGAATCGGTCGCCCGCAATGCCGTGCACCTGGCGACGCTGTTGCGTCAGCGTCGGTACGCGCCCTACCCGGGGTGACGCCGCTCGCCGGGCGGACGTTGTCGGTCAGCGGCTGACGGCCTTCTGATACCTGCGAATCGCGAACGGCACGAACACGATCAGCATCAGAGCCGTCCACAGCAGCGACGCGAGGATCGGATTCTGCAGGGGCCATACGTCGGGTGGTGGCACCATGGGATTGGTGTTGCCGAACAGTTCGCGGACCGCCTGCGTGACCGCCGAGATGGGATTCCATTCGGCGATGACGCGCAGCACCGTCGGCATCGACGACGGATCGACGAACGTGTTCGCGATGAACGACAACGGGAAGATCACCATGAAGCTCGCGTTGTTGAAGACCTCGGGTGTGCGGATCCACATGCCGATCACGGCCATCACCCACGACAGGGCGTAGGCGAACAACAACAGCAACAGGTAGCCGGCGAGCGCCTCACCGACCGAGGTGTTGATCCGCCACCCCACGAGCAGACCGGTCAACGACATCACCACGAGACTGAGCACGTTGATCAGCACGTCGGTGCTGGTACGGCCGATGAGCACCGCGGACGGGGCCATCGGCAGCGACCGGAACCGGTCGATGATGCCCTTCTGCAGGTCTTCGACCATCCCGAGGCCCGTCCACGTGGACCCGAAGATGACCGTCTGGGTGAAGATGCCTGCGATGAGGAACTCCCGGTACGAGACGCCGGGAACGTCGATCGCACTGCCGAAGACGTAGGCGAACAACAGCACGAACATGATCGGCGACAGCGTCGTGAACACCAGCAGATCCGGCACACGCTTGATCTTGATCATGTTGCGCTTGGCGATGGTCAGGCCGTCGGATGCGACCATCTCGAGTGTGTTCACGACACCGCCTCCTCGACCTTCTCGTCCGTCCCGCGACCGGTGAGCGTGAGGAACACGTCGTCGAGGGTCGGTTTCCGCAGAGCGACGTCGGAGACCCGGATGCCCGCGGCCGACAGCTTCCCCAGCGCCGTCACGAGCCCGTCGGCTCCGCCGCCCGAGTCGCCGCTGACCGGCACCGTGATGCGACCGGTGCTGCGTTCGACCCTGATCTCCCCGGATGCCACCGATTCGAGCTCGTGGACCGCCCGCTCACGCTGGTCGGTGTCGGTCACGGCGAGTTCGATGCGTTCGCCACCGACGCGGCTCTTGAGCTCGTCGGCCGTGCCGCGGGCGATGACCGTGCCCCGATCGATCACGACGATGTCGTCGGCGAGGCGTTCGGCCTCGTCCATGTACTGCGTCGTGAGCAGCAGCGTGGTGCCGCGCTGCACGAGGGTGTCGATGACGTCCCACAACCCGAGGCGGGCCCGCGGATCGAGACCCGTCGTGGGTTCGTCGAGGAACAGCACCGGAGGATCGGCAACGAGCGCACCGGCGAGGTCGAGGCGGCGTCGCATACCGCCCGAATAACCCTTCACCGGGCGATCGCCCGCTTCCTCGAGATCGAACTGTTCGAGGAGCTCGCGTGCCCGGAGGCGACTCCGTTTGACGCCGAGGTGGTACAGCCGGCCGACCATCTCGAGGTTCTCGAAGCCCGTGAGATATTCGTCGACCGCCGCGTACTGCCCCGACGCTCCGATCCGGGAACGGAGTTCCCGCGCTTCGGTGAGGACGTCGTATCCCGCCACTTCGGCGCGACCGGCATCGGGGACGAGCAGTGTCGTCAGCACCCGCACCGTGGTGGTCTTACCGGCGCCGTTGGGACCGAGCAGTGCGGTGACCGTCCCCTCCGGTACCCGCAGATCGACCCCGTCGAGCGCTCTGACCTTCCCGTATGTCTTGATCAGTCCTTCTGCAACTATGGCGTCGGCCATGAGTTTCTCCCTGACTGTGGTGGTGAGCACAGTGTGCACGAAGAGACCGACACGATTCGACGGGTTTTCTCATCGCTCCGACGGGGGATCTCTCAGCCCGTCACCCGGGCGGCGTTGCCGGCATCGATCGGCAGCACGGTGCCGGAGATGTGTGCGGACGCCTCGTCGGCGAAGAACAGGACCGCACGGGTGATCTCGGCCGGGTCGAGCCACGGCACCGGTTGTGCGTGCAGGGAGGTGAACACCGGGGCGACATCGTCGGCGGTCGGATGTTCGAGGTCGGGCCGCAGCATCCCGTAGAGCGCGTCGTTGTGGATCATCGGCGTGGAAATGTTGCCCGGGGCGACGGCGTTGACGGTGATGCCGTTCTGCGCGAGGTCCAGGGCCGCGCTCTTCGTCAGGCCGATCACGCCCCATTTCGACGCCGCATATGCGGCCATGTTGGTGTTGCCCGCTCGGCCGAGCATCGACGACACCGTGACGATGCGTCCGTAGCCGCGCTCGATCATCCCGGGCGCGACCGCGGCGACGGTGTTGAACACCCCGGTGAGATTGGACGCGATCGCTTCGTCCCACATCTGTTGCGGCATGCGGTGCACCGGTGCCGCCACCGACACCCCGGCATTGGCGACCGCGATGTCGATCCGTCCGAGTTCGGCGTGGGCACGGGCGACCAGAGCGTCCATCGCCGGACGGTCGGCGGTGTCGAGTGTCGCGGAGACGACTCGGCGACCGGTCGCCTCGACGAGTCGCACCGTCTCCGCGAGGTCCTCCTTTGTCGCCAGCGGATATCCCACCACCGGTGAGTCGGAGCACCGGTCGCAGACGACCACGTCGGCCCCTGCTTCGGCGAATGCGACGGCGTGCGAGCGTCCTTGGCCCCGCGCCGCTCCCGTCACGAATGCGACCCTGCCCTCGAAACCCATCATGACGTCCTTCCGTCGGCGCGTGATCGCCTCCCTTGTACCGCGCCGAGGGAGAAGACAGGTGAGTGAGTCCCGGACAGCGGACGTGTCCGGGACACGAACGGGGATCAGAGTCCGGTCCGGACCTTCACTCGTCCCTGTTCGACGGCGTCGTGCAGCGCCTGCAGGTCGCGCTCGTTGCGGTCGGCGTAGGACACCGCGAACGACGAGAGCGCCTCGTCGAACTCCTCGTCCGTGCCGAGATAGGCAGCCACCGCGATCCGGTCGCCGGCCCGGGCGTGGGCGTAGGCGAGCACCCGGCCGCAGAGTCGGCCGTAGAGCTTCATGCCCTTGGGCGCCATCTCCTCGATTACCGCCGAACCCTTGCCGTCGCGGAGCTGACGGATGTAGAAGTCCCGGTTCACGCCGTCGGCTCCGGCGCCCTGCTGCCAGCCGAGGAAGATGTCGCTCGCCGACTGCATCAGCCGCTGACCGTTCACGACGCGTTCGCCCTCGTTCCGGAAGGCCGGACCGTCGACGTAGTACGACAGCACCGAACGCTGCGCCTCCTTCGCCTGCAGGAACAGCGGATCGTCGTCGTCCGCACCGCGCAGCAGGAGGATCCACGCCCGCGTGCCGACGCTGCCCACTCCGACGACCTTCCGCGCGGCCTGGACCAGCTCGAACTGTTCGAGAAGGACCCGGCGGTCCCACTGCAGCGTCGCCCGGTACGCACGGACACGGCCGTACAACTCGTCGTAGATCGCCTCGGCGTCGAGGTCGGCGAAGACCTCTTCGACAGGCACGATGAGCGGCGGATCGCTGATGATCCGGCGGTGACCGTCGATGATGGTGGTCAGCTTCTCCAGTGCCTGGAGACTGTCGCGGCGCGAGGCCTTCTCGAGCGCTTTGCGGGTGCGCTTCTCCATCCGGGCGCTGAGCTTCCCGCCGAGCTCCGCCATCTCCGCGGTCGGATCGAGATGCGCGTAGCGCACGGCCATGTTCCCGAGTTGCGCCTGTCTGCACATGGTTTCGCGGTATTCCGCCGCACACGCCCGGGTGATCTTCCGGCGTTCCTTCGCGGTGAACCCGTTGTCGCGACCGGCGATCTCGAGGCTCGCGACCAGGCGCTTGACGTCCCATTCGAACGGCCCCGGATAGGTTTCGTCGAAGTCGTTGACGTCGAAGGCCGTTCTGCGTTCGGGGGTCGCGAACAGACCGAAATTGCTCGCGTGGGCGTCGCCGCACAGTTGGGTGTGCAGACCGCTGTTCGGGGTTCGCGACAGATCGTCGGCCATCACCAGCGCAGCACCGCGGAAGAACGCGAACGCCGACGTCGCCATGCGTCCGTACCGGACCGGGACGAGCTGCGGGACGCGGGTCTGCGCCTGACTCTCGAGCAGGGCGATCGGATCCCGGGACAACTCCCCGAGCTCGGCCAGCGACTCGACGGGAGTGACCCTGCGAGCGGCGAGACCGTTCTGGACCCGCTGTTCGCGGGTCGGGTGCACGACATGTCCGTCCGTGACCGACACGGGTCCTCCCACAGGGATCCCACCGGAGTATGAGCCCTCATCGTAGGCACGCCCGCCCCGCCGTGGGAGGGGAACGGTGTCAGGACCGCGACAGCACCAGACCCGAGGTCGGAACTCCCGTTCCTGCCGTGACCAGGACGTGGTCGACGTCGTCGACCTGGTTGACGGCCGTGCCCCGGATCTGCCGTACGCCCTCCGCGATGCCGTTCATGCCGTGGATGTAGGCCTCGCCCAGCTGACCGCCGTGCGTGTTGATCGGTAGCCGTCCGCCCACCTGGATGCCGTCGGCGACGAAGTCCTTGGCCTCGCCGCGGCCGCAGAAACCGAGTTCTTCGAGCTGCATGAGCACGTACGGGGTGAAGTGGTCGTAGAGCACGGCCGTGGCGATGTCCTGCGGCCCGATGCCCGCCTGCTCCCACAACTGGTCGCCGACGATGCCCATCTCCGGCAGGCCTGTGAGCCCGTCCCGGTAGTAGCTGGTCATGATGTACTGATCGGGTCCGCTCCCCTGCGCCGCGGCCGCGATCACCGCCGGGGTCTGCTTCAGGTCCTTCGCCCGCTCGGCGCTGGTGACGACGATCGCGACGCCGCCGTCCGATTCCTGGCAGCAGTCGAGCAGGTGCAGCGGCTCGGCGATCCACCGCGAGTTCTGGTGGTCCTCGAGCGTGATCGGCTTGCCGTGGAAGAACGCCTTCGGGTTGGTGGCGGCGTGCGCCCGATCCGCGACCGCCACGGCGCCGAAGTCGGCGCTCGTCGCACCGGAGACGTGCATGTAGCGTTGCGCGACCATCGCGACGAACGAGGCCGGTGTGCTCAGTCCGTGCGGGTAGGAGAACGCGTTGTCGGTTCCCGACGAATTCACCTGTGCGGCAAGGGCAGTGTTGACCTGTCCGTACCGCGCGCCGGACCGCTCGTTGAACGCCCGGTACGCGACCACCACGTCGGCCACGCCGGTCGCGACGGCCATCGCCGCCTGCTGCACCGTCGCGCACGCCGCACCGCCGCCGTAGTGGATACGGGAGAAGAACTTCAGGTGCGGGATCCCCACCGAACGAGCCACGGCCACTTCGGTGTTGGTGTCCATCGTGAACGAGACCAGACCGTCGACGTCGGCCGGGGTCAGCCCCGCGTCGTCGAGGGCGGCGCGCACCGCTTCGGCGGCGAGGCGGAGTTCGCTGCGGCCGGAGTCCTTCGAGAAGTCGGTCGCTCCGATCCCGACGATCGCCGCTGCACCCGACAGGCCGCTCATGCGGTGCCTCCGATCACGAAAGTTGCTGTGGCCGTGATGTGTTCACCCAGTCTGTTGGTACCGGTGATGTCGACGGTGACCAATCCGTCCTCGACGGACGCGACGGTGCCCGAGAGGGTCAGGGTGTCGTAGGCGTACCAGGGCACCCCCAGTCTCAGCGAGATCGACTTCACCACCGCGCGGGGGCCGGCCCAGTCGGTGACGTAGCGCTGCACGAGGCCCGTGTCGGTGAGGATGTTGACGAAGATGTCCTTCGATCCGCGCTGCTGAGCCTTGTCGCGATCGTGGTGCACGTCCTGGAAGTCGCGGGTGGCCAGAGCCGTCGACACGATGAAAGTGGGATCGGCGTGGATCTCGAGGGAAGGCAGGCTCTCGCCCGTCGTGACGGTCGGGGTGCTCACACGTCCTCCTCGAGGGGCTTCCAGGCGTACAGCGTCCACGGCTGCCCACCGGTCTCGTCGTCACCGGGGAAATCGAGGAAGGTGACCTCGACCGGCATCCCGATGCGTACCTGCCCGGGATCGACGTCGCGGAGTTCACCGAGCATCCGGACACCCTCGTCGAGTTCGACGAGCGCGACGACGAAGGGCACCTGTCGCCCCGGCACCTTGGGTGCGTGGTGGACGACGAAGCTGAACACCGTTCCGCGACCGGAGGACACGACGTAGTCGGTGGTCTCCGACTTCTCGAGCCACAGCGCCGGGACGGGTGGGTGCTGCAGGGTGCCGTCGGGGCGTCGCTGGACGCGCAGTTCGTGGGCGGCCACACCGTCCCAGAAGAACTGCGTGTCGCGGGAGACGGACGGGCGGAGCATCCGCGTGGGGTCGAGATCGTCGGGTACCGCGGATGTGGGCCGGTCCTCCGACGTCTCCGCGCGCTCGTCCTTCGACGGCGGCGCGAACTTCAGGATGCGGAAGAGCATCTCGGCGACGACCTCGTCGCCGACCTTCCACAGGTTGCGGGTGGTGAAGAACCATCCCTCTCCGAGTCCGGTCCGCTTCGGGCCCACGACGTCCTCGAGGGTGGATTCGATCGTCACCTGCTCGCCGTGACGCAGGTAGCGGTGGTAGATCTGGTCGCAGTTGGTGGCGACCACCGAGGTGTACCCGGCGTCGTCGAGGATCTGCGTCATCCGGCCGAGCGGGTCGTCCTTCTCGCGCTCGGCGCCGAGGCCGCGCATCGTCCATACCTGCGCCATCGCGGGCGGGGCCACGAGACCGCCGTGACCGGCGGCGATCGCCGCGGTCTCGTCGGTGTAGATCGGATTGTCGTCGCCGATCGCCTCGAGCCAGTTGCGGATCATCGGCATGTTCACCGGATCACGGCCGGGTCGCGGCGCGGACGGGCCGTCGCCGCGGACCCTCTCGGCCGCCTGCAGGATCTCCTCGGGGGTCTTCCCCCGAACATCTCGTGTCACCGAATTCTCCTGCCTCACCGCGGGACCCGCGGCATGCCCAGACCGGCGGTGGCGATCAGTTCGCGCATCACCTCGTTGACGCCACCGCCGAAGGTGATGACGACATTGCGTTTGGCCATCATGTCGAGCCAGCGGAGCAGTTCGGCGGTGTCGTCGTCGGCCGGATCGCCGAAGGCACCGACGATCTCCTCGGCGAGGCGACCGACCCGCTGGATCCGCTCGGTGGCGAACACCTTGGTCGCCGAGGCGTCGGCGATGTCGACGGCGTCGTTGCTGCTCGCCGCGACCTGCCAGTTGAGGAGTTCGTTGAGCCGCCAGGTCGCGTGGATCTCACCGAGTGCGCGTCGCACCTCGGGGCGGTCCTGGAGTTCGTGGGCGCTGACCCACTCGACGAGCCGGTCGTAGATACCGGCGACGCGACCGGCCGGGCCGAGCATGACGCGTTCGTGGTTGAGCTGGGTGGTGATGAGCTTCCAGCCCTTGTTCTCCTCGCCGACCAGCATCTCGACGGGTACGCGCACGTCGCTGTAGTAGGTGGCGTTGACGTGGTGGGCACCGTCGCACGTGATGATCGGGGTCCAGCTGAAACCGGGATCCTTCGTGTCGACGATGAGCACGGAGATGCCGCGGTGACGCGAGTCGGCGGGGCCGGTGCGGACGGCGAGCCAGATGTAGTCGGCGTCGTGCCCACCGGTGGTGAAGATCTTCTGCCCGTTGACGATGTAGTGGTCGCCGTCGCGGACCGCGGTGGTGCGCAGGGCCGCGAGGTCGGTGCCCGCCTCCGGTTCGGAGTAGCCGATCGCGAAGTGCACCTCGCCGGCGAGGATGGCGGGCAGGAACTTCCGCTTCTGCTCGTCGGTGCCGTAGACCTGCAGGGTCGGGCCGACGGTCTGCAGGGTGACGCTCGGCAGCGGGACATCGGCGCGAACGGCCTCGTTGGCGAAGATCTGCTGCTCCACGTCGCCGAAGCCGCGGCCGCCGAACTCGACGGGCCAGCCGACGCCGAGCCAGCCGTCCTTGCCCATGCGACGCACGACCTCGCGATAGGTGGGGCCGTGCCGCTCCGTGCGCATGATCGCGGCCTCCTCGGGTGAGACGAGGCTGCTGAAGTAGCGCCGCAGTTCGGCCTGCAGTGCGCGCTGGTCGTCGGTCAGATCGATGAACACCGGGCCCCCACGAGGTCGAGTCGGTACGAGGCGCCGCCGAGCAACCGGGCGAGGTCCTTGGCGGTCGACGAGTACTTGTGCAGCGGATAGGTCTCGTCCACACCCACGCCGCCGTGCAG
>Ga0180216_1000262_pt1 | contig 58621 bp, 44 predicted proteins | sample eDN3rd37CBELigMG_FD_128879 | JGI IMG/M metagenome (GOLD analysis project Ga0180216, IMG submission 128879) | Enriched Miracle-Growth compost microbial communities from Emeryville, California, USA - eDNA 3rd pass 37_C BE-Lig MG (version 2)... ...
TCTTATGCCACGCACCTGGTGGCTGCAGCTCCAAGCACGGCCATATGACGGTGTCAACCTATTGCCTCGTGGCTAATTTCGACCCCGCACAGATTTTGCTCCACTCCCCCATGTCGTACTACCGAGGAGGTGCGAGCGATGGCGGACGGCGAGACCACGGAACGGAGCTCGGTGCGGCTCCAGGTCGCCAGTGCGAGGCCGGAGGATGTGGGGCGCGGGATCGCGCGGCTGGACCAGGGGGCGCTGCAGGAGCTGGGGTTGCGGGAAGGTGACATCATCGAGATCGTCGGGAAGCGAAGCACGGCGGCGATCGCGCTCCCGCCCTACCCGGAGGACAAGGGGCTCCGGTTGATCCGGCTCGACGGGTTCGAGCGGGCCAACGCCGACGTCGGGATCGGGGACCAGGTCGAGATCCGCCGGGCCGATGTCAAGCCGGCGCGCAAGATACAGCTGGCGCCGGCGCAGCGCAATCTCCGCATCACCGGGCCGGGGGAGATGCTGCGTCGCACCTTCTTCCAGCGGCCGCTCACCGCGGGCGACGTCGTCTCGACGACGACCTACCGCCGCACGACGATGTCCCCCGAGAGCGGGCTCTTCCCCGAGGATCTCTTCCGCATGTTCTTCGAACAGCCCGCCTTCGGGCTGCAGGAGATCCGGCTGCGGGTGGTCTCGACGCAGCCGCGCGGGATCGTCCAGGTCGTCGACGACACCGAGATCGAGCTCCTCCCCGAGTACGTCGAGGGGGCGGAGGAGCCGCGCCGCGCCGACGTGACCTACGACGACGTGGGCGGGCTCGGCGAGACGATCGAGCAGGTGCGGGAGATGATCGAGATCCCACTCAAGCACCCCGAGCTCTTCGCGCGGCTCGGGATCGACCCGCCGAAAGGGGTGCTCCTGCACGGCCCGCCGGGGACCGGGAAGACCCTCCTCGCCCGCGCCGTCGCCAACGAGTCCGACGCCTCCTTCTTCCACATCGCCGGCCCGGAGATCATGGGGAAGTTCTACGGCGAGTCGGAACAGCGGCTGCGCGAGGTCTTCGAGAACGCGCAGCAGCAGGCGCCCTCGATCATCTTCATCGACGAGATCGACTCGATCGCGCCGAAGCGGGAGCAGGTCACCGGCGAGGTGGAGCGCCGCGTCGTCGCGCAGCTCCTCACCCTGATGGACGGGCTGCAGCCCCGGCAGAACGTGGTCGTGATCGGCGCGACGAACCGGATCGACGCGGTCGACGAGGCGCTGCGCCGCCCGGGTCGCTTCGACCGCGAGATCGTGGTCGGGGTCCCCGACGCCGAGGGGCGCAAGCAGATCCTCACCATCCACATGCGTGGGATGCCCCTCGCCCAGGACGTGAACGTGGACGACCTCGCCCGCACCACCTACGGCTTCGTGGGCGCGGACCTCGCCGCGCTCGCCCGCGAGGCGGCGATCGAGACGCTGCGGCGTAATCTCCCCCAGATCAACCTCGAGGAGGGGACGATCCCGCCGGAGGTGCTGGAGAAGCTCGTCGTCACCCGCGCCGACTTCGAGAACGCGATGAAGCGGGTCCAGCCCTCGGCGCTGCGGGAGATCATGATCCAGGTCCCCGACGTCCGCTGGGACGACGTGGGCGGGCTCGCCGACGCCAAGCGGGCGCTCCGCGAGGGGATCGAGCTACCGTTGAAGCACCCCGAGTCGTTCCGCCGCCTCGGGATCCGCCCGGCGAAGGGGTTCCTCCTCTTCGGGCCGCCGGGGACGGGGAAGACGCTGCTGGCCAAGGCGGTCGCGCGGGAGGCGGAGTCGAACTTCATCGCCGCCCGCTCGTCGGACCTCCTCTCGAAGTGGTACGGCGAGTCGGAACAGCAGGTCTCGCGGCTCTTCCAGCGCGCGCGCCAGGTCGCACCGACGGTGATCTTCCTCGACGAGATCGAGTCCCTCGCCCCGCAGCGCGGGGGGTCGCTCGGCGAGCCGGCGGTCACCGAACGCGTCGTCAACACGCTGCTGGCCGAGATGGACGGGCTCGAGGAATTGCAGGGGGTGGTCGTGATCGGGGCGACGAACCGCCCGACGCTGATCGACCCGGCGCTCCTCCGCCCCGGCCGCTTCGACGAGCTGGTCTACGTGACCGTCCCCGACCGCGAGGGGCGCCGCCACATCCTCGGGATCCATACCGCGAAGATGCCGCTCGCGGACGACGTCGACCTCGACGAGCTCGCCGAGCGGACCGAGGGGTACACCGGCGCCGACCTCGAGGACCTCGTGCGCCGCGCGGGGCTGCACGCGCTGCGCGAGGACATGGAGGCGGCCGAGGTGACGATGCGCTACTTCGAGCTCGCCCTCGAAGAGGTGCGGGCCTCGGTCACACCGGAGATGGAACGGGAGTACGAGCAGATCGCCGCCGAGCTGAAGCAGCGGGGGGTCGAGCCGCGGCGGATCGGGTTCGTAGCCCCGGGGGAGGAGGCCGGGCCGCCGCGCGTGCCGCGCCCGGGGGATGAAGAGGAGAGGCGAGCGGCGTGACGAACGCGCGCCCGACCGGTGCAGTCGGATGCGAAAAGGCCGCCTCCACAGGCGGCCTCGTCGTTGCTCCGACCCCTGCCCGATACTTCGGGCTTGCCGAAGGATCGGGTCGGTATAACGGGCAGCTGCTTACTCCCCCGCCACCTGATCGTGCAGCGTGACCAGCTCGAGGATCTTGAACCGCCGCTCGCCGGCGGGGAGCTGGATCGCGACCTCATCGCCCAACCGCGCGCCGAGGAGCCCCCGGCCGAGGGGGGAGGCCATCGAGATATGGCCGGCGTCGAGGTCCATGTAGTCCCCCGCGACGATCGTGTACTCGAACTCGTCGCCCGTGGCGAGGTTGCGGACGCGGAGCTTGGAGCCGAACCCCACCCGGTCGGACGGGATCGTGGCGACGTCGATCTGAGAGAGCTCCTGCATCCGCTGGGTCAGGTGTCCGATACGGGCCTGGACGAACTGCTGGCGTTCGAGCGCGGCGTGATACTCCGCGTTCTCCCGCAGGTCACCCAGCTCCACGGCCTTGCGGATCGCAAGCGGCAAGGTGACGTTGAGCTCATAGCCCAGACGCTCCAACTCCGCGGATATCTTGCTCTTGATCTCTTCGAGCATTGCCCACTCCCGCAACGATCGGTGAAAAAACCGCCGGGCCGGTGAACCGGTGGCGGCATCATATAACTAGACCGGCCCCCCGGCGCCAGTCTGGACCGGCGCCGCAGGGCCAGTGATGATCCCATAATATAGTAATACGCCGGGCGAGTGTCTACGGATCCCGCCGTGGCGTTCCTACTTGACGCAAAAAGACATAGCTCCGCACCGACCTCCGCCGCGGCTGTTGCAGGATCCGTTCCGCGCAGGGCTGGTCGGGAAGCGGATCGGAGGGCTCGCCCCCTCAACTCCCCCCGAACCACTCCCTGCCGCGGGTGAAGAACTCGCGTATCGCCCGTTCGTCCCGGTCCTCGAGCGCGCGGCGTATGGAGTGGAGTCGGTGTTCGAGCTCCTGGATGGCCGGTGCGATCTCCGCGGCGTTCTCCAGGGCGATCTCGGTCCAGATCGTGGGCGAGCTCCCCGCGAGCCGTGTGAGGTCGCGGCCGCCGGGCCCGAGTCGTTCGGGTCCGATCCCCGCGCCGGCGAGGGCGAGGGCGAGGGCGGTGGAGGCGGTTTGGGGGAGGTGGCTGACCCAGGCGATCTCGCGGTCGTGCGTCGCGGCGTCGATCTCTTCGATCCGCGCGCCGAGGGAGCTCCAGAGCTCGCGGGCGCGGTCGAGCGCGGCCGGGGTGGTGGCGGGGGTGGGCGAGAGGAAGACGCGGGCGCCCTGGAAGAGCCCGGTCCGCGAGGCGCCCCAACCCGCGCGGTGGTCGCCGGCCAGCGGGTGTCCCCCGACGAAGTTCCGGGCGAGACCCGCCGCCTCCGCGGCCCGGGCGATCCCCAGCTTCGTGCTCCCGACGTCGGTGACGAGCCGCAGCTTGCCGAGCCGGTGGGCCGCGGCGGCGAGGATCCCCGGCGCCCGTCCGACCGGCGCCGCGACGATCAGCACCTCGGCCTCCTCGACCCCGCCGAGGTCGGGGTCGAGGGTACCGGCGATGACACCGGCGTCGAGCGCGGCCCGGACGGTATCCGGGTCCGGGTCGTAGCCGAGGACCGCGACGCCGCGCGCGGCCAGGTCCCTGGCGAGCGACCCGCCGATCAGCCCGAGCCCGGTGATCGCCACGATGCCGGTCGACATCAGAACTCTCCGGTCTGGGCCCGGCGAGTCATCGAGATCAGCTGCCAGAAGACCGCGCGCAGCTCTTCGGGCTCGAGCCCCGCCTCGCGGGCGAGGGTTCCGATCCGGCGCAGGAGATGCGCCTCCCGCGCCGGATCCAGGGTGGGTAGCCCCGCGGCCCGTTTGGCCTCGCCGATCGAGCGGGCGATCTCGACGCGCCGGGCGATCAGCCGAACTATCTCCGCATCGACCTGCTCGATCTCACCGCGGAGCCGTTCCAGCTCGTTGCTCATGCGCCCGCCCCTGCGAGTTCGACGGCCGGGAGCGTCCGGCCGGCCGCCCGGACGAACGGCGCGAGACCCTGCATCAGCTCGGCGAAGGCCGGGAAGGTGAGCGACTGGTCGCCGTCGGAGAGCGCCTGCTCCGGGCAGGGGTGCACCTCGACGATCAGGCCGTCGGCGCCGGCGGCGATGGCGCCGTAGGCGAGCGGCGCGACCAGGTCTGCCTTACCGGCGGCGTGGCTCGGGTCGACGATGACCGGGAGGTGCGTCTCCGCCTTGAGGACCGGGATCGCGGCCAGGTCGAGGGTGTTGCGGGTCGCGGTCTCGAAGGTCCGGATCCCCCGCTCGCAGAGGATCACCTCCTTCGCGCCCTGGGCCATGATGTACTCCGCGGCCATGAGCAGCTCCTTGATCGTCGCGGAGAGCCCGCGCTTGAGGAGGACCGCGCGCCGGGTCTTGCCCACCTCGGCCAGGAGCGGGAAGTTCTGCATGTTACGGGCGCCGATCTGCAGCATGTCGGCGTACTCGGCGACGAGCTCGACCTGGCGGGTGTCCATCACCTCGGTCACGACCGGCATCCCGGTCTCGGCGCGGACCTCGGCCAGCAGCTCGAGCGCGACCTTACCGAGCCCCTGGAAGGCGTAAGGCGAGGTGCGGGGCTTGAAGGCGCCGCCACGCAGGATCGTCGCGCCGGCCGCCTGGACCGCGGCCGCGGTCTCGCGCAGCATCTCGCCCCCCTCGACGGAGCACGGCCCCGCGATCACCACCACCTCCTCGCCGCCGATCGTCATCCCCGGGCCGTCGCCCGCCCGGACGACGGTCCGCTCGGCCACGAACTCGCGCGAGACGAGCTTGTAGGGCTTCCCCACCCTGACCACCGACTCGACGCCCGGGAGGCGCCGCAGCGACTCTTCCCGGAGTACCGCCACGTCACCGATGCACCCGATGACCACGCGCTCGGCGCCGCGCGAGAGGTGGGTACGGAGGCCGTTCGCCTCGATATGTTCTCGGATCTGGTCCAGCTCGCCGTCACTGATACCCGGACGCGTTACGATGATCATTGCCAACCTGCTGCTGTGGGGGACAAAAAAATCGGCCCGTGACTCTTGCACGGGCCGATCGTGGTGCCGAATCCTGTATGCTTCAGACGCGCATACGCCGGTCTCCACGGCCCGTGTCACGGGTCGCGAAGTAATAATAAAGGTAAAAGGCGTAGGTATGCGCGTTGTTGGACATATGATGAGAGATAACACGGCGGTCGCCCGCTCGTCAAGGGGTGTGCTTTCAGACGACGAGGTGTCCGGGCGGCACCCTGGTGGTCGGCCGGCTCCCCGGGCGGCGGAGGGGTACCGGGGCGGCGGTGCAGGCGCGCGGCGGGCACCCCAGCCGCCGGGCGATCCGCCGCCAGTGCCGGCCGTGGCCGCGGTCGCCGTGCAGGAGCCAGGCCTCGACGTGCGCGAGCTCGTGCAGCATCGTCTCGCGGAGCTGGCGCTCGTTCCCCTCGGCCATCAGGTCGATGTTGAGGGCGAGCTCGACGACGGTCCGCTCACCGGTCGGGGTGCGGTGGCAGCGGACGTGGCCGAGCCGGCGTCGCATACGGTTGCTGAAACGGAGCGGCAGCTCCGCCGGGAGGCGGCCGGCGCAGTAGCGGTGGTTGAGGTCGCGGTAGAGCTCCGCGAGGAAGCGACGCTGCGCGGGGGTCCCGCAGCACGGCCCGGGGCGCGGCGCGCGGGGTGCGGCCGCCGGGCCGGTGTGCCCGGGGCTACCGGTGATGTTCGTCGCCTTCGCCGCGGCGGCGGCCCAGCCGCGTATCCTGGCGCTCGCGGCGGCGGAGGCCGCGGTGCCGGGGCGGGCGCGGAGGAAGGTCGCGATGGCGTCGACTACCACGGCCGGCGCGTCGCGGAAGCTCCGGTGCAGGTAGAGGGTGGCGCCGTCCCGGGAGAGGGAGAGGAGGCGGACGCGGTTGTCCTTGAAGCGGATCGCGCGGATGTCGCGACCGCTACCGCTGCGCACCGCCTCCAACAGCGCGGTCTCGGCTACATCTCTGGTCATCCGTAATGCATACCACCGGACCGGCGCGCGGTCCAGCCTCATATCATACCGAATACGGTTGTTTCGTGCCTGGAGCGTAGGTACGGGATTCGGGATGCGGCATTCGGGATTCAGGGTGGTGTTGTGCTGGAACGATGTCTGGATAGCCGAACTCGGTATGAGCCCAGCGGCAACGCGGGCGCGGTATTGCTGGGCGAACGATATCAAATCCGGTAGCTCGGGCAACGCTCCGGCGGGGTGTACTCCCCTTCCGCTCCGGGCACCCGGTCGCGGAGCCTCCCCCGCCCGACCCTTCCCCTCGGGTCCTCCAGACGGGGCCTCCCCCTCGGGGTGGCGTGCTCCGCCCCTGCGGGGTCTCCGCTCCCTCCTGCGCAACTCCGCTACAGGGGAGTACCCCGCACCTACGCTCCAGGTATCATGCAGACGCGTTCGGTATCAGCAAGCGCCATTGTCCACACACCAATACACACACCGCACCCGGACGCCTACCCGCGCCCCCCGATCCCCCTGTCCACCTCCCCAAAGCGCTCGCGAACCACAGCCGCGCCACCCACCCCATCCCCCAAATCCCGAACCCCAATTGCCAACCCCCAAACCCTGATCCCTGGCCCCCGACCCCTGAACCCTGACCCCTGACCCCTGATCAAAACACCCGCGACAACGCAAATATCGCCGGTATGATGATCGAAGTCGCCTGGAGGACCGTCAGCCAGCGGCGCTCTTCCTGGATCGGGATGATGACCCGGTCGCCGGCGCGGAGACTGAGCTGATCGAGGGTGCGGCCCTGGGCAATCGCCTGCTGCAGTGCCTCGCCGGTCCAGATCTTCTCCTTCCCGCGCTCGATCCGGATCTTGTCGAGCTTGGCCTGCGGGCGCGGGCCACCGGCGAGCATCAGGACGTCGGTCAGGAGGTCTTCCGCGCCGGCGCTGTAGAAGCCGGGTCGTTCCACCCCCTGGAGGACCGAGAGGCGGATCGTCGACTCGGCGTGGACCACGGGGTCGCGGATGTAGCGGGCGATCCCGGCGCGGAGGTGTGCCTCGACCTCGGAGCGGAGCACCCCGTCGAGCGGGATGTCGCCGAGCTGGGGGAGGCGGAGCGCGACGCCGGTCGGGGTCGAAACCACGGTGAAGGTACCGGTGAGCTGGTCCTGCCCGTGAACGGTGACGGAGATCTGGTCGCCCGCCTGGAAGTCGCCGCGCTCGAGCCGGGACTGGATGAGCTCGAGCTCGATCCTGGCGAGCGCTCTCGTCTCGGGCTTCGCGTCGTGCGCACTCGCGAGCTGGGTGTACTGCGCGCGGAGCGACTCGAGCTCGGCCCTGGTCATGAGGAGCCGCGCCCCGTTCTGGTAGGAGTCGAGCTGCGGCCAGCCGGTCCCGGTCCAGGCGAACGTGGTCAGCATGGCTAGGGCCAGCCGGCGCATAGCTCTTTGCATCTCACCCTCCAGCTAGGTGGTCTGTCCAGGGAACCCGCACGATGCGGGGGTCATTCGACGGTCACGCTCTTGGCCAGGTTGCGCGGCAGGTCCACGTCGCACCCGCGCAGCACGGCGATGTGGTACGCCAGGAGCTGGAGCGGGATCATGGTGACCAGCGGCGAGAGGAGCGTCGGGGATGCGTTGCATGTCCCGTACCAGCATCGTCGATTCGCTAGTAGGTCCGCGGCGGGCCTGGCCGAGGAAGATGCCGAAGAGGCGGAGCGCCGCGCATCGCCTCCAGGGTGTCGGCGGTCTCGCCGGACTGCGAGAGCGCGATCCCGGCCGAGTCGTGGCCGCGATACTCGAGTCGCCGCAGCCCGCCGAGGAGCAACGGTATCGCCTCTCGATTACCCACATACCCTAAGACTCCGCACATATACTTGACTCCGCATCGGTGTTTGGGTGTTTCACTCCTAGGAGTGGACGGATGCTACCGGCCAATCCGAACCGGGAAAGCTGGCCTAGTTTGTCGAGTAGTTGACCGGTATCGTCGCGCTCGGGGAGTACGGCGCCGCAGCGCGCGCAGATCAACGGCTCGAGGCGTCTTTCTTCCCAGACTCCACGTAGGAATGGCCGACCCGTCCTCCTGAGGATAGCTATCTGGATCTGTGTGCAGCTGCTGCAGAGCATCTCCTCGCTCCTGGCGGTCTAGACTCGGCTGCACCTGCGGCCGACGCCCCGGACAGGTGACGAGGTCGACCCAGCCGAGCGGGTTAGGCCATCTGGCTACAATCAAAGACGATACCGTCTCTCCGAGGAGCGCAGCGGCTCGATTGTCGGGCGTAAATGTATTTGACACAGGCAGAGTTAGCTAACACGGCCGAGAGCGTCGGCCGTATGCTCGGCGTTGCGATATCGCTACAAAGGGATTGGGGTTGCTGCAATCCGGACGCGCCGAATGGCGCTCCCCGATCGGTGCCGCCGTGCATGGAACGTGCATTGGCGCCGGCCGGATCCCCGGGGTACATGGTCCGGGCGTCGATTCGGTGCCAGGCGTTTCTTAATGCCTGATCTAGGATCCCGGTTCCCTTCGTGAACACGACCCTGGCGGCGCTCAGCGCGGGCGTGAACGAGTCAGCCGATATCGGTGGATAGTAGTTACCGGTGGTAGACAACACAGTGACCTCGTCACCGCCGCTCCCACTCGCCCTGCTGGCGAGCGGTCACGAGTGGCTTGCCCGCTCGCTGGAGAGCGTCCTCACGTCGGAAGGGTACGCCGTGCTGCGGGCGTACACCGCGGTCCAGGCGCTCGACCGTACGGTAGCCACCCGCCCCGACCTGATCTTCATCGCCTTCGACCTCGACCTCGCCGGTCCGGGGATCGAGTTCTGCCGGGAGCTCGCCACGCTCGAAGCGGCGTCGGACACGCCGCTCTTCCTGGTGACATCGCGCCGAGCCACGCGCCGGGAGCGGTTGGAGGCGCTGCGCGCCGGGGCATGGGAGGTGATCGGCTTCCCGTTCGACACCGAAGCGTTCATGCTGCAGCTCGCCCGGTACGTGCACCTGCGGCTCGGGCTGGCGCGCAGCCGGGAGGAGGGGCTGATCGATCCGCAGACCGGGCTCTACAACGTGCGGGGGGTGCTGCGTCGGGTCCGGGAGGAGGGGGCGGTGGCGAAGCGGTACCGGCTGCCGCTGTCGTGCGTGGTGCTGGGGCCGGGGGGACCGGAGGGGGGTGGGGCGGGGGGCGCTGAGTTCCCGGCACGGCGGATCGCCCGGGTGATCAGGGAGGGGTGCCGGGCGGGGGACGTCGTGGGCCGGCTCGGCCCGCGCGACTTCGCGGTGCTCGCCCCCGCGACCGATCCGGCGGGTGGGATGGCCCTGGCCAGGCGGATCACGGCCCGGCTGGAGGCGGCGCTAGCGGAGGTAGGGCCGGGGGAGAGGGTGGGGCGGGCGGGGCTCTGCGCGGTGCGGGACCTCGCGGCCTCGGCCATCCAACCGATCGAGCTCCTCGTCCGGGCGACGGTCGCACTACGACGCTCCCGCGCGGCCCCCGGCTCCGCGCTGGTGTACAGTTACTGATAACTCCGGCATCGCCACGGCGGGGTGTGTACTCCCCTTCCGCTCCAGGCGCCCCGTCTCACCCCCCGTGCCCCGCCTCGATGAGCCTGTCCGCCGCCATCACCAGCTTCCCCTCCTCGCCCACCTCTTCGTAACCCGCGATGTAGCTGTAATAGCGGTACGCCCCCCGCGCCGGCACCGCGTTGAGGATCGCGCCTAGGATCCTGACCGGGAGCCGGTCGAACATCGCCAGCTTGGCCTCGGTGAACTGCAGGTCGGTGTAGTCGGTGCGCAGGACGAGGAGCATATGCCCCGCGATCGTGCTGAGGACGAACGGGTCGACGCCGGCGCCGAGCGGGGGCGAGTCGATGATGATCACGTCGTACCGCTTGCGTATCTCGCCCAGGAACTCCGACATCTTGCGGGAGCCGAGCAGCTCGACGCCTCCCTGGAGCCGGGTCCCGCAGGGGAGGAGGTGGAGGTGGTGGAAGGGGGTGCTCCTGATCACCTCGTCGAGCTGCGCCTCGCCGGTCAGGTAGTCGGTCAGCCCGGGCTTGCCGGTCAGCCCCAGGAGCCGGTGTTGGCTGCCGCGCCGGATATCGCCGTCGATCAGGAGGGTACGGTGTCCCTGGTCGCTGAAGGAGAGGGAGAGGTTCCCGGAGATGAAGGACTTGCCGTCACCGCTCCCCGAGCTGGTGATCACGGTGACCAGTGGCCCGGCGGTACCGTAGGCGTGCCGCAGACTGAGGCGCAGTTCGCGGAACGCCTCGATCACCTGATTGGTATCCGTCGCCCCCTTCCCGCGCGCCTCCTTGATGTAGGGCACCGCGCCGAGGATCTTGAGGTTCATCCCCTGGGTCACCTGTTCCGGGTAGCGCATCCGCGGGTCGAAGCGGTCGCGCAGCACCGCGCCGAGCAAGCCGAGGGCGAGGCTCCCGGCGAAGGCCATCAGCATGACCCTGACCTGCATGTCGACCACCGGCCGGCGGGGCGCGATCGCCCACTCGAGGATCCGTACGTCCGGGATGCTGCTCACCGCCGCCAGGCGCGCCGTCTCGTAGCGCATGCGCAGGCTGCTGTACAGCTCTTCCGCCATCCGCATCTGGCGCGTGAGCTGCGCCTCCTGGAGCTGCCGGGCGGGGATCTGCTGCAGCTCGGCCGACGCCGCGCGCACGTTCGCCTCGATCTGAGCGTAGCGGTTGTCGAGCTCGGCGATCAGCGCACGGGCGAGGAACGGGATCGTCTCGCGCTCGAGGATCGCTATCCTGTCCAGGAGCGCACGGACGGCCGGGTGCTCGTCGGTGTACTGTGTCTGGAGCGCGCGGAGCTCGGTCCGGAGCTCGGTCAGGGTCTTGAGCGCGGCCGAGAGCTCCGAGGAGTTGCGGACCGCGCCGATGTACTCGAGCGCCGCGACCGAGATCGGCCCGTCACCGGTCCGGTTCAGGACCTGCATGATCGCGTCCCGGTCACGACGGATCTGGTCCTGCTCGATCTTCATGTCGAAGAAGTTGTTGAAGACCGGGTCGCGGGTCTGCACGAGCCCCGGCGCGACCGGAGTGGCGCGCTCGGTCGGCTCGGTGATCGTGGCGATGCGAAAGCTCTCGAGCTCGTTGTCGGCCTGGCGCAACCGCTCCTCCGCGCGCTGCAGCTGTTCGTAGAGCAGCGCCGCCTGCTCGTTCAGCTTGGCGTTCTTCATCTCGGTCGCGATATCGACGAGCCGCCTGGTGACCGCGTTGACCGTGGCGGCGATCTGGTCGGGATCGGAGCCGGTGAGTTGGATGCGGAGGAAGTTTGGGGTGGTCATCACCGGGGTGATGTTCTGCCCGAGCCGCCGCGCGATGTCGCGGGGGTTGGAGACGACGAACTTGATCGACCGGCCCGGCGTGAGCCCGCTCGCGGGCGGCACCCAGACGAAGCCGAGCGCCTGCCCGACCGAGTCCCCGACCACCCCCGTCTGGATGATCTCCTTGTCTTTACCGGTAAGGGTGAAGCGTTCGCCATCCTCGGAGATGGTCAGGGTATAGCTCCCCGGCCGGAACTTCTCCGCGAGCTGGAACTCTTCGAACAGCGTCGAGTCGGCGCGTTCGGCGGGGTGGAGGAAGAGCTTCAGCTCCTGGACGACGTTGTCGAGGACGACGTAGGAACGGAGCAGGTCTATCCACCCGGCGGCCTGTAGGAGCTGCCCGGCGCGGATCGGCCCCTGCTGCGCCGCCTCTCCCTGAGCCGGAACCTCGACCCAGATGGTGGAACGCGCCTCGTACTCCGCCGGGAGGTAGGCGCCGATCCCCGCGCCCGCCGCGGTGCCGAGCACGACCGTGGCGGCGATCCACCACTTGTAGCGGCGGATCGCCCCCAGCGCGCGGCGGATTTCCATCGACGTCGTCTCGTCGACCGGGGGTAGTTCCTCGAAGTCGTCGCCTACATGGAATGCTGCTGGTTGTTTCGAAGCCGACGAGATGACCAGGTCGTGCCGTTCGGGATCGGTGGGGACGTGCTTCGGCATCAGTCGGTCTCACTTATCCTCGGTAAATGGTTCACCGCGGGCGCAAAGCGATCGGTGCTGCGTTCAGCAAGCCGGGTACCGTCGCGGCGCCGGGCGGTGTAGGTCGGTAGGAGGAGAACGACTTCGGGGGGAGTGAGGAGGCCAGTTCAGCTGCGGCGGCCGCGGACTGGCCGCCGCAGCTGTCGTACGCGCGCCACGACTGTGCTGCCGGCCGGCGCTCGATCGGGCCGGCTAGCCGTCGCGTTCGCTTCCGCTGCTGTCGGGTCGGGGAGACTGCCCCCTGACGGGCTCGCCGAGCAGTTTCGGTGTCGGGATCCGGATCTGCACGGACTCCGGCTCCGTAGGGGCGATATGACTCGGGAGCGGCAGCTCCGGTGGCGGCCCGAACTTCGGCGCGAGCGCGGCGCTGGTGTAGCGGCTCGCGGGGTTCCAGAGGATCCACTCGGTGAGCCCGGCGTCGTACGTCGCCTGGATCTGGGCCCTGACTTCGGCGGGGCCGTAGTTCGGCCAGCCGAGCGAGAAGTCCTGCAGCCAGGGGCGGATCCGGGCGGCCCCCTCGATCCGGGCGGAGCGGCGGACGGCGAACTCGAGCGCGGTCCGCACCGTCCGGTACGGATCGGCGTTCGGCACGGGGATCCCATAGGAGCCGCGGGCGAAGTGGGACGGATAGACCATCGGGAGGAGCGCGTCGGTCACATCTGCGAGGTCTTCCCACCGCTGGCCGATCCCGAGGTCGTTCCCCACCGAGACCGTGAGCCCGAAGACGTCGGCGGTGATGGGGACGCCGAGGTCGGCCAGCTCCTCCCGCGAGTAGCGCAGGAACTCCCGGATCGCCTGGCTCATCGAGCGGCCGTTGCGCGCCGGGAAGACCGCGTCCTTGAGGTAACGCGCCGGGACGTCGGGGAAGCGGACGTAGTCCCACTGTATCTCGGAGAAGCCGAGGAGGACCGCCTCACGGGCGAGGGCGATGTTGTAGTCCCAGACCTCGCGGTTGTAGGGGTCGACCCACTTCACCCCCTTGTCATCCTGCCAGACCTGGCCATCCTCGGTCTGGATCGCCAGGTCCGGGCGCCTCTCGGCGAGCACCGGGTCCTTGAAGACGACGATGCGCGCGATGGGGTAGATCCCCGCAGCCCGGAGCTCGGCGATGAGTTTGCGCGGGTCGGGGATGTAGGAGCGTACCGCCCCGATCGCGCGCGCCACCCCCACCCCCGACTGGTAGCTGACCTCGCCGCCTTCCTTGATGTCGATGACGAAGGTGTTGATCTCGGACCAGGAGGCCAGCGCGATGAGCTCGGCGCGGCGCTTCGTGGAGCCGGCGGCCCAGGCGTTCAGGTAGATCCCGCGCACGGCCTCCGGCTTCGGCGTCAGCGGCGCGGGGGGGTGCGGAAAACGGTTCGCGCCGACCAGGACGGCCGGCGCGGCAGGGTTCTCGTCTCGCGCTGCGGGCGCGGGCGGATCGGCTGGAGTGGGTGGGAGCGGGAAGTTGTCGAAAACGACGTCGTCTACAGTTTCGACGTTGCTCGCCGCGCCCGCAGCTCCGTTCACGCCCGCCGGCGTCTCCGCGATGCGGCCGAACTGGCCGCGCTGCGTGAGGACGAGCGCACCGACCCCGAGGAGGAGGGGCGTGCCGAAGCGGAGCCCGAGCGCGCGCAGGCGACGCCGTCTATGCCTGCGTAGTGGTCCGGTCATCAATACTTCTGCAACGAGGGATCGACTTCATCCGCCCAGGCCAGGATCCCCCCCTTGAGGTTGAGGAGCCGGTGGAACCCGGCCTCGCGGAGCTGGCGTAGCGCCCGGGCGCTCCGGCCGCCGGAACGGCACTGCAGGACGATCTCGCTCTCCCGGTCGAGCTCCCCGATGAACTCCGGGAGCTCCCGCAGCGGGATGAGCCGCGCGCCCAGCTCGCCCAGGTTCGCGATCTCCCATTCGTACGGCTCGCGCACGTCTATGATCTGGAGCCGGTCCCCCCGGTCGAGCCGTGCCTTGAGCTCCGTCGGCGTGATCTCGGGGATCGTGTCTTCCATTTCCGAACTCGGTTTCAATCCGCAGAACACTTCGTAATCGATCAGTTTGGTGATGCTCGGCCGCTCGCCGCAGGCCGGGCAGTTCGGGTTCTTGCGGAGGCGTAGTTCGCGCCACCGCATGGCGAGGCCGTCGAAGAGGAGGAGCCGGCCGCTGAGTGGTTCGCCGACACCGAGGATCAACTTGATGGCCTCGAGCGCCTGGTGTGTCCCGACGATCCCTGGGAGCACGCCGAGCACGCCGCCTTCTGCACAGTTGGGTACCAGTCCGGGCGGCGGTGGTTCCCGGAAGAGGCAGCGGTAGCAGGGGCCGTCCTTGGCGCCGAAGACCGAGATCTGGCCTTCGAAGCGCAGGATCGCCCCGTAGACGAACGGCTTCCCGAGGAGGACGCAGGCGTCGTTGACGAGGTAGCGTGTCGGGAAGTTGTCGGATCCATCCACCACCAGGTCGTACTGCGCCAGGATCTCGAGAGCGTTCTCGCTGGTGAGCCGGACCGGGTGCGGTACCACCTCGACGTGGGGGTTGAGCGCCCGGATCCGAGCCATCGCCGCCTCGAGCTTGGGGCGCCCCACGTCGTCTACCCCGTAGAGGACCTGGCGCTGCAGGTTGGTCAGGTCGACGTCGTCGAACTCGACGATCCCGATGGTCCCGACCCCGGCCGCGGCGAGGTAGAGTCCGAGGGGTGAGCCCAGCCCGCCGGCGCCGACGAGCAGGATCCGCGCCGCGCGCAGCTTGCGCTGGCCCTCCCACCCGACCTCTGGCAGCGTGATGTGCCGGCTATAGCGGATGATCTCTTCCTGCGAGAGCCCGGAGGGGTGGACCGCCGGCTCGGTGGCGCGGGCGCCGTCGGGGGTTGCTCCGGTAGACGACGTCGTCCGCCTCGCCGTCGCGGGCGCTGCCGCTCCCGTGGCGCCCCTCGGCGCGATGGCGATCGTATCCCCCGGCGCGAGGGTGGTGGCGCCCTGGGGGTCGCGGACGACGTCGTCGTTCAGGAAGATGTCCACGTCGGGGCGGAGCGCGCCGGCCTCGGTGTAGAGGTGTCGCTGCAACAGTGGGTGTTGCGTGGATGCCGCAGCGAGCGCGGCCTCGACGGTCCGCGCCTCGACCTCTATCGATTCCATCCCGCCGCAGCAGTCGCGCAGGGGGGCGGGGAGCTTTATCGTGACCTGCATGGTTCCTCCCTTCCCTCCTCCAGGGGCCGGAGGGGGTGTTGGACGAAGGTGGTGCGATCGTCGGGCGTCGGTCGGCCGCGCACCGTTCCGGTGTATCTACCCCCGACCGCCACGATCAGGTAGCCGTACCGGGGACGGGCTGGCCGAGGAGAGAGAGCAGGAGTTCGGCGTTGCGGGCGGCGCCGCCGAGCCGGGAGCGGACGAAGATCTTGGCCGCGGCGCTGGCTTCGACTCGTTCGACCGGGCGGAGGGCGTAGCGTGCGATCGCCGCGTAGAGCGCGGCCTCGCCCGAGACGATCTTCCCGCCGCCGGCGCGGGCGAGGTCGTCGGCTTCGAGGGAGTTGCCGAGGCGCGGGCCGAAGAGGACCGGCACCCCGAGCGCGGCCGGCTCGATGACGGAGTGCAGCCCCGCGTTGCCGAACCCGCCGCCCACGTACGCCATCCGTGCGACCGCGTAGATCTCGGCGAGGACGCCGACGCGGTCGACCACGACGACCTGGGGGAGCGGGGCGTCGTTCGACTCGATCTCACCGAGCCGCGCGTGCCGCAACCCGGCCTGTTTCAGCCGGGCCTCGAGCCCGGCGAGGTGGGCTGGGGTCGGCTCGTGCGGCGCGATGATCAGGCGGATCGGCACTTTGTCGAGCACGCGCGCGCAGGCGGGGACGAGGAGCGCCTCGTCGGCGGGCCAGGTCGAGCCGGCGACGAGGGTCTCGACGTTCGGGTCGTGGAGCCGGCGCAGTAGCGGCCGTTCGATGAGGGCGGTGTCGCCGCCGAGCGCCGCGATGCGGGCCCAGACCTGATCGAAGCGGGCGTCGCCGGTGACCTGTACGCGCTCCGGGGGGACGCCGAGCGAGGCGAACCGTTCGGCATCGCCCTTGGCCACGGCGCCGACGAGGTCGAGGCGCCGGTAGCCGGGGCCGAGGAGGAAGCGGGCGGGGCCGCGGAGCCGGCTCGATCCGGCGGCGAGGACCGCGTTGACCAGCGCGAGTCGGGTACCTTGGCGTTTGGCCTCGCGGGCCAGGACCGGCCAGATCTCGGTCCGGACGAAGGCGATGAGGTCGGGCCGGAGGGCGGCGAGCGCGCGGCGCGATTCGCTCGTGAGGTCCCAGGGGAGGTAGCCGGCGAAGTCGGCGCCGACGCGCGGCGCGATCCGTTCGGCGGAGGGGGAGAAGAAGGTGAAGACCACCTGCACGTCGGGGTACCGCTCGCGTAGCGCGCCGATGATCGCTTGCGCCATGAGCCCCTCCCCGACGGAGGGCGCGTGCACCCATACCAGCGGGCGGTGTTGCTCCCGTGCCTCAGTTGCCCACTCCACCAGTCGACTGGCCGCCACACTCCGGCCGGCCAGGCCACGGGCCAGCTTGGGGTGGAACGGTGCGGCTAGCCGCAGGAGCGGCCGCGCCCCGCGCAGCGTCGTCTCGTAGAGTAACTCACGGGTGTGCATGATCATAAGCTATCCCACCCACCGCCCGGAAGACAAGCCGGGCATGGGGTGCACCCCCCCCTGGTATGAATCGCCGAAACGCTGTATGATGACATGATGCAGCGGGTGCTGCCGGCCTACCGTAACAGTGGCCGGGAAAATGCATCTGCCGCGCCGGGGCAACGCACCGCTGAGCTTTGCCCCTTTTCTTTTGCAATCACACGACCGCCGCAGGTCTTTTTTCGGCTCTTACGCGGGAGCCTCGGAGGCGCTGTCCGCCTCGAATTCTTCAAGCCACAATCAACAACTTCACGGAGGTGAGTAGGTGACCAACCCGCTCACGGGCACTCGTCGTGCCCAGATGAGAACCGGTACCGGTGCGGCCCGGGACCAACTCCCCGCGACGAAGCCACTACCCATCACGACCGATCAGAAGGCGACGATCGAGATCCTGATCGTCGATGATGAACACACCTTACGTGAGAGTTGTGCCAGTTTGTTGAGGGGCGAGGGCTACAACGTCACGATCTGTGGTCGTGGCGACGACGCCCGCCAGCTACTCGAGCGGCGGGCGTTCGACATCGTCCTCCTCGACCTCTACATGAGCCAGGTCCCCGGCACGGAGCTGCTCGCGGCGGCGCTGCAGAAGCGGCCGGAGACGCTGGTGATAGTCATGACCGGCAACCCCTCGGTGGTTTCGAGCGTCGAGGCGTTGCGTGCCGGTGCGTGGGACTATCTGCCGAAGCCCTTCTCGGCCGGGCACCTGCTGATCCTGGTCGGCCGCGCGGCGCACATGGTGCTGGTCGCGCGGGAGACGAGCCAGCAGCAGGCCGAGCTGCGGGAGGAGCACGGCCATTCGGAGAAGCTGACGATCCTCGGCCAGTCCCCGGCCTTCGTGAACGTGATCGAGCTCGCGCGAAAGGTCGCGCGAACCGATGCGAGCGTCTTCATCACCGGCGAGAGCGGGACGGGGAAGGAGATGATCGCGCAGTTCATCCATCGGCACAGCCGCCGGAGCAGCCGGCCGATGGTCGCGGTCAACTGCGCCGCGCTCCCCGAGACCCTCCTCGAGTCGGAGATGTTCGGGCACGTGAAGGGTGCCTTCACCGGCGCGATCCGCGACAAGGCCGGGCTCCTCGAGACCGCCAACGGCGGGACGCTCTTCCTCGATGAGCTGACCGAGATGTCGCAGGCGATCCAGGCCAAGCTGCTGCGGGTCCTGCAGGACGGGGTGGTGCGGCGGGTGGGGAGCGAGTCGACCGACGCGGTGGTCAACGTCCGGTTCATCGCCGCGACGAACCGCGACCCCGAGCAGGCGGTCGAGGAGGGGATCCTGCGCCGGGACCTCTACTACCGCCTCCGGGTCGTCCCGATCCGCGTCCCTCCCCTGCGTGAGCGGCTGGCCGACATCCCGATCCTGGCCAACCACTTCCTGGCGTACTACTGGGCGCGGCACCGCGAGCCGGGCGCGAAGCTCCCGACCCTCAGCAAAGCCGCGATCGAGCTCCTGCAGGCGCAGCCCTGGCCCGGGAACGTGCGCGAGTTGCAGAACGTGATGGAGCACGCGGTCGTACTCCTCGAGCCGGGGTGCGAGATCCAGCCGGAAGACCTCCCCTTCGTCGACATCAAGAAGGCGGTTCAGGGGAGCGCGCCGGGGAGCTGCGAGATCAAGTTCTACGACGAGCCGTACCACGTCGCCCGGGAGCGCGTCATCTCGCAGTTCGAGCAGGGGTACCTCGGCTGGATCATCGACCGCGCCGGCGGCAACATGTCGCGCTCGGCCCGGTTGGCGGGTGTGGACCGTACCACCCTCTATCGGCTCATGGAGAAGCACGGTCTCCAGCGCAACACCATCATCAGCCCCAAGTGAGGATCGAACAGGTAGCACCCCCACAGGGGGCAGTGCCGCTGCACACCTCGTACATCGCGTGCGGCGGCGATGATGTCGTGGCAACGGTAACTGATGTAGCAGGAGCAGCAGACCTCTGGACGGCGATCCGCGAGCCGTGGCTGCGTGCCGCAGCTCGCCAGCTCATGGCGCGGCTGGAGTCTTCGGGCTGCCAGGGGGCCTGCGGCTCCGAGCTGGCCGACACGCTGATCCTCCTGGCGCGGGCGGTCGCGGGGACGGCGGCGCCGGAGGAGGTGGTCCCGGGGACCGCGATCGGCCGGGTCGAACGACGTCGTCTACTCGACCTACTCCGCCACACCACCCTAGCCCTCTGGCGCGAGGACCCGCCGCCCGCCGCGGAGATGCTCGAGTGGCTGGACGCGTTCGAGCGGGTCGAGGAGGCGCTCGCGCCCAGGTGGTGCGACGACTTCGCGGCCTACCTCTCGATGCCGACCAGCTTCGAGCTCCTCGTCGAGGTCGCGCACGACCTGCGCTCCCCGCTCACCTCGATCCTCTTCCTCTCCGAGGTCCTCCTCCAGGAGCGCAGCGGCGAGGTCAACGAGGTGCAGCGGCGCCAGCTCGGCATCATCTACAGCGCCGCGCTGGGGCTCCTCTCCATGGCGAGCGACATGATCGAGTTCGCCCGGGGCGGCGACCAGCTCATGGAGCGCGAGACGACCGACTTCTCGGTCGCCGAGATCTTCGACTCGGTCCGCGACATCGTCCAGCCGATGGCGGAGGAGAAGGGGCTGGCGCTGCGACTCTTCCCGCCGGCGGTCGACCTGCGCCGCGGCCACCCCGTCGCGCTGAGCCGCGCGCTCCTCAACCTGACGACGAACGCGCTCAAGTTCACCGAGGAGGGGCTCGTCGAGATCGTGGCGCGCCCCATCGGACCACGGCGCCTGGAGTTCTCGGTCCGCGACACCGGCCCGGGGATCGACCCGCAGGTGATGCGTTCCCTCTATCGCCCCTTCCGCCGCTCCCCCGGCCAGGAGCGCTACCACTTCTCCGGGAGCGGGCTCGGGTTGGTCATCACCCGGCGGCTGGTAGAGGCGATGGGCTCACGGCTGGAGTTCGAGACCGATCCGAAATGGGGGACCAGGTTCTACTTCGTGCTGGAGCTGCCGCCGGCGTGATACCGGATGTGGCCGAACCGGGTACCTGGCCCGGTCGGCCGCGCGTCTCGTGGCCCCGTGTTGGCGCTCCCCTACAGCAGTCGTCCTGGCGCCACGGAACGAGCCGTCCCCCGGTTTCCCAGCCGCTCGGCCATCGCCGTAATTCGTTGTAACCCATAGCACTTCCACCCCCACACACCCCGACCGATCCAAGCATGGCGGTTGCACCGCGGCGGGTGGCCTCTGCTGGTCGAGGCCGTCGCACGGTGTTCCCCATAACGCTGCAGAGGATCGGCCGCCATGCGCAATCTGATTGGTGAAACGGAGACACTGGAGACAGCTCTTCCGAGCGCGGGTCGACTGACGGAACTCGAACCGCGCTCCGGCACCAATGGTGGGGTGGGTGAATCGAGTGTGCAGGCGGTGCGCATACTCCCGGCCGGACCGATCCCGCGCGAGGACAGGTTGTGCCGGGCGTTGAACGTGGCCGTGGCGTTGCTAGGGCTGATCCTGGCGCTCCCGTTGATGATCGTCATAGCGATCCTGGTCAAGCTCTCCTCGCCTGGCCCGATCTTCTTCACGCAACCGCGGGTGGGGCTGGACTCGCGCCGCAACTTGCTGGGCTCGACGAACCACCGGCGCGAGGTCGATTACGGCGGGAAGATCTTTCGGATCTACAAGTTCCGGACGATGCGCGTCACCCCGGAGACCCGGCAGGTCTGGGCGACCCCGGACGACCCGCGGGTGACCCCGGTCGGCCGGTTCCTCCGTCGTTACCGGCTGGACGAGTTGCCGCAGCTCATCAATGTCTTACGCGGCGAGATGAACGTGGTCGGTCCTCGGCCGGAGCAGCCCGAGATCTTCATGGAGCTGCGGAACCGGATCGAGAACTACGCCTGGCGTCAACGTGTCCTCCCGGGTATCACGGGGTGGGCGCAGATCAACCAGCACTACGACCGTTCGCTCGAGGATGTGGAGCGTAAGCTCGCCTTCGACCTCGAGTATCTGGAGCGGCGGTCGTGGCGGGAAGATCTGCGCATCATGCTCCGCACCGTACCGGTCATCCTCCTGCGCCGCGGTGGGTGGTAGCGGCGGGGGCGGGTACGGCGTCACGTCGCGTTGGTTCCCAGGTCGGATTCTGCACCCCTCTCATAGCCAGGACGGCGGCGTGGATCGCCGCGAGGTTCCCGATCAGGAGGAACGCCGGTAGGGCGAGCAGGCGCGGCGGCTTGCTCCCCTCCGGCCAGCGCCACCCCGCGAAGGCGAGGAGTGCGCCGGCGAGCCCGGCGCCGAGGAGCCAGCGGGCGGTGGTGTGCTCGAGCGACAGGATCGCTACCCCGAGGGCGGCGCCGAGGAGCGCCCAGGGGACGGCCCACCGGCAGATCTTGTGGCTGAAGAGCATCCAGGCGAAGACACCGTAGCGGCGCGGGTCGAGGAGGTGGCGCTTGTAGCGGAGCGTCTGCATACCCCGGATCATCGTGCGGAGCTTCCTTCGGTACTCGCGCTGGAGGGAGCCGGCGCGCGGGACGTAGCAGATCGCGTCGTTCACCGTGGTCGCGCGGTAGCCGTGCTCGTGGGCGTGCAGCGCCGCGGCGAAGTCACGGCTCAGCGCATCCGGCAGGGTCAACCGGTGCAGGTCGGCGCGGATCGCGTAGCAGCACCCCGAGGCGCCGATGATCCCGTAGATGCGGTCTTCGAGCTCCCGGATCTTCATCTCGTACCCCACGTACCCCGACTCACCGGCGTTGGGATCGCCGTCGATACGTGCGACGCTGATGTCCCTGGCCGACGCGACCCCGACGGTCGGGTCGGCGAAGCGTGCGACCAGGCGTTTGGGAGCCGCCGGATCGATCCGGATCGAGGCGTCGGTGTTGATGACGATCTCGCCGCGCAGGTGTACGCGCGCGGCGTTCTCGGCGGCGGTCTTCCCGCTCCGGCGCGGCATGCGCAGCAGCTCCACACCGCGGTCGGCGTACTCCGCCACGATCTCGTCGGTCCGGTCGGTCGAGGCGTCCGAGACGATCAGGATCTGCCGGCGATCCTCTGGATAGTCGAGGGCCAGCAGACTCTCGATCAACCCGCGGATCTGGGCCTCCTCGTTGTAGACGGGGACGGTGATGCTGAGGTATGGCCACTCCCGCGGCGCCTCGCCAGCGCCGGTGTCGGGCGGGGGCGTGGTCCGCCTCTTCGCCCTACGGAGGGAGCTCCAGCACAGGAGTACGAGCGGGTAGCCGAAATAGGTGTAGAAGGCCAGCGCACCCGCGCCGATGATGAGTATCCAGGCCGTGGTCATCGTATCACCCAAGAGCGGTATTCGGGACGGAGATCGCGATAGAGAGCTTCGTAGAGTTCGAGGGTTCGGCTCAGGTCGAACTCCTCGTACAGGCGCCGGCGCGCGGCGGCGGCGCGGTTGGCGGCGGCGGCGCGGTCGTGGTAGACCGCTTCGATGGCCAGGGCGAGTGCGTCGGAATCGTCTGGCGGGACGAGGATCGCCTCGCGCGGGGTGACGACCTCCGGCACCCCGCCCACGTCGGTCGCGATCACGGGGACCCCGGCGGCCATCGCCTCGAAGAGCACGATCGGCATCCCCTCGGTCCGGGAGCTGAGAATCAGGGCGTCGAAGGCGGCGAGGAGCCGGCCGGCGTCGGGGACGGTCCCGTGCCATCGCACGCGCCAGGCGAGGGGTGAGGCGGAGGTGATCCGTTCGAGACGCATCCGTTCGGGGCCGTCGCCCAGGAACGATACGACGTAGGGGATGTGCCCGAGCCGGCCGAGCGCCTCGATCAAGGTGTCGGGCCCCTTCTCGAGGCTGAGCCGGCCGACCCACCCGATCTGGAACTGGTCGCCGGTGATCCCGAGCGCGCGTCTGGCGGCGGCGCGGTCGAGTGGCGCCGGCTCGCCGTTCCAGCCGTTGGGGACCACGCGGATCCGCTCGGCGGGTACGCCGTCCCAGGCGAGGTCGCGGGCGAGGCGGCGGGAGACGGCGCAGACGGCGTCGAACCGTCGCAACGACCGTCGTTGCAGCGCCTCGTAGAACCGGTTCTTGAGTCCACCGCCGGTGAAGCCGTGGATCGTGGTGACCACTGGCACCCCCAGCCGCCGCGCGGCCGTCCCCCCGATCAGGTCGGGGCGGTAGCCGTGGGTGTGGACCAGGTGCGGCCAGAGACGCCGGCAGAGATCGCCGATCTGCCGGTACTCCTGGCGGTAACCCCGGTTCGGGACGACAACCGGGACCACATTGACGTCGCCATCCCGGAGGTTGCGCAACATCGGGTGGTCCTCGTCCGCCTCCGGCCCCTGCACCGCCGCGACGTAAACGTCGTGTCCCTGCCTACGTTGCCCGAGCGCCAGCGCCTCGACCACCCGGGGCAACCCACCGACCGGTCCCAGCGCCAGGACGTGGAGGATGGTCAGCCGATCAGAGCTCTCCGCGTTCATTCGCCTCCTCTCTCTGTGTAGCAGGGCTGCTACGGTCCGTGGGTCCACACCACAACCTCGCCCCATCGTTTGGTCGCCGATTGAAGGGAAAGGTGCGGGTATAGCCGCGCTCCACGACGCGGGAATCGCGGCGTCGTTGGTCGTATTGGCGCTAGTCAGGAAGAAGCCGTTTCCCGACCCGATCCGCCCACCCGCCGTGCCCGGCCCCTCTATTGCATACGCCGAGCCTCGCCGCGCCTTTCGAGCACGAAAACGCTCTATCAGTGGTTGGAGAAAGCACTTGAACGGGATCAAATCTCTGCTACTCGCCGCCTCCCGCGTCCCCGGTGTGGCTGCGGAGCTGGCCAGTGGGGCGCTGCGTGATTTCGACGTCCTAGACGACGTCGTCTCGCCGACCGGCGGGGCCCTGGGCGACCTCACCGGGCTCGACGATCCGCCTGACGGCCGATCCCGCGGAGAGCACACCGCACCGCCCCGTTCCGCCCCGCCCCCGGCGCCCCCCCCTGCTCCCGAGCCGCGCACCGAACAGGCATGAGCGGTTCGAAGATTCGTCTCATCCAGGTCGTCCCGGGGCTGCAGCTCGGCGGGATGGAGCAGGTGGTGATCCAGCTCACGCGGGTCCTCGACCGGGACCGCTTCGACGTCAGCGTCCTCTGCCTCCGCTCGGAGGGGCCGTTCGCCGAGGAGCTGCGTGACGCTGGGATCCCGGTCCTGCGGTTGGAGCAACGCTCGGCCGGGCCGGACTACTTCGCCTTCCGCCGGCTCTGGGCCTCCTTCCGGCGCGACCCGGTGACCGTCGTGCACACGCACAACACGGAAGCGATGCTGACCGCGGGGCTGGGTGGTGCGCTGGCGCGGGTCCCGACGCTGGTGCACACGGACCACGCGCGGGAGTTCCCGGACAAGCTCCGCTACATGGTGGCCGAGCACCTCATCGCGCGCGCCTACTACCGCGTGGTCGGGGTCTCGGACCACACGACCCGGGAGCTGGCCCGTTACGAGAAGATCCCGCGACACAAGCTGATGACGATCCCGAACGGGATCGACCCCGCGCCCTTCGCGGCCGCGGCGGAACCGGGCGCGACCCGGCAGGCGCTGGGGATCGCGGGGCGCGGCCCCGTCCTCGGGATCGGCGCCAAGCTCCGCCCCGAGAAGCGGATCGGCGACCTGATCGAGGCCGTCTCTCATCTGCGTGCAGAGTTCCCGGAGATCGTCCTGCTGATCGCCGGGGTCGGCGGCGAGGAGGAGCGGCTGCGGCGGGCTGCGGCGGACCACGGCGTCGCCGACGCGGTCCGTTTCCTGGGGTTGCGACGCGATATGCCGGACATCCTGCGCGCGCTGGACGTCATGGTCCTCCCCTCCTCGCGGGAGGGGAACCCGATGATCCTCCTCGAAGCGCTCGCCGCCGGGGTCCCGGTCGTCGCCTCGCGGGTGGGCGGGATACCGGAGGTGATCGAGCACGGCCGGAACGGCTCGCTGGTCGAGCCGTTCCGGCCGCGTGCGCTCGCGGGGGAGCTCGCGCGCCTCCTCAGGGATCCGGAGCTACGGGCGCGCTACAGCCGCGAGGGGCGGCGCACCTTCGAGGAGCGCTACAGCGCGCAGGCGATGGCCCGGCGCTATGAAGCCATCTATCTCCGGCAGGCCAACACACAGGCCGGGGGGAGGGAGAAAGTGATCGCAACGACGAGAGGTGGGTTCCGCCGATGACGGAGAGTGGTACCTCGATCCCGCAGCCGTTTCACCAGACCGCCGCGGCCCCCGACCGCGACCGCCTGTTACTGATCAGCTACCACTTCCCCCCCGGCCAGGCCACCGGCGCCCTGCGCTGGCAGCGGCTCTCCACCTTCGCCGCGGCGCGCGGGTGGGCGCTGGATGTGATCACCCTCGACCCCGCGCACCTGGGCAGCACCGACCCGACGAGGTTGGCCGAGCTCCCCGCCGGGGTCCGGATCTTCGGCGTGCCGCCCGCCGGACCGCCCGTCGTGGATCGGTTGCTGGAAGGAGGGTGGCGGCTCTACCGCGGGTTCCGGGAGCGGCGGGAGCGGTCCCGGACGACGTCGCCTGGCAGAGCTGCTCCGGCGAGCGGGCCGCGCCAGGTGAAGCGGGACGGGATCCGGCGTCACGAGCTGCGCTGGCTCCCACGCTCGCCCCGTGACCTGATCCGGGCCTACAACGCCTGGCTGGAGTTCGCGCACGAGGGTCGCTGGGCGCGCCGCGCCGCCGCGCTCGCCGCCCGGCTCGCGGGGGGGGCTACCCCGATCCGCGCGGTGATCGCCTGCGGCCCCCCGCACATGACCCACGAGGCGGGCCGGCTGGCCAGCATCCGGCTCGGGGTCCCCTTCATCATGGACATGCGCGACCCCTGGAGCACGGTGCCGCGGCTGCACGAACCGCTGGCGAGCCCGCTCTGGTACGCGCTCGCGGAGTACCACGAGCGGCGCGCCGTGGCGCGGAGCACCCTGGTGGTGACCAACACCATGCCGGCGATGCGGGCACTGCGGGAGCGCTACCCCGAGAGCGCCGAACGCGTCATCACCGTCATGAACGGCTTCGACGACGAGCCGCTCCCGCCCCCAGCGCCCGAGACACGCTTCCTGATGGCGTACGCCGGCGCGATCTACACCAACCGCGACCCGCGGCTCCTCTTCCGCGCCGCGGCGCGGGTGATCCGCGAGCTCGGGCTCACGCCCGCCGACTTCGGGCTCGAGTTCATGGGCCACGTAGCCGTCCTGCACGACACCCCGCTCGAGGAGCTCGCGCGGGCGGAGGGCATCTCTGAGTACGTGCGGCTCCATCCCCCCGCCCCGCGCCGCGCCGCGCTCGAGTTCCTCGCCCGCGCGGCGGTCCTCATCTCGCTCCCCCAGGACGTCGAGACCGCGATCCCGTCCAAGGTCTTCGATTACATGCGCTTCCACGCCTGGCTCCTGGCGCTGGTGGAACGGGACACCGCCACGGAGCTGGTGCTGCGCGGGACCGGTGCCGACGTCGTCGCGCCGAATGACCTGGACGGGCTGACCTCGTTGATACGCGAGCGCTACCTGCAGTTCCGGGCAGGGTACCGGCCGCCCCCGATCGCGGAGCGGGCGGAGCAGCTCAGCCGCCGGGCACAGGCGGAGATCTTCTTCGGCGCGCTGGAGCGCGCCCTGGCCGGGGGGTGACCGATGCTCGAGACCGAACGTGAAAGGCCGTTGAGCTTCCAGCAGCGGGTCGTCCGCTCGTTCCTCTGGATGGGGGGCGGGCAGGTCCTCGGCCAGGCCGTGACCTGGCTCTCCACCCTCGTCGTCATCCGGCTCCTCACCCCGATGGACTATGGGCTGATGACGATGGCGATGATCTTCCTCGGCTTCCTCTTCGTGATCGCCGACCTGGGGATCGGGGCGGCGGCAATCCAGACGAGGGAACTGGCCGAGGAGGAGCTGCCGACGATGGCCGCGGCGATCCTGCTGACGTGCGGCGCGGGGTTCTTCCTCACCCAGCTGGCCGCGCCCTGGCTCGCCGTCTTCTTCCGCGAGCCGCGCGTCACGCCGATCGTGCGGGTCCTCGCGCTCAACTTCCCGCTGATGGCGATCTATCACCTCCCCCAGGCCAGGTTGGTGCGGGAGCTGGAGTTCGACGTCAAGGCCCGGGTCGACCTGCTCGTGGCATTCGCCTCGGCCGGAACCTCGCTCGTGATGGCGCTGGCCGGGGCGGGGGTCTGGGCGCTCGTCGGGGGGGTGCTCGCCCAGAACGCGGCCCGCGCCCTCTTCTTCCAGCTCGCGCGGCCGACCTCGCTCGCCCCTGATTTCCGCCGCTTCTTCACCAACCCCCTGGTCCAGTTCGGGGTGGTGATCACCCTCGACCGGATCCTCTACTTCATGTACTCCTACGCCGATGTGACGATCGGCGGCCGGGTGCTGGGGAAGGAGCTGATCGGGCTCTACACCGTGGCGGTCACGGTCACCTCGATCCCGGTGCAGAAGGTGATGCCGATCGTCAACCAGATCAGCTTCGCGGCCTTCTCCCGGATCCAGACCGAAGGCGACCGCGTCCGGCGCAACGTCCTACGCGCCGTCCAGTTCGCCGGGCTGCTCGGCTTCCCGGCCTTCCTCGGAATGGCCGCCGTCGCGCCGGAGTTCGTCCCGCTCCTCCTCGGCGCGCAGTGGGGGGAGGCGGTCCTCCCGCTCCAGCTCCTCTGCCTGGTGGTGCCGCTCAAGATGTTCTCGACCCTGCTGCCACCGGCGCTCTTCGGGATCGGCCGGCCCGTCGTGAACCTGGTGAACGTCCTGATCGACTTCCTGGTCATGACCGGCGCGCTCCTGATCGGGGTGAACTACGGGCTCCTCGGACTCTGTCTGGCCTGGGTGATCGGGTTCCCGATCGCCTTCGGGATCACCACGACCAGGACGCTGCGCACGCTGCAGCTCCGGTGGCGCGAGTTCTTTGGCCAGATCGCGACCCCCGCGCTCGCCAGCATCACGATGGCGGTGGCGGTCGGCGCGCTCCGGCTCGTGCTCGTCGACCTGCTCCCGACCGTACCACGGCTGGTCGCCCTGATCGCCACGGGGGTGGCGGTCTACGCGGGGCTCATACTGCTGACAGCTCGTTCCGCCGTTATGGAGTTGCAGAAGGTCTTGCAACGCTGAATCGGCTCGTCGTCACCATACACCAAAGGAGTGTGTCACAATGAGCGGTTTCGCAGTAGTACTCGACCTGAAAGGACCAGCGGTGGACCGCGCGGCCATCGCCAGGTTGCGCAGCTTCCTCGAGGAGCGCGCGCCGGGTGAGAACGAGCTCCGGCAGCTCGGCCGGGTCGTCTTCGCGCGGTGGGGCGCCGGCGCGACCCTAGCCTCGGTGTCGACCCCGGGTGCCGCGGCCGAGGATCCCGCCGGCAACTCCATCCACGTCGCGCTGACCGGCCAGATCTACCGCGATGCCCGCGGCGACGAGAACGGCGCGGCGGCCTGGCTCGCCCGGCGCTACGACCTCCTCGGGGTCGATGGGATCAGGGCGGTGAACGGTCAGTTCTCGGCGGTCTTCTGGGACGAGCGGTCGGGCGAGCTCTGCGGCGTGCGCGACCAGATCGGGACCGTCCAGCTCTACTACTACCAGGATGACACGCGCCTCGTCTGCTCGTCGGAGATTCGCGCGATCCTCGCGCTGCCCGGGGTGCGCCCCGCCTCCGATCCGCACGCCCTGGCCGATTACATCTTCAGCGGCGCGCCGAACGGGGGCCGGACCTTCTTCACCGGTATCCGCCGCCTCGACCCGGGCTACGCCATCACCTATCGCGGGGGCTCGGTATCGGTGGCGCCGTACTGGGAGATCGATTTCAACTACCACCGCGGCAAGCCCGACAACGTGCTGGCGGGCGAGCTCGCCGAGCTGATCGAGGATGCGGTCCGGTTGCGGATACAGGGCGCGCCGGTGGTCGGCGGGCAGTTGAGCGGCGGGATCGATTCGAGTCTGGTCCTCAGCGCCGCCGCGCGACAGGGTGTGCCGACGCGCGCCTACTCGATCAGCTTCGACGAAGGCGGGGTCTTCGACGAGCGCCGGTACTCCGACCTGGTCGCGGAGCGGTTCGGGATCCCGCTCCGGCGGGAGACGCCTCGCTCCAGCGAGCTGATACATTACTGGCCCGCGCTCATCGCGGAGCACGAGTGCCCGTTGGCGAACGCCGGCGCCTTCTCGTACTTCGTCGCCACGCGGCTCGCCGCGACCGAGGTGAACACCGCGCTCGCCGGGCACGGCGGTGACGAGGTCTTCGCCGGTTACCGCGCCCAGTACGAGGTCGGGTTCGGGAGCGCGCCCTGGTTCGCGGGGACGGCCACCATCCCCACCCCCACCACACCGTTGAGCGCCCGCGTCGGTAGGGTCGTCCGGCGCGACGGGGTGCGTGGCGTGCTGCGTACCATCGCCAGGCGCAGTCGCTCGAACACGCTGACCCCCGAGGACCGCTGGATCCAGCTGCACTGCAGCCAGACCCCGGCCGAGAACCCGATCATCAGCCGGGAGTTCGTGCGCTCGCTCGGCAACTACTCCCCACGGGAGGACTACCTCGCCGACTTCGTGAACGCGCCGACCGACCACCCCTTCGACCGGTGCTACCACCACGACCTGCGCACCTATCTCCCGGTCCTCATGCACCAGGGCGACACCGTGGCGCGGGCGCTCGGGATCGAGGTCCACTCCCCGCTCCTCGACCTGCGCATCGTCGAGTTCGCCACCAGGATCGCACCGGAGCAGAGGGTCCGCGGGATGGTGCCCAAGTACCTGCTTCGCCAGGCGGCGAGCTGGCTCCCCAAGGAGATCCTCGACCGGCGCGACAAGCTCGGCTTCCCGGCGCCGACCGACCACTGGCTGGCAGGCGAGCTCAGGCCCTGGGCACGGTCGCTATTGAGCGAGCCGCGCACCCTCGACCGGGGGATCTTCGACCCGGACGAGATACGCCGCGACTCGATCCCGGCCGGCGCGCTCTGGAAGGCGGTCAACATCGAGCTCTGGTTCCGGATCTTCATCGATCAGGACCGCGAGTGGCGGGAGCGCGCCCGGTCGATCCAGACCGAGGCGCGCCAGCGGCTCAACCGGCAGCCCGTAGCGGCGCTGCAGGAGCGCCGCCGCTAGCCCGGATAGCGGGGGCCAGCGCCACGATCAGCGAGTTGTCGTAGCGCTGCGTGGCGAAGACCCGGGCCGGCTCGATCGCCGGCCGGCCCGGGCGCAGCACCTTCTGGAGCACGACCGCGAGGAACGAGAGGGGGTAGAGCAGGGGGCGCGGCAGCCAGACCACCCGCAGATCGGGGTTGGTCCGACGCAGCCGCGCCACCAGCTCCCGCCGCGTCGGGAGCTCCGGCGCGAGGAGGTGCAGGACCGGCGGCGCCGCATCGAAGTTCCGCGCCACCCAGACCACCGCGCTCGCCGCGAATCTCACCTCGACCACCCCGAGCCGGTCGCCGGCGCTACCCACCGCCACGAAGAGGTTGCCGACCCGCTTCCCCAACCTCCCCGGCGGCTCGAAGTGCCGCTCGTCCAGGATCGCGCCGGGCCGGATCACCCGCACCTCGAGCCCCAGCTCCGCCGCCCGCCGCAGCAACAGCCGCTCCGACTCCAGCTTCCCCCAGACGTAGGGGCCGTTCCGGTCGCTCCGGGCGAGGACCGGGCTCGCTTCGGAGACCGCGCGGCCCCGCTCCGGCTCGGCCAGGACCGCGAGGCTGCTGATGTGCACGATCCGCCGCACCCCCGCCGCGGCCGCGGCCTGCACGAGGTGCTCGGCCGCGCCGATCGAGTTGCGGCGATGCTCGTCCCATCCCCCGGCCGTCGCCGCGGCGCAGTGGATCACCGTCTCGACCCCCTCCAGCGCTCCGGCCGGGAGCGGCTCGCCTAGGTCCCAGTGCCGGTACTCGACCCCGGGCTCCTGCTCCCACGGGGGCGGCGTGCGCCGGGCGAGGCACCGGACCCGGGCGCCGCCAGCGGCGAGCTGCCGCACCACGTGCGCGCCGAGGAAACCGGTCCCGCCGGTCACGCAGATCAGCGGGGCACTGGGGGCTGTCGGCGTCGCCGCGGTGCTGGTCACGCCCGGGGTCGTGTAGACGACGTCGTCGCCTACCGAGTTCGACACCCGGGCCGCCGCCGGCTCACCCAACGCCGCTACGCCGCCCCCCGCCACGACCGGCCGCTCGCGCATCGCCTCGCCGATCCGTTCGCAGATCCGGACCGTCTCCAGGATGCTCTCCTCGGCGACCGGGGAGGGGCCGCCCTCGCGGATGGCGCGGTAGAAGGCGCCGAAGAGCTCCTCCAGCCCGGGGTAGCTGTACTGGCGCCGCAGCACGCGGCGCAGGAGCGCGGTGGTCGTGCCGACGGCGAGCTGCCGCGCGAGCCGGTAGGGGTTGGCGGCCTTGTCGATCCCGGAGGTGCCGGGGCCGAGGAGGCGCTGGACGGTGCCGCGCACGAAGTCGGCGTGGATGGTACCGTTCGTCCCGACGAGCCGGAGATAGCTCTCGACCGGCCGGCCGTCGAGGGTCACGACCAGGTCCCCGGTCACCCTCCCGCGGCGTACCAGGGCGTGGACCGTGCCGCGCGGCCCGATACGCACCGCGTCGAGCGCGACCTCCCCGTCGGGGATCGCCTCGCGGAGGAACTCGAGGAGGAGGTAAACTGGGTGCGGGAGGATGTCGAGGAGCTGGAGATCGGCGCGGAGCGGGACCCGCCCACCCGCCATCCACCGGACCGTCCGGAACGAGAAGTAGCTCTCCAGGTGCACCACCTCCCCGAGGGCGGGGAGGAGCCGCCGGGCCTCGCGCGCGGGGCTCTCGTAGAGGAGCTGATGCCCGGCGCAGACCCGCACCCCGGCCGCTGCGGCGCGGGCGAGGAGATTGGCGGCGGCGGCGGCGGTGGGGGCGACCGGCTTCTCGACGTAGATATGGCGCCCTGCCTCGAGCGCCTCCAGCGCCACCGGGAGGTGGGTCTCGGGGTTGGTGCAGACGTGCACCACGTCGACCTGCTCCCGGGCGAGTAGTGTGGCCAGGTCGGGGTAGACGGGGATGTCGAGCCCGGCTGCCTTCAGCTCCTCCCCCCGCCCCGGCGCCGGGTCGGCCACCCCGACCAGCCGGGCCAGCCCGCCCAACCGCCCGATCGCGCGCATGTGGTGCTGCCCCATCTTCCCGGCGCCGACCACCGCGATCCGAAGAGGAGCGTTCTGGATGGGCGAGCCGGCGGGAGACATGTGCGCCGACGCTACGGCCGTGTTGGTCTGCACCACGACGGACTCGGCCCCGGGGGCGAGCTCGGTCGCCACGGCGGGTTCGGCGGCCGGGGTGGTATGGTTGGAGGTGGAATGCGCGGCGGCGTTGCGCTCGGTCGTCTTCGTGGTCGTCATCGTTCTCGTGTCGCTCTGGGTTCGGGGATCAATGGATGGGACCGTTCAACTTCGCCTCAGCCAGTCGAATGCTTCACGGAGCGCGGGGAGCGGATCGGTCGGGCGGAAGACCTCGTTGCGGACATCACGGCGGAACCCGGTCCGCAGGAACTCCAGCAGTAGGCGCCAGCGCGGCTCCGGCGGAGTGGGCATGGACCGGGCGCCACGCAGCCTGATCAGGTGATGGTCGAGGTCGCCGAGCCACCAACGCAGCCGCACGCCGGTCCGGTAGCCCGGCGGGGTGCCGGCGGGGGGGATGGGGTCCAGGAGGAGCGCCGGGAAGTCGACGCCGGCGTCGATCGCGAGCTGCAGCGACCCCCAGAAGCGGCCGTTGATCTCCATCAGGTACGGGACCCCGGTCGCCGCGTCGACCTTGTACTCGACCATCGCCGGCCCGCTCCACCCGAACTCCCGCAGGAGCGCGACCGATCGGGAGAGGAGCTCGGGGTCGAGGGCGACGCTCTCCGAGTAGACGCTCACCCCGCCCCACGGCGGCTTCTCCCGCAGCCGCCGATGCGCGAACTGCGCGACGACCTCGCCCTCGCGCAGCAAGAGGAAGACCCCCACCCCCGGCCCCTCGACCCGGCGCTGCAGCAGGACCGGGAAGGCCGCGGCCGGCAGCGTCGTCAACCGCTCCCTCAACTCGGCCGGGCCGGCGGCATGGCTCACCCCCAACCGGACCCTCTCCCCCGCCCCCCCACCGACCGAGCGGCTCGGCTTCACTACGAGCGGGTACTCGAGCCCCGCCGCCAGCAGCTCGTCCACCTCGCCGGCACTGCCCAAGACCCACTGCCGCGGCACCGCGATCCCGACCCGCGCCGCGCGCTCGAGGACCAGCCGCTTGTCGGAGACCGACCGGAACGTCTCATAGTCGGCGAAGGGGATCTCGACCCTCGAGAACCGCTCGCGCGCGCCGAGGACCGCCAGGAGCGACGCCTCGGTGATCGGGACCAGGACGTCGACACCCCAGCGTCGTATCAACCCGAGCAGCGCCTCCAGGTACCGCTCCGGTTCCGTCAGCGGGTCCGGGACCTGCGCCTGGCCCCGGGAATAGCGGGACGCACCGGCCAACGAGCGGGCGCGGCGGGCGCAGACGTGGACCCGGTGCCCCGCCCTTCCCAGCGACCGCGTGACCGCCAGCGCCGCACGCTCTTCGCCGTCGGTGACCAGCACCGTGGACATCGCGGCCTCACACCCTCCGGAAGAGACCGGCGGTCTGCAACGTGAACCCGCTCGGCGAGATACCGGCGGGGATGTTGAGCCGGGGGACCGCCAGCGGACGCTGTGGCGGTACCGTCGTCCACCCGGCGGTGACGGTGACCGCGCCCTCGTATCCGGCCTCGGCCGCCGCGCGCTCGACCCGCGGCGAGGTGCGGCCATAGGGATAGGAGAGCCAGGGGATCACGTTGTCGAACCGCTCCCGCAGCCAGCGGAGCGGGCGCTCGAGCTCGTCGCGCAGCTCCGTGTCGGTCAGCCGCGCCAGGTTGCGGTGGCTCCAGCTGTGCGAACCGAGGGTGACGCCGGGGAGCCGCGCGGCCTCCTCCAGCTCCTCGAGGGTCGCGGCCCGCGCCTCGGGTGGCGGCTCCCGCACCGGCCACCCCTCCCGCACCGCCCACCCCCGTATCTCCGCCTCCGCGCCCCCCAACGTCTCCAGGAGCTCGGCCCGCAGCGCCGCCGGGAGCTCACCACCCATCCCCTCGGCCAGCGCGTCCCACCAGAACGAGGCGCCGCCGATGTAGTGCGGCGCGACGAAGACGGTGGCCGGCAGCCCCCGCCGACTCGTTTCCGCCAACCCATGACGGACGGCGCCCCGGTAGGCGTCGTCGAAGGTGATCACCGCCCGCGGACGGTCCCCGGCCGCGAGGCCGCCGCGCAGCACGTCGTCTAGCGAGATCACTTCATGGCTCGCCGCGAGCCGATCGAGCTGCGCCGCGAAGGCGGAGCGCGAGAGGTGCAGCGATCGCTCCCCGGGCGCGGGAAGATCGTCGGGGACGACGTCGTGGTACGCCAATACCAGGACCTCGCCGCGATACCACGACCGCAGCAGATGCGCCGGCCCGCCATGCGCCAGCAGGTACTCCGCGGGTCGCTTCAGCACCCCGATCATCGCCGCCGCCCCACACCGACCACACCCCGCCGCGCGGCCGGCACCAGGAACCGCCGCTCGCGCGCCAGCCGCCGGTTGGCCAGGATGTACAACCCACTCGCGAACGCCGTCAGGATATAGATCGGATCGAGATACGCGAACGAGACGAACGACGAGGTGACGACGAAGCCGAAGAACGAGATCGGCAGGTAGAGCGTCAGCGCGTACAAGAGACGCTGCTCCGGGGTCCCCCGCGCCCAGCGCGCCGGGAGCCGGCGCCGCAGACGCACCAACCCGACGATGTTCCCCACCGTCAACGAGAGCCAGATCACGAGGCCGGGGATCCCCAGCTCCGCGCCGATCTGCACCGCGGAGTTGTGCGGGGCGTTGAACTTCAACCCCGTCCCGGGCACGTGGTAGCGCGCCTTCTCCGAGATCGTCCCCTCGGCCCGGCCGAAGTTGTTGATCCCCACCCCGGTGAGCGGGAACCGCAGCATATAGCCCATCCCCCGCTTCCAAATCGCGATCCGCCCATCCTCCGCGTCCCAGTTGTAGTCCGACTTGGGCTCGAGTAGGGTCTTCATCTGGTCCCAGTACCCTTTCGGCGCGGCCAACACGAGCGCCGTAGCGAGCGCCAGCGCGAACCCGACCCGCTTCCGCAACGCGACGTGGTTGGCGAAGCAGAGCAGCGCGAGAACCACCGCGCCGAGCCCCAGGAACCCGCCCCGCGAACCGCTCAACGCCACGGTCGCGCCGGTCGCCACGACGATCGCGGCGGCGAGCCAACGCTTGATACCACGCGCGGTCTGCACCACCAGCAGCGTCAACGGCAGCGCGATGACCAGGATGACGCAGATGTCGTTGGGATCGTACATGTAGAGCTGGCCCGAGAGCCGCACCGTCCGGCTCCCGACGTCCGAGACGCCGTAGACGAAGATGGATAGCCAGCAGAGGAACCCGGCACCGGCGATGTAGGCCCAGATCAGGAGCAGGAGATCACGCGTCGAACGGATCGCCAGGACCAACAAGAGCCAGAGGAGCAGGACCTTCGAATAATCGCTCAGGATGAACTTCGCCGACGCCCCGAGCGACAACCCGAACGGCGCGCCGATACACGCCAGCACCACGAGCGCGATGATCAGCTTCGACGGCCAGCTGTGTCGTACGATCGAGAGGGTGACCAGGCGCGGCTGCCAGATCGCCACGAAGAGCGCGAGCAGAATGGTGAGGAGCGCGGGGCGGAGGGGCTCCAGGAAGCTGAAATACTGGTGCACCCGCCCGATCGTCATCAGCAGGAGCGCGAAGAGGAGCAGCCGCAACACATCCGGCCGGCTCCGGCGCGCCGCACCCACGGGGGCACGCGCGCCGCCGCGCTGCCCACGCCGATAGACGGCCGCGCGGCGCACAGGGGCCTGCACCGGCCTGGTAACGGTAATGGCACCAGGGGCGTTCGCTTGCATGAGCTCCATCTCTGGTCGGGCGCCGCCGCACCGCGCGGGCCGCCGCGGCGCTCCCGGCGGGCAACATCCAGACCGCGTGGACGACGCCGTCGCCCCACCCCCCACGCGCACCGCCACCCCCGGCGCGGTCCATATCCCCACGCCGCCGACCGACTGCCCCCTCCTCCCCGCTCCACCCACCCACCACCGTTGCCCCCACGCCACGACTGTTGCCACCACACCACACTACGCGCGCCGCACACACGACGGGGGTCGTCCACGGGTGTGCGCGACGCGGTTCCGCACCCCACCCGCACCGCCCCCTGGCCCGCCACGTGCACTCCCGCCGCCTGGCCGGGCGGACCCGTCCGCGCCTGACACCCACCCTCTCCCAGTTCGGCGGACATGATCCTGGTCACCATCACCCTCGGCACACTCGCGCTGCTACTGCTCCTCCCCCTCGTCTCCGACCTGATAGCCCTGGCGCGCCTCCCCCTGCGCCGGCGGCGAGCCGAGCCGGCCGGCTCCGAACTCCCCCGCCTCCTCTTCCTCGTCCCCGCGCACGACGAGGAGCTCCTCATCGGCCGGACCCTGCTCTCCCTGCAGCAGCTCGACTACCCGGCCGACCGCTACGACGTCCTGGTCGTCGCCGACAACTGTACCGACCGGACCGCCGAGATCGCGCGCAACACCGGCGTGACCTGCCTCGAGCGGCACGAGCCGACGCTGCGCGGCAAGCCCCGCACGATCGCATGGGCACTCGAACGGATCGACCTCGCCGGCTACGACGGGGTGGTGATCACCGACGCCGATTCCCTCCTCGACCCAGGGTTCGCCCGGGGGATCGCCGCCCACGCGCCGATCGAGGGGAAGGTCCTGCAGTGCTACAACGATGTGGAAAACCGCACCGACAGCGCGCTCACCCGGATGGGAGCGGTCTTCTCCGCGGTGCGGTGCGTCTTGATGAACGAGCTCAAGGCACGGAACGGGCTCAACGTCCCGCTCGGCAACGGGCTCTGCCTAGGGACCGAGGTACTCGGGAAATACGGCTGGAACGCCTTCTCCATCTGCGAGGACTGGGAACTCTACGCCCAGCTCACCGGGTACGGCGTGCGACTCGAGAACGCGACCGGGGCACGGATCTTCTCCCAGGAGACCCGCTCGCTGCGGCAGAGCTCGACACAACGCCAACGCTGGGCGGCCGGGAAGATCCTCGTGCTCCGGCAATACGGCGCCAAGCTCCTGCGGAGCCGGCGCATCGGGCTCCACCAGAAGCTCGACGCCCTCGCCGAGCTGACCGCCCCCGGCCCCGCCGTCCACCTCGGCCTGGTCGCCCTCGCCCTCGCGGTCGACTACACCGTGTCGCCACCCTTCGCGCACGGGCTCGCCCTCGCCCTCCTCCTCCCCCTCGCCCGGACCGCGCTCTACTCCGCACTCGCCATCGCCCGCGGACCGGAGCCGGTCCGGACCGCCCTCGCCTTCCTCTACCTCCCGTTCTATACCGCCTGGCGGCTCGGCATCCAGGCCCTCGCCCTCACGATGGTCGGGAGTAGCGAATGGATCCGCACCGCGCGCCACCGCGCCGCGCCCCGGCAGGCGGGGGGCTAGGGGGCGCGGCGTACGGGACGCGAGGTCGTGACTACGACGTCGTCTACATACAGACGACGAGGGGCGGCCGCCGGCTCCGCGCTCGCCGTCAGCTGCACCGCGTTCAGCTCCAACTCCGGGCTCGTCCGCAGCGCTATCCCCGACCAACTCCCGGCCGGTTCGCCGTCGATCCAGTACTCCTGCACCGCGTCCCGCGCCCCCGGCGCGTTGAGCCGCACCCAGAACTCGAGCCGGTGCCACTCGCCGCGGGTGAGGACACCGCCGGGTAGGTAGCGCTCGGTCCCATCCCCGAAGCGCCCCCAACAGGTGCGGCCATCCGGCTCGCGACGCATCTCGGGGTAGTACGTGTAGAACCTCGTCCGCCCCGGCTCCCCCGTCCCCGCTTCGGTGACCAGCATGGTGGCGAAGAAATCGGTGCCGTCGGGACAATCCCCCGCCCTCCCGAAGGCGGACCAGCGATCGCCCCGCCGCGAACCGTACAGCGCGACGAGCTTGGTGCTCCCCGTCCACTCGGGGTCGAACCGGACGTACAGCGAGACGTAGAGCGAGTCGTGCCCCGTGGGGAGGAACCTGGTCAGCCAACCTCCGTCCCTGCCGGCCGGATAGGTGATCTCCAAGGCATACGCCCCGGACCGCGCTCGGCCGGGGCCGCCGACCACCCGATGCCGCGCGGGGTCCACCCCGTCGTCCCACCGCGAGAGGTCGCCGGTCTCGAACCCTTCGTGAAAGAGGGTGTCGCCGGCAACAACGTCGTCCCCCCACCCCGGCTCCGCGCTCCCACTGTCGCAACCGCACCACAGGAGTAGCACGGCCGCTACACCGATGAGCCTGCTCTTTGCCGTCAAGTGCGACCTCCTCTGCCGAGTTGCAGTCGTATGGACACCGCTCGTGCGGGTCACACCGCACGTGTCCGTTCCATACCTTTAGCGTAGGCGGGGCGTACTCCCCTGGAGCGGAATCGCGCCGGAGGGAGCGGAGACCCCGCAGGGGCGGCGTAGCCGCCTCGAGAAGGCTCCGCGACCGGGCACCCGGAGCGGAAGGGGAGTACACCCCGCCGGAGCGCTGCCGGCCAATGACCGAAACGCAAGGCGAGCCCCCGCGCCGGAGCGCTGCCGGTGCTACCGCGCTCGGCATCCCCCCGCGACCGCCTCCACCCGATGCGGAAGAGGGCGCCACCCTCGCGGGCGACGCCCCCTCTCCTACCTCCTCCACCGACCCGCTACCGAGTCGGCGGATTCGGACTCATGCGTAGATCCCAACTAGAATCTACTGCTAGTCTCCCACCGTGGCTCAGCGACCGCTGATCCGGATCGGACCCCACTGCATGTAGTCGTCCGAGCCCTTGCTGTCGCCGACACCGCCCCAGATCGGGCTGAGACGGACCATCGCGATCGCCTTCTCCGCGGAGGACGGCGTGCAGAGGTCGCTACGATCGATGTTCAACACCCCATCGATCCAGACCTTGAGCGTGGTCCGCTCGCTGGTCGACCGGCCGAACTTCAGGTACATCTCGACCTTGTGCCACTTCCCGCGGACGAAGTTCGACGTCGTGACGTTCGGGTTCACCCCGCCGCCGCACCCGCCGGGGAGCTGATCGACCACGTAGAGGCGCAGCGGGTTGGAGTTCTGGCCGTACATCTCGAGCCAGAGCGGCTGCACCGAGCCGCCGGGGGCGACCCAGAGGAACTTGTTGATCCCGGACGAGTGACCATCCCACTCGGGGTTCACCCGCACCCAGACGCCGACGTAGAGCTCCTGCCCACGCGTCGACGACGGGATGTCGAAGTTCGCCTCGGCCGTGCCGCTCCCACCGCCGGAGAGCCCCCGCGGGTGGAGCTGCTGCACCACCCGGTTCGACCCGAACGGGGTGCCGCTCACCGTGACGATCGACATCCGCGCGTTGTCGTTCCAGAGCGTCTTCCACGAACCCCAGCCGTTGGCCCAGTCGCGATCCTCGATCACCCGGAACCCGGCCGGCTCGTTCGTCCAGGCGGTGTTACCCGACGGCGGCGTGGTCGGCTCCGACGCACCCTCCACACGGATCGTCGTGCTCGCGCTCACCCCACCGCTGCTCGCGGTGATCGTAGCGCTACCCGCGCTCACCCCGCGCACCAGCCCGGAGGAGCTGACCGTCGCGACCGAGCTGTTCGAGGTGCTCCAGCTCACCGAAGCGCCCGAGATCGCGTTGTTGTTGGCATCCCGGACCGTCGCGCTCAGCTGCACCGACTGCCCGACCTGTAGCGGCGACTGCGCACCGCTCACGCTGATCGAAGCCACATCCTGACGGACCACGATCCGCGCGGTGTCAGGGGCGAACCCGTTCGCCGACGCAACGATCAGCGCGGTCCCCACCGCGCGGGCAACTACGTTCCCCGACGTATTGACCTCCGCGATCGACCGGTTGAGACTCGTCCAGGTCACGCCGCTCACCGCAACCGTCGCGCCACTGGAGTTGCGGCCGCTGACCGAAAGGGTGCGCGATGCGCCCAGCGCCTTCAGCGTATCGGTCTTCGGCGAGATCACCAGCCGCGGCTGCGCCTGCGGCGCCGCGACCCGGACCGTCACGGTGTCGGCCACGCCGCTCACTCGCGCCACCACCCGCGTCGAACCGACCGCGACCGCGCGGACCGTGCCGCTGCTGTTGACCGTCGCGATCCCGGTGTTGAGCGAGCTCCACGTCACCGTCTGGCCGGTCATCTGCTTGCCGTTCTGGTCGTAGACCGTAGCCGAGAGCGACCCAGTCTCGCCCACCGCCTTCAACACCAGGCTGTCCGGCGAGATCGTCACCCGCGTCGCCACCGGGGTCGGCTCGGGCTGCGTCGAGCCCGACGTCGCGGTCGCGCGGAAGGTGACCGGGGTCAACGAGTAACGGACCGCGCCACCGACTACGGCGCGCGCCTCCACACGTTGCTCCCCGACGACCGAACCGAGGGTCCACTTCGTCGAAGCCTCACCATTCGACGCGGTCAGGATCCGCGCCGCCGAGACCCGACCGCCCCCCTGCTTCACCGAGAACTCGACCGTCACACCACCGATCCCGTTGCCCCGCCGATCCACTACGCGGACACGCAGCGGCTGGGGCAACTCCGTGCCGACACGGGCGGTCTGGCCATTACCGCCGACGATCTGAATCTCCGTCGCGGTGGGACGGACCAACAGCTCCAGCAACGCTAGGAGCCCGCTGTAACGCGCCTGGACCGATGTCGTACCGGGGTTGAGCGCGTAGACCGTACCGCCGGCAGCACGCGCTACCGAAGTGTCCTCACTCACGAGCTGTACGGCACTTCCCTCGATCGGCGCGCCCTTCGCATCGACTACCTTCACGTCGAGTGGGATGGTGTCGCCCTCGAAGACTTCCAGCTTCTCGGCGGGCAGTTTGATCTGCGCAGCACCATTCAATCCGGGGGCGGATGTGTCGGTATCACAGGCCAGCAGCGGCAACAAGCACAACAACGCCGGCCCGCCGATTCGGTGGAGGAGTTTTCGCGACATCACTTCGTCTCCTACGTTACTGCTTGAACTACAAAGGACGAACGACAAAGACCGCCAGCAGAGACCGATCGGTCATCTCGCTGGCGGTCCGGCGGGCATAGCGGGACGAGTATCCCGCCTTAGCTCCGTAACTCTGCGTCACCGCCTTTCGACGGTTTTGCTCTGAGCAGCGTCTTAGTATGTCGATGGGATGGGCCCGCTCGGGGACCCTGCAATCACCGTTCCCCACCACCCGGGCAGGGAACGGGAACTCCTAAACACCAGCATCCCGTAATGTTCCACGCTACCACGACTTACGATGCCCGGGCCACCGCACTCGCCAAACCCACGAAAACTTTTCGCATGCTTGCAATTAATTTCCGATCGCGATACGCTGCTGCGGTACGCTGATCCGGACCGGACCCCATTGCATGTAGTCGTCGTGGGGTTTGCTCCCCCCTACCCCTCCCCAGGTGCCGGTGAGACGGACGAAGGTGATGGCTTTCGATGAGATGTCGGGAGTGCAGATAGGGGTGTCGATGATCCGTTGGCCGTTGGCCCAGACGCGGAAGGTCCCCGTCCGGCCCGGTTCGGCGCCGAGCTTGAGGTGGATCTCGACCTTGTGCCAGCGTCCGCGCTGGAATACGTAGCCGCCCGGGACGGCGCCGTCGTCACACCCTTCCAGTTGGCTCACCGCCTGGAAGGTGAGCGGGCTGCTCCCCTCCCCGAAGAGCTCCGCCCAGAGCAGCCCGCCGCCTTCGCCGACGCCGATGTGGGAGAATTTGTTCACGCCGGAGCCGAAATGTCCGATCCACTGCAGGTTGACCCGGACCCAGAGCCCGAGGTACAACTCGTCGCTCAGCATCGCGTCCGGTATCTGGAAGTGCGCCTCCGCCGTGCCATCGCCTCCCCCCGCCAACCCGCGCGGGTAGTACTGCTGTAGCACCTTGGCGGCCGGGAGGTTGCCGTTGTTGGCGACGACGGCGAGCCAGCCGTTGTCGTTCCAGAGGATCTCCCAGTCACCCAACCCCTTCCCCCAGTCCCGGTCCTCCACGACCCTGAAGCCGGGGGGCTCGTTGCCCCACATCGGCCCCGCCAGCACCCCGGGGGGTGTGGAGGCCCAGATGGCTGGCTCGTCGGGGAGCTCGCTGCTGCAGCTCACGATCAGGAGAGGGAGTGCGCAGAGCGCCGCGGCCCGGCCGGGCCGAGTGGCTCGACGCCGGCCGGACCTCCGCCCCGCGGCGACCCTGTCCCTCGCCGCGGGGCGCCGCGATCCTACTCCACGGCGTATCCAGGTGCTCACGCTCGACACCCACCCTCTAGGCGAGCCAGCGCTCGCGCCACGCCTGGTAGACGAGGACCGACCAGACCTCCAGCCCGCTCCCGCCCCCGCCGTTCCGGAGCCGCGCCCATGCCTTCCTGATCGGCGCGGCCCGCAGCAGCCCGTCGCGTTCGAGGGCGGAGGGCGAGAGGAGATCGTCCGCCCAATCGCGCAGCGGGCCCTGTAGCCACTTCGCCAGGGGGACCGAGAACCCCATCTTGGGCCGCTCCACCAGCTCCTTGGGGACCCGCCGGTAGAGGAGCTCCCGGAGCGGGCGCTTCCCCTTCCCGTCCGAGATCTTCAACTCGATCGGGATCCGCCAGGAGAGCTCCAGCACGCGGTGATCGAGGATCGGCGCCAGGCAGCGCATCGACGTCGCGTCGGCCACGTACTCCGCCTTCGCCAGCTGATCGTCCGGGAGGTGTTCCATCTGATCGGCGAGGATCATCCGCTCGATGAGCCGGCTGGAGAACCCGGCGCCGGCCAGCACCTCGTCGACCGCGGCGGGGTACTCACGCCCGCCCACCACCAACGACTCGGGGTTCTGCCACGCCGAGACGAGCGAACGGTACATCCGCGGGACCGTCTCCTGCGCGAGCACCCCGCGGAGCTTGACCATCTTCTGCCCGGGGAGCCGGTGCCGCAGCCCGCCGGGGAGGATCGGCGCGAAGGGCTCGTAGACCCGCTCGAAGGTCGTCGCGGAGAAGGAGCCGATCCCGGCGGCCGCCAGCTTGCGCGCGGGATAGGGGATCCGCGAAACTCGCCGCAGCAGCAACTCGCCGTAGAGATAACGGTTGTAGCCGCCGAAGATCTCATCGCCGCCATCACCGGTGAAGGCCTCGGGGGTCTCCTGCCGTGCCTCCGCGCAGATCAGGTAAGCTGGGATCTGCGAGACGTCGGCCAGCGGCTCGTCGAAGACCTCGGGGAGCCGGGGGACCAGCTCGAGCGCCTTCGTGCCGGTCATCGGCAGTTCGGTGTGCTCGGTCCCGAGGTGTCGCGCCACCGCCGCGGCGTGCGCGGCTTCGTTGAACTCCGGCGAGTCGAACGAGAGGGTGAAGGTCCTGACCGGCTGCGCCGACTGCTCGACCAGGAAGGAGACAACGGTCGACGAATCGATACCACCCGAGAGGAAGGCCGCGGGCCGATCGATCCCTTCCAGCCGGAGACGCGTCGCGTCGGTCAGGACCTCGTCCAGCGCGCTCGACACCTCCGCCACGTCCGGCTTGAACTGGTTCTCCAACCCACGGCGCGCTACCGCCGCCAGCGACCAGTACGCCCGGGGGGCGGGGGGCGGGGAGGCGGGATCGGTGATCGTCAGCAGCATCCCGGGGCCGAGCTTGCGCACGCCACGGAAGATAGTACGCGGCGCGGCGACGTAGAGATACCGCAGATACTGCGCGAGCGCACTCGGGTCCACCGCACGCTCGAACCCGGGCGCGCCGTGCAACGCGCGCAGCCGCGTCGAAAAGCTCACCACCCCATCCCGCGCCATGTAGTAGAGCGAGTTCAACCCGAGCCGGTCCCGCACCAGCGTGAGACGCCGGGTCGAGCTGTCCCAGATCGCCATCGCGAAGGGGCCGTTCAGCCGCGAGATCCCGGGCTCGACACCCCAGCGCTCGATCACGGCCCGGACCAGCTCCGCATCGCCGCGCCACGGCCCCGTTGCCCCCGCCCGCTCCAGCTCCGCCGCCAGCTCACGCCGGTTGTGGACCTCGCCGTCGAAGACGACGCTGATCCGGCCCGCCGGCCGCCTGCCGGCCGCCTTGCCCGCGGTGGACGACTCACCGGCCCTGGCCGCACCGTACTCGATCCCGCCCGCCGCCCCGCTGGCTATCACCAGCGGCGTCGCGACCTCCACCTCACCAGCCGCATGCGCGCTGGCCGAAGCCCCCGGGATCCCGCTCGTCAACGCTATCCCGGCCTCCGGATCGGTCCAGCTGCACCACCCCCCATTGCTATCCCCGACCAGCGCCCGCGCCACCCTACGCGCCGCCCCCCTCAACTCCTCGCCCCTCAGGGGCCGCGCCGCGAAGATCCCTGCGAATCCGTTCATCTGGGTATCGGCTCCATCTCTCGAGGGTCGGGCAGGGTTGGCGCCCCCCGACCAAGGAAATGAACTAGCCTCTCCCGGTCCCGCCGGGAGAGTTGTGTGTGCGTGGGGAGCGTGATCAGATCACGCACCAGCTCCTCCGCGCCGGGCCACGGCCAGCGCCGGCCCACGAGCAACGCGGCCAGCGGTTCGAGCGCGGCCAACGGCGTCGGATAACCACGCGCGACTCCCAATCGACGCGCCCACACCGAACCTGCCAACGCGGCGCCCACCCCGGGAACCCGGAGCGGGAGCCGCAGGTACCCCGACACACCACCAGCGACTACCTCTATTGGAAAGATCCGCCCGCGCGGGGGGAGCTGCTCCAACAGCTGCTCCGCCACGGCACGCCTCGCCACCGCCTCCACCACCGCCTCCCCCCGCGTCGCCAGGAGGAGGGCAGCAGCGGCCGGGGCGAGCTCTCCTCCAGGCACGGGGTCCCGGTACCTGGTCTCCCCCAGCCCCAGCCACGGGATCGACGCGGGGAGCCCGTAGCACCAGGGTCGCCCCAAAATCCACTGCATCGTCGCCGGGAAGAGCGCCGCCAGGTTCGACCCCCGGCCGCCCCCCCCACCGACCGCTCTCCCCGTCCCCCCACCACCCCGCCACAACACCGCGCCACCCCGTCCCCCCGTCCACCCCTTCCCCCGCCCGAAGCTGAGCACGCTGTACTCGCCCAGCGAACCGAGCGGCCGCCCCATCCAGCTCCCCCCCTGCCCCTGCGCCGCGTCCTCGACCACCACCGCGCCCGCCGCCGCGGCGAGATCCTCCACCATACGCCAATCGAGCGGCATCCCGTACAGCGGCGCGCAGACCACCACGTTCGCCCCGCCCCGCAGCGCCTCGGCCAGCGATCCCGGCTCCGGCCCGAGCGTGGTCGGGTCCAGGTCGTACAGGACGACGGGGTACCGCGCCCCCACCGCCGCCGTGGCGAGGTCGTAGCAACCGTAGGCGGGGAGCGCCACGATCGTGCGACCCCCGAACCGCTCGCTCGCCATACCGATCGCCCGGGTGAGCGCGTCGGTGCCGCTCTCGCAAAGGATGACCTCCTGCGCGGCGTACCCGGCCGCCAGCATACGCCTCAACTCGTCCCGGGGGTCGGCGCCACCGAGCGCGACCCGCCAACCGGCGCCGAGCGCCCTGGCCGTGAGGGGCGAGCGGACCGGCGGCTGCCAGCGCCACCACGGACGCTCTCCACGCCCGGCTCGATCCCCGCGCCATGCCGAACGCAGGACCCCGCCTGCCAGCGATCGGGGGTCCCCCTCCGCCCCCCGATCGCGGCGCCAACCCAGGAGTCTCCCGGTCAGGGATGGACCGACCCAATGGGTTGCATCGGCTGCAGCCATCTCGTCGTCTCCTGGATGAAGCTGGAATGCCAGAGCTGGGTCGAGATGATCGCGACCAGCGCCTGGCTCTCCAGGTAATCGCACGCCTCCCCCGCACGGCAGCGCCGTGCGAGTTCGGCGACGGCGGCGCCGTCGAAGATCCCGACCCGCCGGATCGCGGCGGGCTCGAGCAGCTCGGGCAGATAGTCAGGTGGGGTACCGGCGCGGAAGGCGGGGAACACCGGCGCGCGCAACGGCTGCCGCGCCCGGCCGGCGGCCTCCGCCGGGAGCACCCGCCGCGCCCAACGTCGTAGTATCTCCTTCTCCTCGAGTACGCGGAGCTTGCTCCGGACCGGGAGCGCGGCCGCGAAATCGAAGAGCCGGCCGTCCAGGAAGGGGTGCCGCCCCATCACCCCGTGCGCCGCCGTCATCCGCTCCCACTCCGCGCCCAGACGCTGACTCGGCAACGTCAACGTCGTCTCGAGATACGCCGCCCGGTCGTGCGGGGACCAGCTCCCGAACTCCCGCGGCAACGACGACCGCAGCTCCTCCAGCGGATCCCAACAGAGCAGCGCGTCGCGCATCTCCGCCGAATAGAACTCCTTGATCCGCGAGATCAGACCGAAACGTGGGAGATGCGTGCACAGAGGGTCCGTCTCGGGGCCGGCATCCAGGAAATGACGACGCCAGAACTCGCCACCACGACTCCCCACACCGAGATAGGGATAGAGCCGGTCGAAGAGGAGGGGACGCCAGAGCGAGTCGGGGGACCTGAGACAGAAACGACGAACCGAGACCTCCTTGAAGATCTCCTGGCCCAGGAACGCCTCGTCCGCCCCCTCCCCCGTCAGCACCGCACCCACCCCACCCGCGCGCGCACGCCGCGCCAACAGATAGATCGGCGCTGGCGTCGTCCCGAGCAGCGGCGTCTCGGCGTGACGGACCACCGTCGGGAAGACCGCGCCGACCTCGGCCGCGCTCACCCGCTCGATCTCGTGCCGCCAACCATACCGGCGCGCCAACGCCTCCTGGTACGACCGCTCGTCCAACGACGGCTCGTCGAACGACGCCGAATAGACCCGGAGCCCGTCCGGCACGCCGCCCCCCGCGAGCACGCAGACGACCGACGAATCGACCCCGCCGCTCAGGAACGCTCCCACCTCCGGCTCCACCGGCGCGCCGACCTCCTCGCCCCCCGGACCGAGCCGGGCCGCCACGCTCGCTCCTAGTAGCTCGCCCAGCTCGTCGACCGCGCCCGGTGGCTCCTCCCGCTCCTCGGGGTAGCTCGGCTCGTGGTACCTGCCCAGCTCGACCCGACCCCACCGCCACCGGACCCACCCCCCGGGCTCGACCTGCCAGACACCACGGAACGGGGTGCGCGGCGCGCGCGCCCCACCGAAGGTGAAGACCTCGTCCAACCCGCGCACATCCGGCTCCGCCTCCACCTCCCCCGACGCAAAGAGCGCCTTCGCCTCCGAACCGAAATAGAGATCACCCTGCCGCAGGGCATAATAGAGCGGGGCGGCGCCGAACCGGTCTCGCGCCAGCAGCACCGACCCGTCACGCGCATCGTGCAACGCCAGCGCGAACTGGCCCTCCAACAGCTCCAGCACCCGCCGGCCCCAGACCACGTAGCCCGCGACCAGGACCTCGGTCGCGCTCCCCTCGTAGAGCTGCTCGCCCAACGCCTCCAGCCTGCGAGCCAGCTCCCCACGGTTGTACAGCTCCCCCGCCAACACCCCCACGACCCGCCCATCGGCCCGCCACGGGAGCGCCGGCTCCCCGCCCCCCACCGCCGATACCCCCCAGTGCCGCAGCTCCACCAACCCGAGCCGCTCCCCGACGTACCACCGCGCCCGCTCCAACCCCCGATACCGTACAGACGACGCCATCCGTCCCAACACCTCGCCGGCAACGCCGCCACCTTCCACCCGCACCACACCAACTAGTCCAGCCATCAGCAGCTCGGCTCCCCCTCGTTGCACCGTCGCTCGACCCGCACCACCACCCGCTCCGGCCCGCACCGATGGCGCTCCGCCCCCAATGGCCGCGGCTCGGCTCCCACTGCTATGCACCGCAACCGTCTATAGCGCCGGGATGGCATGCGGTCTCCTCGACTGTCGTGATCGCTCCTGGACCCTGGGTCCAAGTCGCGACCTCTCACGCAACCCGGAGACTACTGCGCGCCAGACCCCCCTCTATCGCCGTAACATTAGCAACCACGCCATCGAACGCCCCCATGACTCATGGCCATGGACCTAAGCCACCAACACTCTCGTGCGGCGAGTTCGCTACACCTGTCAGCGTTCCGCCACAGGCGAACCGCCTGGACGCCGATAGATCGCCGCACGAGCACACCAGACCCACACACACGACGCACACACCGACACCCGGCCCGTACGTACGACAGGCACCGACCGGTGTCCCCGGCGGTGCCTGCCGTTTTCTCATACCAATTCCGGTAGCGCTGGCCCCGCTCCAGCTTGGTGTACTCCCCCTCCGCCCCCGGTAGCTCGCACCCCACACCGTACCCCACGCACCCCCTACGGTAGACGACGCGCCAGCACCGGCCCCACCCGGTTCGCGATCGCCAGCGGCGTCCGCCGCCACACCGCCGTCGCCAGCTGGAAGAGCGGCCGCTCGGGCGACGGCGTCGACCCCACCCCCCGCGCAGACCACTGACCCCAGCACAACGGCTCGTCTCGCCCCCCCCACTGCAGCTTGAACCGATGCGTCCCCCCACCCGGGGTGCACCGCCCGAAGTTGAAGACCCCGACACCCCGCCTGCTCAGCTCCTCCATGAACGACCAGTACAACAACATGTTCGGCGCCTTCGAGTTGTACTCCCTGAGCGACGACGCCCAAGTCATCTCGAACTCCCCTCGCCACACGAACCCGCACCCCGCCGCGACCGGCTGCACCCCATGGTAGACCGCGCCGAAGATCACCCGCTCGCCGAAATGACGCGGCAGCGCGGCGAAGAACCCTCGCGGCAGCGTCGGCGTCCCCAGATCCCTCATGTTCCGGCTGAAGACCTCGTAGAACGCGCCGACCTGCTCCGCGCCGAACTTCACCTCCATCCCCTCCTTCTGCGGGCGCCGGATCTGGCTCCGCAGCTTCGAGGGGAACCCCCGCCACAGCGACTCCGCCTCCGCCGGCAGCTCCAGCACCACCGTGACCTTGCGTTCCACCGTCCGCAACCCGGTTGCGTACTCCGACGCGCCCCGGCTGCGCAGCTCCAGGAGGTCGGCGCCGCTCCGCCGCGCCTCCGCCACCGCCCACTCCTCCAACACCCGGCGCGCCGCCGGGGAGCCCAGCGCGCCGCCGTAGTTCAGGAACGGCAGCGAGACCAGATAATGCCCTAGGATCCGGCTCCGTACCCGCGCCAGCGGCAGCACCCCCAGACACCCCCCACCCTCATCCACCACCATCCTGTAGAGGCACTCCGCCCCCAACTCCGACTCCAGGACCTCGCGCCACCCCCGCAGATGGCAGAAGCTGCTCCCCTCCGCGGCCGCCACGAAGTCGTCCCACCCCGCCCAATCCCCCGCCTCGATCACCTCAACCCCATGCATCGCCCCCGCACCCCCTTCCGAACGCCTCGCCATTGCCTCACCTGAGCTGCAGCGCCCCGATCGACGCCGCGATCGGCTGGAACCTGAACTCCCTCAGCAACTCCTTGATCCGGTCCGCCGTTCGCCTCAACCCACCGTAGTGGCGCACCTGCACCGGCCAGGGGACCGGCAGCCGCGGTTGTTCCGGGTCCAACTCCCAGGGGTGGATGTAGAAGGTCCCCGGTACCCCCCTCCGCTCCGCCTCCACCAGCGCCGACCTGACCAGCGCCAGCGGGAAGAGCCGCAGATACCCGCCGCCCCCCGCCGGCAGCGTCGCCTTCCAGAGCCGCACCGTCGCCGGCGGTATCTCCAACAACCGCCCCGCCGTACGCGCCAGCCAGTAGGGATCGCGCCCACCACCCGCGTACCCGTACCCCGGCCGCCGCACCGGATAGAGACTGGAGTCGTAGCGGTAACCCTCCTCGAGGAGCAGATCCAGCGCCCACTCGCGGCCGGGCACGATCGAAAAACTGGGAGCCCGGTAACCCAGCACCGGACTCCCCGTCAGATCCTCGAGCAGGCTCTTGGTCCGCCGGACCGATTCCCGGAACTCCGTCGGCCCCAACTCCGTGACTCGCCTGTGCTCCCACCCGTGTGACGCGATCTCGTGCCCCGCCGCCGCCAGCTCCCGGACGAGCCCCCTGTGGCGTGACGCCACCCAACCCAGGATGAACATCGTCCCCCGCACCCCGTGCTCGGCCAACAGCTCCAGCAGCCGCCCCATCCCCTCCTCCAGCCGGCTCTCGTACTCCGGCCAGCTCGACCGCGGGACCCACCGCTCGAAGGCGTTGACCTGGAAATACTCCTCCACATCGACCGTGAAGTGATGCACCACCCTCGGCTCAATCCGCACCATGTCCCACCCCCACACCATCTTCCAGGAACGGCTCGTCCCGGTCGCTGTCGGCTGCTTCCTCGAGGATGATACTCCGGGCCGTGAGCTCCCTGACCAGCACCTCGACCGTGCGGTGGATCCGCGCGAAGCTCTCCTCGAACACCGCCTCCGAGTGCGACCAGGGATCGGTGATCGTACGCGCCCGGATCGGTTCGGGGTCGAGATCGCCGAGCACCAGCACCGCGTCGGCAGGCCATCCGAACTTCTTCACCACCACTCGCCGCTGCTCGCCGCTCATCACCACCACCAGGTCGACCGACTCGAGATCCGCCCAGCTCAGACGACGCGACCTGTGCGCGCTCAGATCGATCCCCCGCACGTATCCCACCCTGATCGCCTCCTCGGGCGGCGCCCGCTCCTCACCCCACAAACCGGCAGAACGCACCTTGAAACGAGGTCGGATCGGCGCCGGCAGCAGTTGCACGAACAGCTCCGCCGCGAACGGACTCCTGCAGATGTTCCCCTGACACACGAAGACGAGAGACTCGATCGGCTGTAGCGCACGCAATGATTCCAACGCCCGCCTTCGCCGCCACGGATGAAGAACTCGGTCGCTCAGCGCTATCACACCCCGCGCGGCCTTGCTCATCACTCTGATCGGCATCGCTCCACATAGTAGCTGTGAGAGATCTCCGGGACGTTCATCACCCCACGCTACCGCACCGGCACGGTCGCTCCGTCACATCAGCTGTCGCTCCTCCGCAGCAATTGGTAATAGACGACGTCGCCCGCTCCCGACGCCCAGCGCGCCCTCCCTCCCCGCTCCAACCCCATCCGGACGCCGCGAGCTTTACGACGGCTAGACAACGCCTTTCAACGATTTCGCGGCTCCCGCCGCTCGGATACTCCGCTCACCGGCCGAGCCTACACCGCGGCAACCTCACCCACCCCCGGCCGACCGGCGCCCGGTAGTTGGGCAATTACCGGACCGGGGGCACACGCCTCCCCCGCGTTGGCTCTGCGACCGGCCCCTTGGAGCGGGGGTGGATTGCACCGCGCGCGGGCGATGCGCGATCCCGCGCATCCGGTGTCCCACGCCCCGGCCGAGGCTAGGAGCAAAGCAATGCCCGCCGTGCTCAGGTGCACGGCGGGCAACGCATTCGACCCGATCGGCACCACCGGTCACGTCTCACCGACGCACCCGGCGCACCCCGGATTCGATACTATTCACGGTCGGACCGCAGGCCAACTGCGATCCACCCCGTATCACGAACCTACTCCCTCCAGCCCACGACTACTCCGGCTGCCGCCCACGCGCCAGCATCGGCGCCATCTTCGGCCCGGCCACGTACGTCCAGCAGGGATACTCCCCCACCTGGACCCCCACGCGCCGCCACAACCGGCCCACGACCCGCGCGTCTTGGTCCAGCTCCTTCAACACCTCGACCGCGCAGCGCCAGACCTCCCCCTTCACCCTCCCCGACCCCGCCAGGACCAGCGCCGTCTCGCCATTACCTACCTCGTACCGGGTACCCACTACCTCCCTCGTCGCCACCCGCTCGGCCGCACCGGCCGCGCCCGCCGCCGCCAACGCCGGCGGGACCGGACCAGGCACGAAGAAATGGAAGAACTTGCCGCTACGCACCCCGGCCTCGTCACCGGACGGAACCGTCATCCTACTCTCCTCCGAATCATTCGCGCCGGCAGCGCGGCCCCTGAACCTCCTGGACCAATCCACCGGCTCCATGGGGCCTGGCCCCAGCGCCCGCCCCATTCGCTTACGCTCCACTCGACACCACCCCCCACACACCTCACCCCTCACCGCGCCCGCTCCCGGCGCGGCCACCGCAACGCATTGCGCACCCGGTAGACCCCGGGCATGCGCCACGCTATCTCCAGCGCCTCGCGCGCCACCTCGGCGTGCGAGACCGTACCCTCCAGCGTGATCACGGCATCGTTGGCGTACGTCGCGATCCCCTCGGCCTCCGGACCGAGGACCTGATAGAGCGCGGCGTCGACCGAACGCGCCAGGTCCCGGTCCCGGTACGCCCGCAGATGGCGCTCCTCCGCCACTCGGCTCACGTGATGCAACGGGCTCGGCCAACCGCTACCCTCCGGCTCCGGCGGATAGAGCTCGCCCCGCCTCGCCCAGTAGCCAGGACGGTCGGCATAACCACCCCTGTACCCCTCCGGGTACCCGAACCCCCCGCGCTCGTAACGCCCCTCGGGGGTCCTGTCGTAACGTGCCACTGCACGACGGTAACGCCGTGCCATCCGCTCTCTCGCGTGCGGGCGTGACGACATCTCGGCCTCCTTCCCTTGCCTGGTGCGCTCCGTCGCCACCGCAGGTTCCGCACCGGCGCCGGGTACCCCGGGATGCGTCGCGTCGTCGCGTGCCGCTCCGGCAGCGTCCTCGGCCGCGGCGGTGGAAATACCAACGCGGCGCGGGCTACGACGTCGTCTACACCCCCGAACGCGGGAAAGGCAGCTCGTGGACGACGACGTCGGGGCCGTCCGGCGCGCCCAGCCGTAACCTCGCCGGCGGCTCCACCTCGCGCCGCACGTAACCCAGCCCGATCACCTGGTCGTACATCGGCGAGACACACGCGCTCGTCAACCGCCCCACCACCTTCTCCTCGCCCGGACGGAAGAACTCCGCCCCCTCCGCGGGGACCGGGATCTCGCCCAGGAAGAAGCCGCGGAGCTGCCAGTTCACATGCCCACGATGCAGGATCCGGATGATCACCTCCTGACCGGTATAACACCCCTTCGTCGTGCTGATCGCCCGGTCCGCTAGCCCCGCCTCCAGCGGGATCACCGCCTCCGTCAGCTCCGCCCCCCACCGCGGGCGCCCCGCCTCGATCCGCGCCACCTCGAGCGCGCTCTGCCCCACCGGCCGCGCCCCCGCCCCCACCAACCCCTCCCAGAGCGACGGCAGCAGCTCCGCCGACGCGACAAGGTCGTACCCTTCGCCCCCCGTGTACCCGGTCCGGACCACCACGACCGCCCCACCCCCGAACTCCACCTCCCGGAACGACTCCTCCCCCTCCCCGGCCCAATCCCCCAACCCCAACACCTCCGCGACCACCCCCCGGGCAGAGGGGCCGTAGACGCCGAGCGCACCGGAACGCCCCCCGAGATCGTCGATCCGAGCGAAGAGCGGGGGGACGAACTTGCGTAGATGCGCCACCGCACCCGGCCGAGCGCCGGCATCCAGATCGACCAGGACCTCGCCCGATCCGAGCCGGAACGCCCGCAGATCGGCGATCATCTTCCCCTTCGGCGTCAACATGGCCGCGTAGACACCCCGCCCCTCGGGCGCGCCGGCCAGGTCGTTCGTGATCAGACCCTGCACCATCTTCAGCGGGTCGCGCCCATGGAGACGGAGCTGCACCCGATCCCAACGGTCCACCACCGCCGCACCCCCACGGATGGCGGCATACTCACCGGCGGGATCGCCATAGTTACGAACCACCTCCCGCCCGGCCACCGAAACGAAACGAGCGCCCGCACCCTCGTGATACGAACGCAGGGGCGAACTCTCGCTCCCGACTCCCGGCTCCGGGCCGCCGACTTCGGCTACCATCGCTCAACCACGCGCCAACTGCTCGATCGTGTTCCGTACCCTGCGCGCATCCGGCGCGTCCACGACCTGCGCCAGATACGCCTCTAGATCCGCTATCGCCTCCGCACGCCGCCCCGCTCGCGCCAACAACATCCCCCGGTCCCGCAGCTCCGCCGGCGCCGGGCGCAGCAGGAGGATCCGCTCCACCGCCGCCAACGCCTTCCCATCCTCGCCCGCGTTCAGATAGATCGCCTTCAGATTCTTCAGCAGCCGCACCAGCATGTCCTTCTTGCCGGTCGGCTCCAGGAACTCCGGCTGCAGCCGCACCAACCCGCCGTAGACCCGGTCCAATAGATTCTGCGCCTCGTCCTCGAAGCGCAACCGGCCGTTCTCGAAGGGATCCAACAGCAGCCGCACCACCTCCCCCTCGTAGCGGATCAGGAAGTGACCCGGGAACCCGACCCCCCGCAACGGCAAACCCAACCGCCACCCGACCTCGAGATAGACCATACTGAGCGAGATCGGGATCCCCACCCGCCGGTCCAGGACATCGTTCAGGAAACAGTTGCGCGGATCGTAGTACGCATCGGCGTTGCCACGGAACCGCTCCTCCCGGAACAACACCCGGCTCAGCTCCTGCAGCACCACCAGCGGCGCGGTCTCCCCCGCCAACCGCTCCCGGACCCGCTCCGCCAGCCGGTCCAGCTCCGCCAGATACCGCGCCGGCGTCAACTCAGGATACTCCTCCGCCGCGATCAGCAGCGCCGTCGCAGCCAGATCCAGCTCCTCGTCGGCCGCCGCCGTCATCGCGGCAAACTGCGCCCGCACCTCAGGCGACGATGGCACTATCATGATCCCCTCGCGCTCTCACCCGATCGCGTCCCCCTGCCTGGTAGACGATTGCCACTCCCCCCAAACTACGGCCCGAACCCCGATCTCGCCAACCTACGCCGCGTCCAGAGCGCTATCCCCTTCATCCCGGCTCAGATCCAGCGCCGCCGCCCGACCACAACGATGACAGTAGAGCACCACCGTGTAGTCCCCCTCGGGACGCGTCGGGATCGCCGCACCACGCTCCATCCCCTTCGCATCCAGGAACGCCACGATCTCTATCGTATCCGGACCGCAATGCGGACACGGCACGTTCGACGGATCCTCCAGATACGAGAGCGCCAACGACAGCCCATCCTGCATGTCGAACTCGGCAGGGCCATCCGCACTGCCGGAGTCTCGATTCGGCGGCTCCTTGAATTTCGACATCTCAGCCCTCCCGGCGGGGATCGTTCCCATCCTCAGTGGCGCAACATCTATTCCCTGCGGCCCGGACGACCTTGCATCCCGCCCGGCTCCCCTTGTTCCGACTCCGTGTCAGACCACCCCACGCCCCTCCCCACTCCCCGCCCCACCCTTCGCAAACTTCGGTGTATCTTCGGGGTATGCGTTACACAGAGCACCCGTGCCGACGCCTGGCACGGGTACGTCTACGATAGGAACGATTTGGATCTGGCTGAGATCGACAATCGCGCCAGGACGCCGGCGCGGGCACCCGGTGGAGCGGTTCGGAGCGCCCGCTCTGAACCCCTCCCATTCTCGGCCGATCCCTGGCTGGACGCACTATCGGCAGGATCGACCACGATGTCGCACAACCCTTCGCTCCTGAGGGAGCTGATCGAGAACATTCGGACCACCGGGCTGGCCTGGGCACGGCACCGCCGTGAGCTCTCCGCGCTCCAGAACCGGCGCAAGGCGCTGCAGCTCGAGATCCGGGACCGCCTCATCGCCGCCGCGGCCGCGCGCGGCGAACGCTTGAGCCTCACCGCCGCGACCGAGGAGGCCCGCGGCCACGTCGAATACATCGCCTGTCTCGACGAGATCGCACTCAAACAGTTCGAAACCGACGCCGCCGAGGTCGCCTACATCACCGCCCGCGCCCTCTTCCAGGCCGCGATCTCGGCCCCGGACGAGGCCGGCCAGCTCCACGCCGCCTGACACGCACGGCGCCAGCTCCCTTCGCCTGCCGCGGCGCAGCCATGGGCGCGCTGTTCCGACGGCGAGCTCGGTAGAGGTGCGGCGCTCTGGTGGGTCATGCCGAATGCGTTGTACCGACACCGCTCCGGCACGGTGTAGTTGGGAAGCGACCGCGTCCGGTACGATGGCGATTGCACTGGCTCCAGCACCGCTCCGGCGCGGGGGGCTCATCTTGCGTTGCGGTTGATGGTGGGCGCTCCGGCACGCGGGCTCGTCTCGCGCTTCTGTCGATGGCCGGCACCGCTCCGGCGCGGGGTACTCCCCTTCCGCTCCGGGCGCCCGGTCGCGGAGCCTCCTCGGGGCGGCCTACGCCGCCCCTGCGGGGTCTCCGCCCCCTCCTGCGCGACTCCGCTCCAGGGGAGTACCCCGCGCCTACGCTGCAGGTAAGAGAGGTTGGAGGTCAGCGGTCTGGGGGGCGCTTGGCATTCGGGGGTTGGGATTCGGTATCCGGGGGTGGGGGTCTAATGTCGGGATCATGGCTCGGGATTCGGGGATTGGGATTCGGCATTCGGGGGTTGGGGTTCGTGGGCGCACTTCCCTCTTCCCCTGCCCCAAGCGGAGGCGCTGGGGTGGATCGCTGGAGCGAGCGAGAGACTGTCTGAGCAGGGGGTGGGCCGAGGGTGGCGGCGGCCGGGCTGGAGGCGGTAGGCGGTGGAAGGGTGGGTGGGCGGTGGTGCGGAGAGGTGGCGGGGAAGGGCGGCCGCGGCGGGGGGAACGAGTTTCTCTCGCTCGCGGAAGCGATCCACCCCCGCCGCAGCACTGCCGGCCATAGTCCAATCCGTCCCAACAGCCACTCAGGCCGCAGCGTTGTCCGCCCGAACTCTCCCTCGAGAAGCAACGCTACCAGCCATATGCCGCACGCCCCCTACAACTCCTCGAATCGCGGCGCTACCGGTGATGACCCAACACCACGCGAACACCCGAATCCACAAGACAACCACTCTGACCGCCTCAATACAACCTGAACCCCGGCGAGATCGCCCGCGCCGGCCCATACCCTACGAAGAATGGCCCGTACCCGATCAAGATCAGCACGATCGCCACCACGACCCAGACCCAGAGGCGATCCAGATGCCGGTCCCACCCCGTCAACGACGGCGCCGTCATCGTTCGAGTGACCGGCACATCCTTCGGCTCCTCCCCCCGTTTCCCGACGATGATCGTCAACAGCATGTTCAGGAAGAAGAGCGCGATCCCGAAGAACATGATCGTGCCGCCGATCGCGGTCAGCTGCCCCCCGAAGTCCCACGCTGGATCCGTATAGGTCGCCTCCACCCGGAAGATCCGGCGAGGCATCCCCTGTAGCCCGGCCGAGATCATCCCCCGCGCGAAGATCAAGACCCCCAGCGCGTACATCCACGACGAGACGAGCCCCAGATCCCGGCTCCACAGCTTCCGGCCGGTCAGATACGGGATCAGCCAGTACGCTATCCCCATCAGTGTGAGCGTGACCGCCGAGCCCACCGTGAGATGGAAATGCCCCACCACCCAGGTGGTGTTGTGGATCACCAGGTTCATACTCGCACTGGCGTTCACCAGCCCGGTGATCCCACCGAAGACGAAGGTGAACATCGCCAGCACCTGCGCCGCCACCGATGGATCGCCCCAGGGGAGCTTCGTGACCCAGCGGATCAGCCCTCGCCCCCCGTTGCTCTTCGCCCCGATCTCCAACGCCGCGACCACCGAGACCGCCGTGATCAGACTCGGATAGTAGACGCCGAAGGTCAGCACCGTATGGATAGCCTTCATCCCGCGGCCGACCCCGGGATCCGTGAACTGATGGTGGAACCCGATCGGGATCGACAGGACCAGGAAGAGCAGGAACGTTATCCGGGCGTATGCATCGCTGATCAGCTTCCCGCCCACCTGCCGCGGCAGGAGCGTGTACCACGAGACGTACGCGGGGAGCAGCCAGGCGTAGACGATCGCGTGACCGGTGAACCAGAAGAGCGTACGGTCGTAGAGTGGATCCGTCTTCTGCACTACCCCTAGCGACCAAGGGAGGAGGTATACCAGGAAGAGCACCGCCACCGGCAGCGACGCCAGGACCCACATCGCATACGTCGCGATCGAGAGGAACGCCAGCAGCGGGATCCGGACGTCGCGATTCTCCCTGCGCCACCTCCCGAAAACCACGAACATGTTGATGGCCGCCAGCCACGTGCTGACCACGATCAACGCGAGCCCCGCATAGTATGTCCAGTGCGCCTGCAACGGGGCGTATGAGGTGTAGAGGATGCTCGCCCGGTTCCCCACCACCGCGTAGATCGTCATCAGATTCCCGACCAGCATCGTGCCGAACGTCCACCAGAGCAACTTCTTGCTCAGCGGACGGCTCAGCGCTCGCGCCACTAACAGCGGCAGGAACCCATTCGAGAAGGCGAAGGTGAACGTCAGCACGTTCGCCACGCCATGCGCGGTCAGCCCCTGGTAGTAACCGCGCAGCCGCGGGAAGTACTGCAGGATGTTCACGTTCCCGTAGGAGAGCGCCTGGGCCAGGCCGTGGAAGATCCCGGCGGTCAACGCCAGGTACCCGATGTAGATCGTCCAGCGCAGGATCCGGCGCTGATCCCGCGGCATCTCGAAACCGGTCGGGTCGAGTACTGTGTACGCGCTCAACTCCTCCGCCTCCCCTCGTTGCTGTCGGCACGGCCTCGGCTCCATATCACCGCGGATATCGCCGATCCGCCCGAGTCAGAACCACTACGTACGACCGCGTTCCCAGATCCCAGCCCCCACCACCTCCCCACACCTCCCCCCCAGCGCCGCCCCCCACCCTCACACACCCA
>Ga0180216_1000263_pt1 | contig 58494 bp, 57 predicted proteins | sample eDN3rd37CBELigMG_FD_128879 | JGI IMG/M metagenome (GOLD analysis project Ga0180216, IMG submission 128879) | Enriched Miracle-Growth compost microbial communities from Emeryville, California, USA - eDNA 3rd pass 37_C BE-Lig MG (version 2)... ...
ATGGACCGAGATCGTGCTGTATCCGGGGGGCTTCCTGATCCCGCGCATCGAGGTCGACGAGAGCGGCGTGGTGCACGAATACCTGCAGGAGGCCTCCGGCGGGGCCTGGGACGGCGGGCCGGTCATCCTCTCGTGGGAGGACGCGGACCCGGACACGGCGCGCTACGGCAACGTGGTGATCCACGAATTCGCCCACAAGCTCGACCAGCAATCGGGCGAGGCCGACGGGATGCCGGGGCTGCACGCGCACGCCGACTTGCGGCCGCGCCAGTGGCGCCGCGTGCTGGATGCATCGTACGAGGCGTTCTGCGAGGCCGTGAACCGGGTCGAGGATGCCATCCCGCACGACGTCGACCCCGAATCCGACGAGGCTTCGCCCTGGTACGACACGCTGCCGCTGGATCCCTACGCGGCGACCGATCCGGCGGAGTTCTTCGCGGTCAGCTCCGAGACGTTCTTCATCGATCCAGAGCCGCTGGCGCGCGCGCTGCCCGACTGGTATGCGCTGCTGTCGCGCTACTACCGCCAGGATCCGCTGCGGCGCCTGCTGGACGGCGCGCGGCGCATCCCCTGAGCTGGCGCAAGCGGCCCGCGGCCCTTTACACTTCGAGCATCGATTCCTTGAACACGCTGGACAACCGTGGAGGCACACGCATGAGCGACATCACCCTGACCGCATCGGACGGGCACACCCTGGACGCCTATATCGCCGGCCCCGAGGACGCCCGCCTCGGCGTCGTGGTCCTGCAGGAAATCTTCGGCATCAACGCCAACATCCGCGAGATGACCGACGTGTTCGCCTCGCACGGCTACCGCGCGATCTGCCCGGCGCTGTTCGACCGCGCGCAGCGCAAGGCCGAGCTGGGCTACGATGCCGCCGGCCGCGACCTGGGCCTGGCGCTGCGCAGCCGGATCCCGGAGTCCGAGGCCCTGCTCGACATCCAGGCGGCGGCCGGCGCCCTGCCCGCGCACAGCCCCCGGGCGATCGTCGGCTACTGCTGGGGCGGCACCCTGGCCTGGCTCGCGGCATGCCACGACGATACCTTCGCGGCCGCCTCGTGCTGGTACGGCGGCGGCATCGCCAAGGCCCTGGACGGCGCCCCCAAGTGCCCGGTCCAGATGCATTTCGGCGAGGACGATCCGTCGATCCCGATGCGCGACGTCGAGGCCATCGGCCACGCCCATCCCGAGGTCGACCTGTACACCTACCGCCACGCCGGGCACGCCTTCGGGCGGGCCGGCACGCCCGCCCACCACGCGGCCTCGGCGGCGCTGGCCTGGGACCGCACGCTCAAGCTGTTCGCCGCGGCGGCGGCAGGCACGCCGGACGCCTGAGCGGCGCGCTTGCGCGGGCCCGGCGACTGAATACGAGCCCGTGGGCACGCGCAAGGGCGTGCGCCGCTCAGTCCTCCCCGAGGAAGAACCGCCGGTACATCTCGATCTGGTGCGCGAGCATGTGCTCGCCATGGAACACCGGCATGCCGCGCCGCTCGGCGAGCTGCAGCAGGCGCGTCTCGCGCGGCTGCATGATGATGTCGGCGACCAGCGTGTCGACCGGCAGGGCCAGGGGATCGAAGGGCAAGGGATCCGTGGGCTGCAGGCCCAGCGGCGTGGCGTTCACCACGACGTCCGCGCCGCGCCAGTCCGTCCCTTCGGGCTCGACCTGCGCGACCCCGGCGCGGTGCGCGTTCAGGCGCCGCACGAGCCGCTCGGCCTGCTCGGGACGCACATCGCGCACGCGGATCGCCGCGGCGCCCGCCTCGACCAGGGCCGCCGCGATGGCCACCCCGGCCCCGCCCGAGCCGGCCACGCCGATCACCCGGCCGGCCGGATCCCGGCCCTGCGCCCGCAGGCCGGCCACGAATCCCCGGCCGTCGAAATTGTCGGCCTCCCAGCTACCGTCGGGAGTGCGGCGCAGCGCATTGGCCGATCCCGCGAGCTGCACGGCCGGGCTCAGGCGCTCGACCCCGTCGCACACGGCGAACTTGTGGGGGATGGTGACCAGCATGCCGTCCATGTTCTCGATCCGCCGCAGCGCGGCCAGGACGGCCTGCAGGGCCTCGGGCCGCACGTGCACGGGCACCATCACCGCATCGACGCCCAGTTGCGTGAACAGCCGGTTCATCAGGGTCGGCCCCTTGACCTGGGCGATCGGGTCGCCCAGTATGGCGTACAGTCGGGTCGTGCCCGTGGGGCTGGGGATGCTGGGAATGTCGTTCATCGGGTTTCCAGTTCTTCGATTTTCACACTGCGGCCTTCCTGCGCGGACAGGATGGCCGCCTCCGCGATGCATTGTGCCGCAAAGCCGTCCTCGATGGTGGGCACGGGATCCCCGGACCCGGCCAGAAAGCCGGCAAAGGCCTCGATGATCCGATAATACGAGCCGCCGATGCGCTCATGTATGTTTTGCGGAAACGGCGCCGACGCCACCTCGGCGCCCACCGCGCGGCGCACGGCCGCCGCCGGCTGGCGGCAGGATTCCACCCAGCCCTGCGAGCCGAAGGCCTCGATGCGCTCGTCGTAGCCATAGCTGGCCGTGCGGCTGTTGTCGATCTGGCACAGGGCGCCGCCGCGCATGCGCAGGTTCACGATAGTCGTATCGAAGTCCCCGAGATCGCGCACGTCCTGGTGGACCAGGGCGGCACCCATGGCCGAGACCTCCTCGACCTCGTCGCCCGTGATGAAGCGCGCCAGGTCGAAGAAATGCACCCCCTTGTCGCGAAAGAAGCCGCCGCTGGTGCGCAGGTACTCGACGCTGGCGAGGCGGCCGGGGCCGCGCGAGGTGAGCTGCACGATCTGCAGCCGCCCCACCCCGCCGGCGGCGACCTGGGCCCGCACCGCCGCATGGCTTTCCTCGTAGCGCCGGTTGAATCCCATCATGACGCGCGCGCCGCAGCCGCGCGCCACCGCGACCGCCCGGCGCGCCTCGTCGAGGTTCAGGTCGATGGGCTTTTCGCAGAAGACCGGCTTGCCCGATCGCACGGCCCGCTGCAGCAGCTCGCTATGGCTGTCCGTGGACGAGGCGATCATCACAGCGTCGACGTCGGGCGCCTCCAGGAGGTCCTCGAGGCTGCGCTCCGCGCGGCCGCCGAACTCGGCGGCGAAGGCCTCGCGGCCCCGCGGCGAGCGCGAGTACGACGCGGCGAGGGCCAGTGCCGGATGGCGGGCGATGTTGCGCGCGTGCACGGCGCCGATCTGGCCGACGCCGATCAATCCTATTCTATACATTGTATATATTCCAACCTTGCGGGGATCACATGGACAGGAAGCCGCCGTCCACCGCGACCTCCACGCCGGTGATGTACGAGGCCTCGCCGGAAGCCAGAAAGAGGACGGCGGCGGCCACCTCCTCGACGCGGCCGGCGCGCTTGAGGGGAACCGCGTCGATCTGCTTCTCGCGCCAGGCCGGATCGGCCGAGCCCCGGGACGTGCGCATGGCCGGCAGCATGCCCGGCGCCACGGCGTTGACGCGGATCCCGTCCTCCGCATAGTGGACCGCCGCCGCGCGGGTCATGGCCTGCACCGCCGCCTTGGAGGCGCTGTAGCCCATGTGTACCCGCTGCTGCCCGACGGAGGCCGAGATCGAGGACATGTTGACGATCGCGCCGCCGCCGCGCAGGCGCATCAGGGGCACGGCATGCTTCATGCCGAGGAAGACGCCCTTGGCGTTGACGTCCATCAGCCGCTCCCAGGCCAGGGTGCTGTTCAGGTCGGGATCGAAGGTCCCGCTGATGCCGGCACTGTTGAACAGCACGTCCAGGCCGCCGCGGGTCTCGCGCAGCGTCCGCGCCACCGCCTCCCAATCGTCCTCGCAGGCGACGTCCAGGCGGACGAAGCGCGCGCCCGCGCCGCCGGCGGCGCCCAGCTCGGCCAGCAGCGCGCCGGCTTCCTCCTCCAGCACGTCGCAGGCGACGACGGCGGCCCCTTCGCGGGCGAACGCCAGGGCGGCGCTGCGGCCCATGCCGCTGGCCGCCCCGGTGACCACCACGGTCTTGTCCTCGAACCTCATGATCTTTCCTCCCATGGAAGCATCCGGCCTCAGGCCGGCTCGGCGCAGGCCGCGGTGTCCTCGAACAGCGACAGGTCCATGCGCCTGGGCTCGGCCGGAATGAGGGGGGCGAAGCCCATCCGCTCGAGCACGTCGCGGCGCACGTCCACGCCCGGCGCGACCTCGGTCAGCACCAGTCCCTCGCGGCTCAGCTCGAACACGGCCCGCTCGGTGACCACCACGGCCTGGTGGCCGCGCAGCAGCGCCTGGGCGCCCGAATAGGTGATCTGCTCGACCCGCTCGACCAGCTTGCGCACGGCGCCGTGCCGGTTCACGCGCAGGCCTTCGGGCGTGACGCTCACCTCGCCGCCCTTGGCCTCGAAGGTGCCGCAGAACACCACCTTGCGGGCGTTCTGGGCGATGTCCATGAATCCGCCGGGCCCCACCGTCAGGCCGCCCAGCCTCGACACGTTGACGTCGCCGCGCGCGTCGAGCTCGCCGAAACCCAGGAAGGCGATGTCCAGGCCGCCGCCCGCGTAGAAATCGAATTGCGAAGGCCCGTCGATCATCGCCGAGGGGCTCTGCGCAAAGCCGAACAGCATGCCCACCAGCAGCGAGCCGCCGTAGGTGCCGTGCTCGATCGTCTGGTAATAGCGCTCGCCCTCGCCGCGCTCGGCGATCAGGCGGGCCACCCCCTCGCCGATGCCCACGCCGAAATTCAGGATCGCGCCGTCGCGCAGCTCGCGGTGGGCGCGCCGCGCGATGAGGGCGCGCACGGGCGAGGACTCGGCCGCCAGCGCGCGCGGGGGCCCCGCGCGCTCGCCCGAGATCGTGGGATCGTAGGGCAGGTCGTAGCTCATGCGCTGCTCGGGATCGACCACCACCACGTCGACGATGGCGCCCGGCACCCGCACCGAGCGCGCCGGCAGCGAGTTCACGTTGACGGCGGTGCGCACCTGCGCGATCACGAGCCCGCCCGAATTGTGGGCCGCCAGCGCCGCGGCGTAGACGTCGACGTTGGCCGCCTCCTGGTCCAGGCTGATGTTGCCGTCGGCGTCGGCGAAAGAGCCGCGGATGATGGCCACGTCGATCGGGAAGGACTTGTACCAGAGCAGCTCGCGCCCGCCGATCCCGGCCACCTCGACCAGGTCCGCGGTGGCCGAGCGGTTCATCTTGCCGCCCTGGTGGCGCGGATCGACGAAGGTCCCCAGCCCCACGTGGGTGAACAGGCCCGGGCGCCCGCCCGCGATCTCGCGGTAGAGCTGCATGATGCAGCCGCTGGGCAGCACGTAGGCCTCGATCTTTTCATCGCGGGCCAGCGCCTGCATGCGCGGCGACCACACCCAGTGGCCGCCGATCACGCGCCGCACCAGGCCCTCGTGGGCGAAGTGGTTCATGCCTTCGGTCTTCTTGTCGCCGATGCCCAGCGCATGCATCACGGTCAGGTTCCTCGGGGCGCCGGTCTCGAGGAAGCGCCGCGACACCGCGCGGAACACGCAGGTGGGCTCCATCAGCCCTCCGCCGCCGCCGATCAGCGCCACGGTGGCGCCGTCGCGGATCAGGGCGACGGCCTGCTCGGCGGTCCTGAACTTGCTGCCTTTCATGCTTGCGCCTCTCCCTCCGCGTCCTGCGGCCGGCGCGGCACCATGAGCTGGTGCTCGCCCTCCTGGACGACCTCCCCGCGCTGGTTCAGCAGCGTGACCTCGACGTGCACGATGCCCATGTGGGGACGGCTGCGGGGCACGCGCATCTCGGCGATCCGCAGCCGCGCCTGCAAGGTGTCGCCGATGCGGATCGGCCGCCTGAACCGCCAGTTCCAGCCCAGGGCGATGCCGTCCTGGAAAAACGCCGACTGCACTTTCAGGCCGTCGACCAGCGACAGGCCCATCAGGCCGTGGGCGATCCGCTGGCCGAACTCGGTGGAGCGCGCGTATTCCTCGTCCATGTGCAGGGGCGAGAAATCCCCCGACACGCCCGCGTAGGCCAGGATGTGGCCTTCGGTCACCGTCACGCGCGGGCTCAGGCGTTCCTCGCCCAGCGCGATCTCGTCATAGTATTTTCCGGGTAGCATCTCGATCCTCGATATCGTGGGGGCGCGCGCCGGGCGCGCCGTCCGGTGTTCCACAGGCCGCTCGGGCCGCCAGGCTCAGGGCACGAGCAGGATGCGGCCGACCGCCTCGCGATCGCCCAGCAGGCGATGGGCCCGCGCGGCTTGCGCCAAGGGCAGCTTTTGCCAGACCACGGGCTCGATCCGGTGCGTGTGCATGAAGTCCAGCACCTCGGCCAGTTCCTCGCGGGTCGCGCTCTGGACGCCGCGGATCTCCCATTCCTTGAGGATCAGCAGGCCCAGGTTGATGCTGACCGGCGTCCCGTGCAGTTCGCCGATCACGGCACAGCGCCCGCCCGGCGCCAGGCTGCGCATGGCGCCGTCGAAGGTCGGCGAGCCGATCAGCTCGACGACCAGGTCGACCCCCCTGCCCCCCGTCAGGCGCCGGACGTCCTCGCCGAAGGCGCCGTCGGGGCTGACGACGACCTCGTCCGCGCCGGCCGCGCGCAGGGCCTCGGCCTTGCCCTGGCTGCCCGTGATGGCGATGCTGCGGGCGCCCAGGGCGCGCACGATCTGGATGGCCGCCAGGCCCAGCCCGCCGCTCGCGCCGGTGATCACGACCCACTGCCCAGCACGGATCTGGCCGACGTGCCGGATCGCCTTGTAGGGCGGCGCGAACACGCAGGCGCCGAAGCAGGCATGCTCGAAAGGCATGCCCTCCGGCAGCTTGACCAGGTTGCCCTGGAGCAGGCAGGCGTACTGGGCGTAGCCGCCGTCGCGCGTCTGGCCGATGTCGCCGTGGGTCCGGCGGCACAGGGAGGGGCGCCCACGCAGGCAATCCTCGCACACGCCGCAGGCCTGGAAGTTGAAGGAGGCGACCCGGTCGCCGGGCGCCAAATCCTCGACGCCCTCGCCGACCTCGGCGACCGTCCCCGCCAGCTCGTGCCCGATGATCCGGGGCGGCTTGAGGCGCGAGCGCATCCCCTTGCGCAGGATCAGGTCCAGGTGGCAGACCCCGCAGCAGCCGATCTCGACCAGGACCTCGCCCGGCCCGGGCGCCGGCCGCGGCACCTCGCCGTACTCCAGCACCTCGGGTTCGCCGAAGGCGCGCAGCACGACGGCCTTCATCATCGTTTCATGTTCCATGTTCCGTCATTTCCTCAAGTCATCCGGCGCGCCGGACGGCGCGCTCCACTCTCATCTGTGCAGGATCTGCCCCAGGAATTCCCGCAGGCGCTCGTGCTTCGGATTGGAAAAGAAGCTCTCGGGCGCGCCCTGCTCGACGATGCGTCCGCCGTCCATGAAGATCACCCGATCGGCGACGCTGCGCGCGAAACCCATCTCGTGCGTCACGCACAGCATCGTCATGCCATCCTGAGCCAGGCTGATCATGGTGTCCAGGACCTCCTTGACCATCTCGGGATCGAGCGCCGAGGTCGGCTCGTCGAACAGCATGATCCGCGGCGTCATGCACAGCGCCCGCGCGATGGCGACGCGCTGCTGCTGGCCGCCCGACAACTGGGCGGGATACTTGCCCGCCTGGTCGGGAATGCGCACCCGCTCGAGGTATTTCAGCGCCAGCTCGCGCGCCTGCTCGCGGGACGCCTTGCGCACCCGCATCGGGGCGAGCATGCAGTTCTCGAGCACCGTCATGTGGGGAAACAGATTGAATTGCTGGAAGACCATGCCCACCTCGGCGCGCACCGCCCGCACGTTGCGCGCGTCGCCGCCCAGGTCGATGCCGTCCACCAGGATGGTGCCCTGCTGGTACTGCTCCAGGCTGTTCAGGCAGCGGATCAGCGTGGACTTGCCCGAGCCCGAGGGGCCGCAGATGACGATGCGCTCGCCCCGCGCGACCTCGAGGTCGATGTCGCGCAGGACCTGGAAATCGCCATACCACTTCTGCACGCCCCGCATCGAGATGATGCTGCCGGGCGCCTCGCCGTCCCGGGCGGGGCGGGCGGCGGCGTCGGCCGGTTCCTGTGTGGACATGGATGCGCCGCTCACTTCGTCACGATGGACGGCAGCGGCGCGTCCCCCTCGCCGGTGTCGGGCATGTTCGGGGGCAGGTCCTTGCCGATCCATTTCTTGTAGAGCGCCGAGAGCTCGCCGTCGGCGATCTTGCGGCCGATCAGGCCATTGAGATAGTCGACCCACTCGCGTTCCCCGGGGCGCACGGCGACGCCGTTGTACACCCGCGAGAGCACCAGCCGGGACTCATACTTGCCGGGGCCCGCCACCTGGGCCAGATTGCCCACCTGGGTGATGGCCGCCCCGATCGCGTCGACCTGCCCCGACACCAGCGCCTGCACGGTGGCGGCGTCGTCGTCGAAGCGCATCAGCTTGGTGTCGGGCGGATTGGCGTCGGTCAGCGCCTTGTCCTGGGGCGTGCCGCGGGGCACGCCGATGCGCATTCCCTTCAGGTCCTCCCAGCCCTTCATCTGCGGACCGGCCTTGGCGATGACGACGTTCTCGTTGACCGCGTAGGGCCGGGAGAACAGCACGACCTTTTGCCGGTCGGGGAAAATCCCCATCACGGCCGCCAGCATGTCGACCTGCCCGGTCAGCAGCGCGGCCGTGCGGTTGGCGGGGGTCACGGGGACGATCTGCGGCTGGACGCCGAGGTCCTTGGCGACCATGCGGACGAACTCGACCTCGAAGCCCGTGAGGTGGCCCTGCGCGTCGGTGAAGCCCCAGGGCACTTGCGCGACCTGCACGCCGGCCTTGAGCACGCCCGAGGCCTTCACCGCCTCGACGCTCTGGGCCTGGGCCGTCGGCGCGAGCGCCGTCCCCAAGGCCATGGTGGCGGCGGCGCCCAGCACGAGGCGGCGCAGGCGGCTGACGGGGCGGGATGATGCTGTTTTCTTCATGATGTCTCCTGTGGAGGAATGCGGGCCGGGGGGCCGCGATGGATGAGCGCCGGGGCGGCTTGCCGTTCAGGTGGCCACGGCGTACCGGCGCTCGAGCCGCGCCGCGTAGCGCGACAGGGGAAAGCAGATCAGGAAGTAGCCCACGGCCGCGAAGCCGTAGGCCCACAAGGGCTTGTAGGTCGCGCTCGAGACGATCTGCGCGGAGCGGGACAGCTCGACGAAGCCGATGATGGCGGCCAGCGACGTCCCCTTGATCAACTGCACCAGGAAGCCGATGGTGGGCGCGAAGGACATGCGCAGCGCCTGCGGGAGCACCACGTGGCGCATCCGGTCGACGTAGCCCAGGCCCAGCGCGCTGGCCGCCTCGCTCTGGCCGCGGGGCACCGCCTGGATGCCGCCGCGCCAGATCTCGCCGAGGAAGGCGGCGGCATGCAGGGTCAGGCCCACGGCCGCCGCCACCCACACGTTCACGTGCACGCCGAACACCGGCAGGCCGTAGAAGACCAGGAACAATTGCAGCAGCATCGGCGTGCCCTGGAAGAAATCGATGAATCCCCCGGCCAGGGTGCGCAGCCCGCGCACCGGCGCCGTGCGCAGCAGGGCCACCAGCAGGCCGAACACCCCGCCGCCCGCGAAGGCGATGGCCGACAGGATGAGCGTGGCCTGGGCCCCGGCGAGGATCATCCAGATTTCATTGAGCGTGAATTCGCGGACCATGGCCTCGCCTCACTTGATCGGATAGGAAAAGCAGGCGCGGTCGATCGCCTTGAACAGCGTGGAGAACATCAGCGACATGCACAGGTACAGCAGCGTCGCCACGATGTACACCTCGAAGCTGCGAAAGGTGAGCGAGTCGATGCTCTGCGAGACGGAGGTCAGTTCCTCGGCCGAGATCGAGGACACGATGCTGGTGGTCAGCAGCAGCAGGACGAACTGCCCCGAGAGCGCCGGAAAGATCACGCGGAAGGCGGGCTTGAGCACGATATGGCGGAAGGTCTGGAAGGGCGACAGCCCCAGCGCCGCCCCCGCCTCGAACTGGCCGCGCGGGATGGCGTCGATGCCGCCGCGCACGATCTCGGCGGAAAACGCGCCCAGGTTGAGGCTGAGCGCCGCGACCGCCGCCGCCCAGGGCGACAGGCTGAGGCCGAGCTGCGGCAATCCGAAGAAAATGAACAGCACCTGCACCAGGAAAGGCGTGTTGCGGATGATCTCGACGTAGCTCACGCCGAAGGCTCGCAGGAAAGCGTGACGGCTGCGGCGCGCCAGCAGCGTGAGCATCCCGAGGCTCAGGCCGAGCACGGTGGACAGGGCGGTGAGCGCCAGCGTCAGCAGGCATCCATGGAGGAAGATTTCCCAATACGGTAGCAGCGCGGCGAAGTTGAAGGTGTAGGTCATGCTCGTCCAGCCCTTGTTCTTGGGATGAGTATAGCAATCTGTGGAAACCCTTTCCATATTGGAAATGCATTACAAGAATCAGCATTTACCCTTAATAGAACCTCGTTCTACTATCGGATATGAGTGGGTGGTATTGCGCAAATTCCAATATGGAATGGCTTTCCAATACAATGGAGGCCATGTCCCCTTCCCTGGCGCGCCGGCGCGCCGTCCACCCATGAGGCCCGCCCATGAGTAGCAACCTGCCACGAGGGCTGCTCGCCCTGGAACTGCTCACCCGCCACCCGGCGGGCCTGCCCCTGCACGCCATCGCCGCCGAACTGCGGATCCCGCGCAGCACGGCCCACCGGATCCTCGCGGAACTGGTGGCCGCCGGATACGTGCGCCAGCAGGACGGGGATTTCAGCCCCTACCGGCTCACGCTGAAGGTCGCGACCCTGGGCATGCAGTTCCTCTCGGCCACGGGCGTCGTCGAGCTGGTCCAGCCCGTGCTCGACAAGCTGGCCGCCGCCTGCGGCGAGCTCGCGCGCATGAGCATCGTCGAGAACGACCGGCTGATCTGGGTCGCCAAGGCCCAGGGCGCCCGGGGCGGGCTGCGCTACGACGCCCAGTCGGATCCGGGCGAGGACGTGCGCCTGTTCTGCAGCTCCAACGGCCAGGCCTGGCTGTCGACGCTGAGCGACCAGAAGGCGCTCGAGATCGTCTCCCGGCAGGGTTTCGGCGAGCCGGGCCAGTTCGGGCCCAATGCGCCGCGCACCATCGAGGCCTTCCTGGACAGCATCCGGCTGGCCCGCGAGCGGGGCTACGCCGTCGTCCACGAGACCTACGAGATCGGCCTGGCCGCCATCGCGGCCCCGGTCTTCAATCCGAACTCCGGCACCGCGATCGGCGCGGTCAGCATCGCCGGCCCCGAGGCCCGGATGAAGCACGCCGAGCATCTCGTCCCCCTGATCCAGGAGGCCGCCCGCGAGCTGTCCGCCCTCAGCCCGGGGATCCGCGCCTGCGGGCGATGAGGGCGGGGCTGCGGCCGGATGCGGCGCTCGCGGCCCGAGGCGGCGACCGCAGCGGGAGGCAACAATCGTGAGCGGATGTGTACGCGCCCGCGTGGCGCGGACGCCCCGTAGCGTTTTGATGCGAATCTGCGGAATGGACTCAAACTTGCCCGCTCGGCGCGAGCCACAATGGCGCATCGCAGGCAAAAAGAAGGATCCGGCATGAAAAAATTCGCACTGGCGGCAGCCGCCGCGCTGGCCATGGCCGCCAGCCAGAACGCGCTGGCGGACGTGGACGTGGGCATCTCGATCGGCATCCCCGGTTTCGTCTATCCTGCGCCGGGGTATTACTACTATGGGCCGCCGCCGCGGCGCATCCACCGGCCGCGCGTCGTGGTCGTGCCGCAGCCGGTCTACGTGCCCGGTCCGCGCTGGGGATGGTCCGACCGCGGCTACGGCCACTACCGCGCCGTCCCGCCGGGGCACCGCGGCGACAAGCATTGGCGCAACGGCCACCGGGGCGGCCACGGCTGGGGCGACTGAGGCCCCGGCGGCCACGGCCGCCGGGCCGGGATGCAAGAACGCCCAAAAAGAATGAGGCGCGGACCGCGGGGCCGCGCCTCTTGCCATGCGGCGCGGTTACGCCTCACACGGCCAGGACGCCGCCGCGGTAGTCCGCGAGGGCCTGCTCGATCTCTTGCTGGGTGTTCATGACGAAGGGACCGTACTGGGCGATCGGCTCGTTCAGGGGCCGGCCGGCCAGCAGCAGCACCCGGACGGGGCCGCCTCGCCCCGCGACGCGCAGGGCGTCGCCCTCGCCATAGATCACGCTGTTGCCCGCGGGCACGGCCTCGCCGTCCACGTCGAGGGCGCCCTCGAAGACATACAGCATCGCCTGGTGGCCGGCCGGCACGGGCAGGTCCAGCGTCTCGCCATCGGCGATACGGACGTCGGCGATCAGCGGCCGGGTCGCGGCGCTGCCCTGCTCGGCGCCCGCCATCGGCGCGCCCTCCACCTCCAGCGTGCCGGCGATCAGCTTGACGAACCCGCCATTGGCGAGCTCGCGCACGGGGATGCGCGCGGCGGGGATGTCGCGGTAGCTCGCGGGCTGCATCTTGTCCGCGGCGGGCAGGTTGATCCAGATCTGGAAGCCGCGCAGCAGGCCGTTTTCCTGCTGCGGCATCTCCTCGTGGATGATGCCCCGCCCGGCGGTCATCCACTGCACGCCGCCGGCCCGCAGGTCGCCCTCGTTGCCGAGATGGTCGCGGTGGCGCATGTGGCCGTCGACGATGTAGGTCACGGTCTCGAATCCCCGGTGGGGATGCGGCGGAAAGCCGGCGATGTAGTCGTCGGGATCGTCCGAGGAAAAGGCATCCAGCATGAGGAAGGGATCGAGGCGCGCCTGGCGTTGATGGCCCAGGGCGCGCAGCAGGCGGACGCCGGCGCCGTCCTGGGTCGCCTGCGCGGGCAGGATCCGGATTGCGGTTCGAAAGGCCATGAGAGGACTCCGTGTGTTTGGGATGGATCCATTATGAATCTTATAATTCGATGATCAACCGTGAAACATAGTGTGATTTCATCGAAAAATTGGATATATATGGACGAACCCATCCCCCTGGCCCACTGGCAGGCCTTCATCGCGGTCGTGGACTCCGGCGGCTACGCCCAGGCGGCCGAGGCGCTGGGCAAGAGCCAGTCGGCCGTCAGCTACGCCGTCCAGCGGCTCGAGGACCGGCTGGGGCTGCGGGTGTTCCGGCTCGAGGGCCGGCGCGCCGTGCCGACGCCGGCCGGCCATGCGCTGCTGCGGCGCGCGCGCCTGCTGGTGGACCATGCGCACGGCCTCGAGGACGCGGCGCGCCAGCTCGCCCGCGGGCGGGAATCGCGCCTGCGCCTCGCGGTGGACGCCATCGTTCCGGCCTGGCTGCTGCTCGAGGCCCTCGACGCCTTCAGCCGGCAAAGTCCCCTGACCCGCATCGAGATCATGGAAACCGCGCTGAGCGGCACCGATGAGGCGCTGCTGCGGCGCGAAGCCGACCTGGCGCTCTCGCCCCGCATTCCCCAGGGCTTCGGCGGCGAGGCGCTCATGCGGATCCGCTTCGTGGCCGTCGCCCATCCGGACCATCCGCTGCACCGGCTGGGCCGGGAGCTGGAATGGGGCGACCTGCGCCAGCAGCGCCAGCTCGTGGTGCGCGATTCGGGCGGGCGCGGAATCGACGCCGGCTGGCTGGACGCCGAGCAGCGCTGGACCTTCAGCCACATGTCCTCGTCCATCCAGGCCGCCTGCCTGGGCCTGGGATTCGCCTGGTATCCCGAGCTGCGCATCCGCGACGAACTGGCCCGGGGCAGCCTCAAGCCCCTGCCGCTGGCCGAGGGCCGCCATCGCTACGCCACCCTCTACCGCATCCACGCCAATGCCGAATTCCCCGGCCCGGCCTGCCGGGAGCTGTCCGAGGCCATCGCGCGCGCCGCCGCCGCGCATGGGGGCATTCCGCCGTGAGGCCGCGCGGCGGGTCTATGATGACCGGTACGATCCCTTCCTCAGGAGCCTCTCATGGACCAAGCGATGTACCCGAACCCCACCCAGGAAATCGCCCGCAAGCGCGCCGAGCTCGCCCCCGAGCCCCTGGCGGCGTTCAAGGCCTTCAGCAAGGCGGTCTTCGCCGCCGGCGCGCTGGACGCCAAGACCAAGCAGCTCATCGCCGTCGCGGTCGCGCACGTCACGCAGTGCCCGTACTGCATCAAGGGCCACACCGAGGGCGCGGCCCGCGCGGGCGCCACCGAGGCCCAGATCATGGAGGCGATCTGGGTGGCCGCCGAAATGCGCGCCGGCGGCGCCTATGCGCACTCGGCCCTGGCCCTGCAGACGCTCGACCACCTGCATCCGCGCGATTCCGCCTGAGCGACCGGCCTCGCCTCATCCGCCCGGTGCCCGCTCGTGGCCCGCTCGTGGCCCGCTCCTGGCCCGCTCCTGGCCCGGCGGCGCGAGGCGGCCATGTCGCCGCGCGTCACGCCGGCGATAAAAAACCTGTCGTTTTGTCAGCGGAGCCTACAGGCCGTCCGCGGCCCGCGCGCGGCCCGCCCCTGCGGGCCGGGGGCGGATCTCCGCCACGCGACCCCGCGGACCTGTCGGATGTGCTTACAGGCCGCCATCGCCGCCTTTGATAAGGTGAAAGCCGGTTCAATCACTCAGGAGGCGCTCATGTCGACGAAAACACCCTGGTTCGCGGGCATTCTGGCGGGGAGCTGCGTGCTCATGCTGGCCGCGTGCTCGTCCCCCTCGACGGTCACCACGCGCGATGGACAGACCACCTACACGGCCGACGCGCCCGACACCGACACGGACAGCGAATTCATCACCTACGACAAGAACGGCCGCGAGGTGAAGGTCAACAAGTCCGAGGTGAAGCAGATCGAGGAAGTCGACTGACCCCCTCGCCCCTTCAACCGCCCCGCCCCTTCAGCCCCCTCGTCCCTCAGAGGCCGACGTTTTCCTTTTGCAGGACCTGCTCGGCGCGGTAGCTCGAGCGCACGAGGGCGCCGGAGACGACCTCGCGGAATCCCTTGGAGATCCCCAGGGCGCGGTAGGCCCTGAACTCGTCCGGCGTCACGAAGCGGCGCACGGGGAGGTGGTGCTGGGTGGGGCGCATGTACTGGCCGAAAGTCAGGATGTCGACGTTGGCCGCGCGGATGTCGTCCATCGCCTGCTCGATCTCGGCATCGGTTTCCCCCAGGCCCAGCATCATGCTGGTCTTGGTCAGGGTGTGCGGCGCGTGGCGCTTGGCGAAGGCCAGCACGTCGAGCGTCTGGCGATAGCCGGCGCGCACGTCGCGCACCTCGTGGGTGAGACGCTCGACGGTCTCGATGTTTTGCGCGAAGGTGGTCAGGCCCGCATCCAGCACCTTGGCCACACAGGCCTCGCTGCCCGAGAAATCGGGCGTCAGGGCCTCGACCGCCGTATGGGGCGAGCGCTCGTGGATGGCGCGGATACAGGCCGCGTAATGCCCCGCCCCGCCGTCGAGCAGGTCGTCGCGGTCGACCGAGGTCAGCACCACGTATTTCAACTGCATCAGCGCCACGGCGTCGGCCACGCTGGCCGGCTCGTTGTGGTCCAGCCAGCCGTGCGGATTGCCCGTGCTGACCGCGCAGAACTTGCACGCCCGCGTGCAGACCGACCCCATCAGCATCAGAGTCGCCGTCCCCCGCCCCCAGCATTCGGCGATGTTGGGGCACTTGGACTCGGCGCACACCGTGTTCAGCTTGTGGGTCTCGACGATCTCGCGGACCTCCTGGTAGCGCGCCCCCGAGGGAATGCGCACGCGCAGCCAGGCGGGCTTGGGCTGGGAATCGGGAATGTGCGACAGGTCGCTGGGACGCATGCCGTCCTTGACCGCCTTGGTGCCCTGCGGGCTGATGAACTTGCTGCCCGAGCGGGCGCGGATGATGGTGGCTTCGTCGGCCATGGCAGACCTATCGGGTAAAAGATCCACGGGGCGCCCGCTTCGGGCACCCCTGCGGTGAATAGTACCACGCGCCCTCCCGGCGGCCGACAGTACCACCATTGCGGATGGGGCGCGCAGCCCCTCGCGTCGCGCCTTCGCCCTGCAAACGCGGTTTCCTTGATCCAGCGCAAATCCTGTATCCAGCGGAGGGCTATGCTGCCGGTTTCCAAATATGACAAGCCCTCCGACCCCGCCTTCCCTTTCCCATCGACCTTCGCCTCCGACATGTCCAAGACCCTCAGCATCAGCGCGCGCCTGAGCGCATCGTTCTTTTTCCTCGTATTCCTGAACATCGGCCTGACCGGCACCGGCCTGTGGCTGATGGAAAGCAGCAACACCGCGGTCGATGACCTGATCGAGGTGCGCCTGGCCAACGAGCGCCTGAGCGCCCACTGGGAAAAGCTCCTCGACATGAACATGATGCGCACCGAGGCCATCGCGCGCGCCGAGCATCCCGAGGTCATCCGCTATTTCCTGGCCGGGATCGAAAAGGACACCGCCGAGGCCCTGCAAGTGATCGAGGCGCTGCGCGCCAACCTGCGCAACCAGGAGGCGAGGGAACTGTTCCAGCGCACCTACGACCACTACATCGTCTTCCGCGACGCCCGCCTGGCGGCCCTCCAGGCCAAGGCGCGCGGGGACCACGCCGCCGCGCAGCCGTTCTTCGAGCGCGACATGGCGCGGCTTGCGCGGCCCTACAAGGAAAGCTTCGGATCCCTGATCGGCTACTTCAAGGAAAAGATCGAGGAAAACACCGCCACGATCCAGGCCAACAACCGCCGGGGCAAGGTCATCATGATCGGCCTCACCGTGCTCGCCCTGCTGATCGGCCTGGGCCTGGGCTACATGATCAAGCGCTCGATCACGCGCCCGCTGAACCGCGCGGTGGGCCTGGCCGAGGCCGTGGCGGCCCGCGACCTGAGCCAGACCGTGGACGTCCACAGCCAGGACGAAACGGGCCGCCTGATGGAATCGCTGCGGACCATGACCGACAACCTCACGCTCACGATCGGCCAGTTGCGCGACGACGCCCAGTCGATCGCCGCCGCCGCGCGCCAGATCGCCGTGGGCAACCAGGACCTGGCCGCGCGCACCGAGCACCAGGCCTCGTCCCTCGCGCAGACCGCCGCCACCATGGAGGAAATGACCGCGACGGTCAAGCAGAACGCCGACAACGCCCTGCAGGCCAACGCCGTCGCCAGCTCGGCCGCCGAGGTCGCCCGGCGCGGCGGGCGCATGGTGGACCAGGTCGTGGACACCATGGCCTCGATCAACGAATCGGCGCGGCGCATCGAGAGCATCATCGGGGTGATCGACAGCATCGCCTTCCAGACCAACATCCTGGCGCTGAACGCGGCCGTGGAGGCCGCGCGCGCCGGCGAACAGGGCCGCGGCTTCGCCGTGGTCGCCTCCGAGGTGCGGGCGCTGGCCCAGCGCAGCGCCTCGGCGGCCAAGGAGATCAAGGGACTCATCGACGGCTCGGTCGCCGCCGCCGAGACCGGCAACACCCTGGTCGCCGACACGCGCAGCACCATGGACGAGATCGTCACGGGGGTCCAGCGCGTCACGGACATCATGAGCGAGATCACCGCCGCCAGCCGCGAGCAGAGCATCGGCATCGAGCAGGTCAACACCGCCATGAACCAGATGGACGAGGTCACCCACCAGAACGCGGCCCTGGTCGAGGAAGCCGCCGCCGCGGCCGCCAGCCTGCTCGATCAGGCCAACACCCTGGCGGCGCTGGTGGCGACGTTCAAGCTGCGCGAGAGCGACCCCGCCGCCCGCAGCCAGGGCGAGATCTCCATCGGCGGCTCCAGCATTGTGCCCGCCGGCGCCCTGGCCGCACCGGCCTGAGGTGCCGGCCGGGCACCGGCCCGGGCCACCGCCGGCCCTGCGGCACCGGCCGGCGCAGCGCCGCAGTTCAATACGCCTGTTCGAACAGGGCGAGGAAATCCTTCTCCGTCGTGTAGCGCGGATTCCATCGGTTGTAGTCGGCCTCGAAGCAGCGTCTGGCGAGCGCGGGCAGCGTGTCGCGCTCGACCCCGGCATCCCGCAGGCGGGCCGGGATGGCGAGGTCGGCGCACAGTTCGCGGATCGCGCCGATGGAGGCCCGGGCCGCCTCGAGCGGCGGCCGTCCGGCGACGTCGGCGCCAAGAATGGCCGCGACTCGCGCGAAGCGCGCCGGATTGGCGATCAGGTTGAATTGCGCGGCCACGGGCAGGCACAGCGCATTGGCCATTCCATGCGGGATCGGGTACGAGGCGCCCAGCGCCATCGCCATGCAGTGCACGTTGCCCAGGCCGGTGACGCCGAAAGACATCGCCGCCAGGGAGGAACCGCACAGCATGTCCAGCGCGGCGGGCGCATTGCGGCGATCGGCGAAGAACGGCCGGAGCGCGCCGGCGATCAGCGTCATGGCATGCAGGTTGACCGCATCCGAGAACGGATTGGCGTGCCTGGAGACGTATGACTCGAAGGCGTGCACGAAGGCGTCGATGCCCGCGTTCGCCGCCACGTGCGCGGGCAGCGAGCGGACCGCCAGGGGATCGAGGATCGCGAACCGGGCGGGGCAATGCGCCGCGTGCCGTATGGCCATCTTGACGTTGCGCGCCGTATCGCTGATCACGCAGGCGCCCGAGACCTCCGAGCCCGTCCCCGCCGTGCTGGGCACCGCGATCAAGGGCAGGGGCGGTGTATCGAACTTGTCCACCCCCTCGTAATCGGCGATGCGTCCGCCATTGCTCATGAGGATGCAGACGGCCTTGGCGACGTCGATGGTGCTGCCGCCGCCGATGGCCAGGACCGCCTGCGCCCCCAGCGCCCGGCATTGCGCGAATGCCTTGTCGACCGTGGCGTCGCTGGGCTCGGGCTCGACGTCCTGGAAAACCTCGGCGGCGGCGCCGCGGTCCCGCAGCGACTGCCGGCAAGCCAGGAAGATCTCGCTGCCGGCCATCGCCGGATCGACGACGAGGAACACGCGCGAGGCGTCCAGCGCCGCCAGGATGTCGGCCAGCCTGGCATGCGCGTCCTCGCCGAAGTAGACGCGCGTCGGGCAGGTGAAGGAGGAAATGTCTTTCATGGCGGCAGGCTCAGGCGGGGGTTGTCGGGGAGTCGGGCAGCGGGGCGCCGGAACGCGGCACGGGAACCCGTATGCAGATGTTCTTGACCTGGGTGTACGACAGCAAGGCGTCCATGCCCTTCTCGCGGCCAAAGCCGGATTTCTTGTAGCCGCCGAAGGGCAGCTCGACCCCGCCGCCGGCACCGTAGGTATTGACGAAGACCTGCCCCGCCTTCACCTGCTGCGCGAGCCAGTGGGTGGCCCCAAGGTCCCTGCCCCAGATGCCCGCGACCAGGCCGTATTCCGTGCCGTTGGCGAGCGCGGCGGCCTCCTCGAGCGTATCGAAGGGGACGATGGACAGCACCGGGCCGAAGATCTCCTCCCGATGCACCCGCATCCCGGGAGTCACCCGATCCAGCAGCGTGGGCATGACGAAATGCCCGCGCCCGACATCGGCCTGGTCCATCACGCGGCCGCCCACGATCACCTCGGCCCCTTCGGCGCGGCCGGCCTCGATGTAGCCTTCCACCTTGGCCCGCTGCTCGGCGCTGATGAGCGCGCCCAGGTCGCCGTCCATCAGGCCGGGCCCCACCTGCAGCCGCTCGCCGAGGGCGGCGAGCCGCTCGACGGCCTGCTGGTGGACGCCGCGCTGCACCAGCAGGCGCGAGCCGGCCGAGCACGTCTGGCCCGTGTTGGGAAAGGCCGCGCGCAGGATGGCGGGCAGCGCCTCGTCCAGGCACGCGCCCGCCAGAACGATGTTGGGCGATTTCCCGCCAAGCTCCAGGAGGACGGGAACGATGTTGGCGGCCGCCGCCTGCATCACGCGGGCGCCCGTCGCCACCGAGCCCGTGAAGACCACCAGGTTCACCGCCGGATGGGCCGCCAGCGCAGCGCCTGCCTCGTGCCCGTAGCCGGGCACCACGTTGAACACGCCCTCCGGCAGGCCCTCCTCATGGCAGATCCGCGCGAGCTCGAACACGCTGAGGCATGCGAGCTCCGCGGGCTTGAGGACGACCGTGTTGCCGCAGGCCAGCGCGGGCGCCAGGCCGCGCGAGGCGATCTGCAAGGGATAATTCCAGGGCACGATCTGGGCGGTCACGCCCAGGGGCTCGCGGACGGTGAAATCGACGTACTCCGGCCCCAGCGGGATGGAGGCGCCCAGGATCTTGTCGGCAACCCCGGCGTAATACTCGAAGAACCGCGCGGCGGCCACGGCATCGGCGAGCGCCTGCTTCAGGGGCTTGCCGGTGTCCTGGCTTTCCAGGCGGGCCAGCGCGTCCCGCTCGCGCAGGATGCGCGCGGATATGGCGTGCAGGATACGGGCGCGGTCGACGGGCGGGCGGCTCACCCAGGAGGATGCGGCGCGGCGCGCCGACTGCACCGCATCGTCGACGTCCTCGGCCTGGCCGCGCGCCACCCGGGCGAGCACGGCGCCCGTGGCCGGGTCCTGGACGTCGAGGGTCCCGCCGCCGCGCGCCGCGATCCATTGTCCGTGTATGAAGCATCCATGGGTTGCAATCGTCATAGCTATCGTCCTGCTCCAGTCTGTTTCGATCAAGGGGATCCGGCGGCGTCGATGGCGTAGGAGCCGCCGAGATAGGCTTCGGAAATGCGCGGGTTCCTGCGCAGCGACGCGCTGTCCCCTTCCAGCACGATGCGGCCGTTTTCCATGACATAGGCGCGGTCCGAGATGCCCAGCGCCTGCAAGGCCATCTGCTCGACCAGCAGGATGGTCGTCCCCTGCCCGCGCAGGGCGGACAGCGTGCGGAAGATGTCGCGCGCGATCAGTGGGGCGAGCCCGAGCGAGGGCTCGTCCAGGATCAGCATGCGCGGATCCGACATCAAGGCGCGCGCGATGGCCAGCATCTGCTGCTCGCCGCCGCTCAAGGTGCCCGCGAGCTGCTCGCGCCGCTCGCGCAGCCGGGGGAACAGCTCGAAGGCGCGTTCCATGTTGCCGGCCAGCCGCCTGGCGTCCTTGCGGATCAGGAAGCCCCCGAGGAGCAGGTTCTCGCGGACGGTCTGGTCCGTGAAGACCTGGCGCCCCTCGGGCGACATGGCGATCCCCAGCGCGACGCGCTCGGACGCCGTGGCCCGCGAGACGTCGCGCCCGTCGAAGCGCACGGTGCCGGTTGCCGGCGCCAGGCCGGTCACGCCGCGCAGCAGGCTGCTCTTGCCCGCGCCGTTCGCGCCGATCAGCGCGACGATCTCGCCACGGGCAATCTCGAGCGACACCTCCTCGACCGCCCGGATGGGTCCGTACGCCACGCAGAGTTCCTGGATGCTCAGCATGCGGCGGCCTCCAGCGGTTCGTCATCCTCGTCGGTCCCCAGGTAGGCCTCGATGACTCGCGGATCGGCCTGTATCCGGACCGGGTTCCCATCGGCGATGACCACGCCTCGATCGAGCACGACGATGTGATCGGAGACGCCCATGACCAGGCCCATGTCGTGCTCGACCATCAGCACGGCGATTCCCAGTCCGCCGATCTTTCGTATCAGGCGCCCGAGTTCGGCCGTCTCCTGGGGATTGAGGCCGGCCGCCGGCTCGTCGAGCAGCAGCAGCGCGGGCTCGCCGGCCAGCGCACGCGCAAGCTCGACGCGCCGCTGCACGCCATAGGGCAGGCTGCGGGCCTGTGTGCCGGCATGGCCGCTCAGCCCGGCGAATGCGAGCACCGCGGCCGCGTGGTCCAGGGCCTGGCTCTCGGAACGCCCGGGAATCCTGGTATGCGCGCCGACCAGCACGTTCTCCATCACCGTCATGTCGCCGAACAGGCGCAGGTTCTGGAACGTGCGGGCGATGCCGAGCCGGGCGCGCTCGTGCGCGCTGGCGTGCGTGATGTCCCGCCCGTTCAGGAGGATGCGCCCGCCATCCGCCCGGATGACGCCCGTGACGATGTTGATCAAGGTGCTCTTGCCGGCGCCGTTGGGGCCGATCAGGGCGTGGATGCGGCGCGGCCACACCTCGAGGCTGACGTCGCTGGCGGTGACCACGCCGCCGAAGGCCTTGCCGATGCCTTGCAGCGCCAGCAGCGGCGCGCCGGTGCCGGGCTCCGGCGTCCGGACGGGCATCGCCGGCTGGCGCCCGGGCGCCCGGCCTGGCGGGCGCTTTCGCGCCGGCAGCCGGTCGAACAGCCCAACGATGCCCCGCGGCATGAGGTACAGGGCGAACAGCAGCAGGGCGCCATAGACGAAGTGCTGGGCGAAAGGCCATCGCGCGAGATAGGTCTCGGTCAGCGTCAGCACGACGGCGCCGGCCAGCGGCCCATGCAGGCGGCCGGCGCCGCCCAGCAGCACCAGCAGCAGGATGAAGATGGACAGGTGGAAGGTGATGAAATCGGAATTGAAGTATTGGTTCTGCTGCGCGATGAGTGCGCCGCCGAGGCCGCAGAAGGCGGCCGCGATCACGAAGGCCAGGGTCTTGTACCGATAGACGGAAATCCCCGCGCATTCGGCGGCGATCTCGTCGGTCTGCAGCGACAGCAGGGCCCGGCCGAAGCGGCCCCGCAGGAAGCCCGCGAGGATCGCGTGCGAGACGACGCAGAGGACGATGACCAGCACCACCCACTGCCGCATGCCGAACGGCTCGCCCGCATGGCTGAGCGGCACGATGCCATAGATGCCCTGGGCGCCCCCGAAGAGATCGGTCCATTCGGTCACGATCTTCTCGACGACGATGCCGAAGGCCAGCGTCACCAGGGCCAGGCTCGGCCCCTTGACGCGCAGCGACGGCAAGGCGATGACGACCCCCGCCACCGCCGCGACGAGCGGCGCGGCGGCCAGGGCCCAGGCGGCGGGGATCTCCAGGCGGGTCGTGAGCAGCGCCACGGCATAGGCGCCCACGGCGAACAGGCCCGCCTGCCCGAGCGATTTCTGGCCGGCGTAGCCGGCGAGCACGTTCATGCCGGTTGCGCACAGGAAATACACGCCGCCCATGAACAGGATGCGCAGGTAGAAGTCATTGTCCAGGAGGAAGGCCAGCGCGATCAGCGCCAGGCCCGCGCCCGCGGCCGGGACGGCATCGCGCAGGAGGGACGGGAACGCTCTCATACTTTCTCCGGGGCGCCTTTGCCGAACATCCCGTTGGGGGCGACGCTCAGCACGGCGATGACGAGGACGAACACGACGATCTCGCGCCACTGCGCGCTCCACAGCCCGGTCAGGGACTCGACCACGCCGATGATGAGCCCGCCCAGCATGCAGCCCCGCGGATGCGCGAGCCCGCCGATGATCGCCGCGGAAAACCCCTTGAGCGCGATCAGCAGGCCCATGAACAGCGAGGCCGACACGATCGGCGCGATCAGGACCCCGCTCAGGCCGGCCAGCGCGGAACTGGCCACGAAGCTGATCGTCATGGCCGCCGTGACGTCGATGCCCATCAGCGCCGCGGCATCGCGATTCAACGCCACCGCGCGCATGCAGCGCCCCATGCCGGTGTGGCGCATGGAGTAATCGAACGCGCCCAGGATCAGGAACGCGAGCACGAGCACCACGACCTCCTGCGAACGGAATCCCACGCCCGCCAGCCGCAGCACCCCGTCGCCCAGCGGGGCCGCCAGCATCCGGGTGCCCGGCCCCCAGATCAGCAGGGCCGTGCTCTGCATGACGATGCCGAATCCGATGGTGCTCATGACCCAGGACATGCCCGGCTTGCCGGCGAAAGGCCGTATGGCGGCCAGGTACAGCGGCCAGCCGACCAGACCCATGGCGATCGTCGCGGCCAGCGCGGCCAGGGTGTAGATCCAGGGATAGGACGCCGGGTCGATGTTCAGCGCGCCGGCGACCAGCCCCGCGGCGGCCAGGCCTACGAAGGCGCCGACGGACACGAAATCGCCCTGGGCGAAATTGAGCGTTCGCGTGGTGGCGTAGGTCAGGCTGAAGCCCAGCGCGACCAAAGCGTAGATCGCTCCGATCGTCAGTCCGCCGACGAGCGCCTGCAAAAGTGTGATCAGCATCGCGATCCCCGGGCGTGAAGCGGCTATTTCTTGAAGTCGGCGGCTTGCAGCCCGGCGAGCACGTCGTCATTGAAATCCACGACCTTGCCGTCATGCCACTTGGACCAGTGATAATCCTTGGCTTGCAGGCCCTCGTGCTGCTGCGGGGTGAACGGCGGATCGTAGACCTTGACCAGTCCCGGCACGGGCTTGGCGAGCGACTCCAGGGCCTGCTTGACGGCCTTGCCCTCGAACGTCCCCGCCTGCTCGACGGCCGCCTTCCAGACCAGCACGGTGTCGTAGGCCTGCGTGGCCGCCCAGAACATCGAAGGATTGGCCAGCTTGGAGCCGATGCGATCGAAGAGCTTGCGGCCTTCGTCCGAATGCACGGCGCTGGAAGTCGTCAGGAAAACCGGCCACTCCATGAGCTTGGGGCCGGCCACTTCGGGAAAGCCGCTGAACGACGCGGCCCAGGTGGTCAGCATGCGCGGGAAATAATCGAGTTTTTCCATGCTGCGCATCAGGTGCCCGAGCGGCGCGGCCTGCGCCCAGACCAGCAGGGTGTCCACCCCGGCGGCCTTCGCGTTGCTGAGCTGGGAGGTCATGTCCGTGTCGCGCGCGTCGAACTTTTCCGTGATGGCCGGCTGGATGCCATGCAAGGCGGTGATTTCCTCGAGGTCCTTCAGCCCCGCCTGCCCGTAGCCGGTCGTCTCGGCGAACAGCCCGATCTTCTTGACCTTGGGATCCTTGCTCGCATAGGCTACGAGCGCCGCGGCCTGCTCCCGGTCCACCATGGAAATCCGGAACATGTAGTTGTCCTTGCCCTTGGCTTCCGTGATGGCGGTGGCCGAGGCGCTCGAGACGAGGACCGGCATGCGCTTCTGGTCGGCGATGTGCTTCCACGCCAGCGCATTGCCCGAATTGGTCGGGCCGAACACGACGGCGACCTTTTCCCGGTCGATGAGATCGGTCATGTTCTGGATGGATTTCGGCGGCTGGCCCAGGTCGTCGCGCACGAGGAACTCCAGCGGCTTGCCGAGGACGCCGCCCTGCTTGTTGATGTCCTCGACCGCGGCGGTGATGCCCATGACGCCGATCTGCCCCGATTCGGCCGAGGGCGACCCGGAGATGTCGCCGTTGTAGGCGATCTTGACGGTTTGCGCCTGCGAGGCGCAGGCCATCGCCAGCATGGAGGCCAGGACGGCGAGCTTGTGTGCCAGTTTCATTGTCTGCTCCTGAGTTTCATCGATCTACTTCTATTGAGGCGCCGGCTTGCGCGCCGGCTGCCGTGGCGCGGGCGGCGACGGGCGTGACGCCCACGTCGGGCCGCCGCCCGGTTTCGATATCGGCCGCGAGCGAGGCCGGCAGAATGATTTCCATGTCCAGCAGGAACCCGGACAGGGATTTCCCATGGGAATCCAGGTTGAGGGCGTCGTTGACGCCACCGTCCAGGACCTCGTCGAGGACGTAGTTGATCGCGTGCAGCCGGGGCAGCAGGTAGCGGCTCACCTGGCGGGGGCCGCGGTGGCGGAACAGGTCCCCGACGCGCTCGACGGTCACTTGGTCGACGATGGCCTGGTAGAACTCGGGACGGTAGGCGATGACGCTGATGTTCGAGCGGTTGCCCTTGTCGCCGGTGCGGCCATGCGCGACCTGGTAGAGGTGGACGCGCATCGTGGATTGCTCGGTCATGGTGGCCTACTGGAAAATGAAATAGCTGGCATCGACCCGGGCCCGATCGACGTAGAAGGACCGGGTCTCGAGCCGGCGGCGGATGGCCGTGCGCACGCCGCCGCCGCCCGCGGGGCCGCAGGTGTACAGGGCGTTGACTTCGCGCGCCAGGCGCTCGGCCGATTCCAGTTCCCGGAACTTGCCCGCCACGCGCAGTCGGACGTCGCGCGCGCCGCCATCGGGGATGGACCCGAGCATCTTCCCGCCATCGTCGGCAAAGACGCTGCACACGCCGATCAGGTCGAAGCGCAGGGGCTCCCCCTCGCCGATGCGGGCACGCAGCACGTCGGCCGCCAGGCGCGCGCGCGCTTCGGCGCGCGGCCCGGCGTAGGAAATCCCGCCCTCGGCCAGCCAGCCGCCCTCGTAGAACGCGCTGACCTTGAGCGTGTCCGGCCGGGGATGGCCTTGCACGCCGCTGAGCGCGACCTGGTTCTCGCCCACCTGGGCCACGCCGGCCTGCGTGATGTCCGCCGTGACGTCCGGCGTGAGATAGGCGCCCGGATCGTGCAGTTCGTAGAGCAACTGCTCCTTGACCGTGCGCGTGTCGACGATGCCGCCCGTGCCGTCCGCCTTGCCGATCACGCAGTGTCCGCCGGCATCGATGCAGGCGATGGGGAAACCCACGTCGTGCAGGGCCGGGACATGCTTGAATCCGGGATCGGCGAAATAGCCGCCGGTCACCTGCGCCCCGCATTCCAGCAGGTGGCCGGCCATGGTGGCGGCGCCCAGCCGCGGCCAATCGTCCGGCGACCAGCCATAGTGCGCCATGGCTGGCCCCACGGTCAGCGACGGATCCGCGACACGCCCCGTCACGACGATATCCGCACCATCGGCCAGGGCGTGCGCGATCTGTTCCGCGCCCAGGTAGGCGTTCGCGCTGACCAGGGCGCCGGACGGGGCCGACGCGCCGGCGGACTGCCACGCGCACTCGTCCGGCGGGCCCATCACATCGGGATGAGCCATCATGTCGTCACCCCGCAGCACCGCGATGCGCGGCGCCCGCAGGCCCAGCTCGCGCGCCATCCGATCGATCTCGCGCGCCGCGGCAAGGGGATTGGCGGCGCCGAAATTGCCGACGATGCGGATGCCGTGATGCAGGCAGCGGCCGAGAACCGGACGCAGCATGGAAGGCAGCAGGGGCTCGTAGCCCTTGGCGGGATCCTCGCGCCGCGCGAGCTGCGCCAGCGCCAGGGTGCGCTCGGCCAGCGTCTCGAGGATCAGCACGCGGCGTCCAGGACGTTTCGCCAGTGTATCGACCACCGGCGCGATGGCGTCCACCCGGTCGCCCGAGAACCCGGCACCGCACCCCACCCATAGCAACTCGCCGCCGCGCATGTCCCTGCCGCCTCCAGATCGTCGTGGACCGATAGGAGGCGATTCTGCATTTGCGCCAATTAAAAGTAAAATCGAAAATTGAGAATTGTTAATCCAAAAATCAAATGAATATATCGACGAGACAGCTCCGGGCCTTCGTCGCCGCGGCCAGACACCAGCATTTCACCCGCGCGGCCAAGGAAATGTGCCTGTCGCAGCCGGCCTTCAGCTCGCTGATCAAGACCCTGGAGGAGGACCTCGGAGCCCAATTGTTCGCGCGCAGCACCCGCAAGGTCGAGCTCACGCCCTTCGGCCGGCTGTTCGAGGCCTTTGCCCAGCAATCCTTGCTGGAGACCGACACGGCGCTGCGCAACTTGCAGGATTACGCGGCCGGGCGCATCGGCCGGGTGAGCGTGGCGGCCCTGCCCTCCATCGCGGCCAACTGGCTGCCCGCCGTGCTCGCGCCGTTCCGCAAGGACTTCCCGGCGGTGACGATCGGCCTGAAGGACCGGATGTCCGAGGACTGCATCACGCTGCTCGCCGATGGCGAGATCGACCTGGCCCTGGCGACCGCCGGCCATCACTCGCCCGAGCTCGAGCGCGAGTTCCTGTGGCGCGACGGTTTCCACCTGATCTGCCCCAGGGACCATCCCCTGGCGAGGCAGGCGGAACCCGTCACCCTCGACGACATCGCCGCCCATCCGCTGGTCAATTTCGTGCGCTTCAGCAGCATACGCCAGTGCCTGGACGCGAGCTTCGGAGAGCGGCGGGTCGATACCATCCTCGAGCTGGAGCACCTGGCGACGGTCGGCGCGATGGTCGAACACGGCCTGGGAATCAGCCTGGTCCCCACGCTGACGCTGTACCAGTTCGACAGCCCGGCGCTGGCGGTCCGCCCCCTCCACGAGCCCTCGCTGTACCGCAACATCTATATTTTCCGCCGCAAGAACCGCCGCCTCACCTTTCCCGCGAAGGCGCTGTACGACCTCGTCCTGAAGCACGTCCGCGAGCTGGGCGCGGCCGCCGCCGGCTGAATCCGCGCGGCATGCGCTCCGGTATACTTGCCGCCATGTCCGTTGCAGCCATGTCCGCGACCCCGCCCAAGATCATGCGTCCCCCGGGAGACGGGCTGGTGCTGGCCTGTCTGGCGGCGATGGTCTGCCTGTGGACCGTGCTGTGCGCCGTCAGCCACAAGGCGCCCGACCTGGATGGGATGGAGGAGCTCGTCTGGGCCGCCAGCCTCGAGCTCGGCTACACCAAGCATCCGCCGCTGCCCTCATGGTTCATGCACCTGGCGACCGAGCTGCTGGGCCGGCCGATCTGGCTGCCGTTCCTGATGGGCCAGTTGTTCTCCGCGCTGGGCCTGTGGTTCGTCTGGAAGCTCGGCTGCGAGATGACGACGCGGCACCTGGCGCTGATGGCCACGCTGCTGGTGTCCACGACGGCCTATTTCTCGCTGCGCGGCACGATCTACAACCACAATACGGCGCAGCTCTGGTCCATCGCCTGCGCCACCTGGCTGCTCTACCGCGCGCTGCGCGACCAACGGCTGCGCGACTGGTTCTGGCTGGGACTGGTCTGCGCCCTGGCGATGATGACCAAGTACAGCGCCCTCATCCAGTTCGCGGCCTTCTGCCTGGCCATGCTGGCGGCCGGCAGCTTCCGGGACGCGCGCACGTGGCGCGGGCTGGGGGTGGCGCTCGCCGCCTTCCTCGTGGGCGTGTCGCCCCACCTGGCCTGGCTGGTCCAGCATCATTTCGAGCCGCTGTTGTACGCGGACGCCTCGATCGCCGTGCCCAGCCGCCTGGAATCGCTCTCGCTGATGCTGGACTTCATCCTCGACCAGGCCGGGCGCCTCGCGCCGATGGTCCTGGTGCTGGCCGCCTGGGCGGTCTGGCAGCGCCGCAAGGGCTATCGTTCCCCGGGCTTTCCGGCCAATGACGACCGCTTCCAGCCCGCCGCGCCGGGCCCGCTGCGATATTTCCACGCCTTCGCCCCCGGCGACCGCCGCTTCCTGCTGTGGGTGGGCCTTGCTCCCTTCCTGTCCACGCTGCTGGTCTCGGCCGTGCTGGGCACGCGCCTGGAGGCCTCGTGGGCCAGCACGTTCTTCATCCTGTTCGGCTTTTACGCCGCCTGGTGGCTGCACGGCCCGCAGGGCCTGCAACTGCGCCGCATCCTGATCCTGGCGGCCGCCGCCCATGCCGCGATGGCGGTGGGCTACGCCGTGGCGCGCGGGCCGCTGGCCTGGGAGGCGGGGCGCGCGGCGCGCTCGACCTACCCGGGGCCCGAGCTCGCGCGCATCGTCCTCGCGCACTGGAACGAACACCAGCCGGGACGCCCCCTGCGCGTGGTGGTGTCCAACACCTGGATGGGCGGCAACATCGCCGTGCACGTGGGCGAGCGCACGCGGGTGTTCATCGACGCCGACGAGGCCGAATCGCCGTGGTTCGCGCCGGGCGAGGCGCTGGCCTGCGGCGCGGTGGTGGCCTTCAGCGAAAAGGGGCGCGCGGCGCCCGCGCCGGCCGTCCGCGCCCTGTACGACGCGGCGCCCTGGAAGGGCGTGACCGAACTGCGCTGGTCGTCCGAGCGCAGCCCCATGATCGACCTGCACTGGGCCGTCCTCCCGGCGACGCCCGGCTGCCGCGCCCGATAGGCCCCCCCTCAGCCCGGCTCGCAGGCCTCGGCGGGCCGCATGTCGCGCCCGCCGGACAGCAGGGCCTCGAAATATCCCGCGGACAACGGCTTGGAAAACAGGAAGCCCTGGCCGAAATCGCAGCCGGCCGCCGCCAGCAGCTCGTATTGCGCGCGGGTCTCGATCCCCTCGGCGACGACTTTCAGGCCGAGCTTGTGCGCCAGCAGGATGATCGCCTCGCACAGCGCCAGGTCGGGTCCCTGCGGGCGCAGGTTGGCGACGAAGGACTGGTCGATCTTGAGGTAGTCGATCGAGAACTTGCCCAGGTACGACAGCGACGAATAGCCCGTGCCGAAATCGTCGAGCGAGACCTGGATGCCTGCCCGGTGGAACGCCGCGATCTGCTCGCCGATGCGCACCGCCGAATCCAGCAGGATCCCCTCGGTGATCTCGATGATGACGCCGGCACCCTCCAGCCCCAGCGTATCCAGGTGGCCGAGCCAGAAGGCCAGGTCGATCCCCTCGTGGCGAAACTGCACCGGGGAGATGTTGACGCTGAGCTGGAGGCGGTCGGAGTAGGCGCGGCGCCAATCGCGCGCCTGCCGCGTGGCCTCGCAGAACACCCAGTCGCCGATGCCGCGGATCATGCCGGTTTCCTCGGCGAGCGGCACGAACTCGGCCGGCGGGATGAGGCCGCGCACGGGGTGGTTCCAGCGCAGCAGCACCTCGGCCTTGGCGATGCGGCCCGTGGAGAGCTCGACGATGGGCTGGTAGGCGAGGAAGAACTGTTTCTGGTCCAGCGCCACGTGCAGGTCGTTGACCAGCCGCATGCGCGTCTGCGCCTGCTCTTGCATGGAGGCGGTGAAGTAGCAACTGCGGTTGCGGCCCTCGGCCTTGGCGGCGTACATGGCCTGGTCCGCGTTGTTGAGCAGGACGTCGGCCTCGGTGGCGTCGTCGGGATAGAAGGTGATCCCGATGCTGGTGGAGATGAACACGGTCTCCATCCCGAGATGGAAGGGCTCGGAGAGCCGGCGCAGGATCTTGCGGGTGACGCGCTCGACGTCGCGGGTCTCGTGGATGTCGTCGATCAGCACGGTGAACTCGTCGCCGCCCAGGCGCGCCACCGTGTCGCTCTGGCGCACGCAGCCGTTCAGGCGGCGGGCGGCCTCCTTGAGCAGCTCGTCGCCCACGGCATGGCCCAGCGTGTCGTTGATCTCTTTGAAGCGATCCAGGTCCAGGAACAGCAGGCAGGTCTTGGTGTTGGTGCGCCTGGATTTCTTGATGCTCTGTTCCAGGCGGTCATGGAACATCTGGCGGTTGGGCAGGTCGGTGAGCTTGTCGAAATTGGCCTGCTTCCAGATGATGGCCTCGGCGCGCTTGATCTCGGCGATGTTCGAGAAGATCATCACGCGCCGATAGACCTCGCCGTCCTCGGTGTAGGAGGTATTGATGCTGAGCCACTCGGGATAGAGCTCGCCGTTCTTGCGCTGGCCCCAGTGCTCGCCCTGCCAGCGTCCGGTCTCGAGCACGCTGCGCCACATGTTGCGGTAGAACTCGCGATCGTGGCAGGAGGAATTCAGGCAGCGCACGTGGCGGCCGATGACCTCGGACTCGTGCTGGCCGCGCAGGCGGACGAAGGCGGGATTGACGTCCAGGATGAAGCCCTTGGGGTCGAGCACCAGCATGCCCTCGCTGGTGGCGCGATAGACCAGCGAGGCGAGGCGCGCCTGGCGCTCGTCGTCGCTGACCTCGGGATTGCGCTCGCGCATCAGGAACAGGAAGCTGCGCCCGGTCGGGCCGAGCATCGGGGTCACCGCGCCCGCCAGGCTGAACGCCACCTGGCCGGGACGCCTGCCGGTGCTGCGCCACGCGATCGAGGACGCCTCGCCCGGGTCGCCCAGGCGGTCGAGGAACATCTGGATGTCGGGCAGCAATTCAGAGACCGGCAGGCCGATGGCCGAGCCGCGCCGGTAGCCGAACAGGCGCTCGGCCGCGCGATTCATGTAGACGATGAGCCCCTGGGGGTCGGTGGCGAGGAACGCGTCACGCGCGAAGTCGCCCAGGCGCAGCAGGGCGAGGATGTGGCTGCGGTCGAGCGAGGCGCGCGGCCATTTCCGGCCCGCGGCCGCGTCGGCGGTCAACACGTGGAAGAATGTGTCGGCTGCGGTGTTCTGTGGCATGGAGCCAGTCCCTTGCCAGGGTCGCTAATGCCCCGCGCCAGCAAACTCCTGGGATTGATCGGTAAATCCAGACTTTTTTAACACAATTGTGCGAACAGAACCATCGGGTTTACCCGCCAGCCCGGCCGATCAGAGGATGGCCGGGGCCCGTCGACACGAATCGGGGAGGCCCCGATGAACGGGCCTACGGCCCCTCGCCGAAGTATTCCTTGAAGCGATGGCCGAGCTTGCGCGCCTTGGTGCGCAGGTACTGCTCGTTGTAGGGATTGCGGTTGACCTGCAGGGGGATGCGCTCGCACACCTCGATCCCCAGGCCCTCCAGCATCCGTTCCTTGCGGGGATTGTTGGTCATCAGCCGCACGCGCGAGACGCCGAAATGGGCCAGCATGGGGGCACACAGGTCGTAGCGCCGCATGTCGGCCGGAAAGCCCAGCCGCTCGTTGGCCTCGACGGTGTCCGCGCCCTGGTCCTGCAACTGGTAGGCCCGGATCTTGTTGACCAGGCCGATGCCGCGGCCCTCCTGGCGCAGGTACATGATCAGGCCCCTGCCCTCGTGCGCGATGCGCTGCATGGCCGCCTCGAGCTGGGCGCCGCAGTCGCAGCGCTGGCTGAACAGCGCGTCGCCCGTCAGGCACTCGGAGTGGATGCGCGCGAGGACGGGCTCGCCCGAGCCGATGTCGCCGAGCGTCAGCGCGACGTGCTCTTTGCCCGTGCCGGGCTCGACGAAGGCATGGATCTCGAAGACGGCCCAGGGCGTGGGCAGTTTGCTGGAGGCGACGTACTGGAGGACCGCGCCCGCCGCGGCGCCGGGGGCGCCTCCGCTGGGATGCATAGGATTGGCTTGAAACGTTGAAAACCGTAACAGCCTATAGCTTAACACCGCGAAAAACCCCCGGGCGGCAAAAGCCGCAGCGCTGCGGGGACGGCGGCGCCGGCCAGGTCAAAAAAAACCGGACCCCGCTCGCGCGGGATCCGGCCGCAGCCCCCCCGGGCCACACACAAAAGCGTCAGGTCAGGCCTTTACCCCCAGATAGCGTTCGATGATCTCGCCATTGCCATGGAGGTCGTTGGGCGTGCCTTCATAAACCATATGACCATTGTTGATGATATAGCAACGATCCGCAAGTGACAAAGCGGCCCGGACGTTCTGCTCGACGATCACAATGGTGTTGCCCGCGTCCGCGAGCTTGCGGCACACCCCCATCAGGTCCCGCACGATCAGGGGCGCGAGGCCCTCGAAGGGCTCGTCCAGGAAGATGATCCCGGCGTTGCGGATCATCGCCCGCGCGATCGCGAGCATCTGCTGCTCGCCGCCCGAGAGCTGCTTGCCGCGGTTGCGCTTGCGCTCGGCCAGCCGCGGAAAGCTTTCGTAGATCTCGTCGAGCGAGCGTGGATTCTCGGCGGTCATGGCCGCGAGCTGCAGGTTTTCCTGCACCGAGATCGAGCCGAACACCCGCCGCTCCTCGGGCACGAGCTGGATGCCCAGGCCCGCGCGCTGGTAGGGCGGCAGGTGCTGGATCTCGACCCCGTTGTGGCGGATGACCCCCGACTTGACGGTCGCCATGCCCATGAGGGATTTCAGGGTCGTGCTCTTGCCGGCCCCGTTGCGGCCCAGCAGCGCCACCACCTCGTGCTCCTCGACCCGCATCGACACATCGAACAGGATGTGCGAGTCGCCGTAGTAGCTGTTGATCTTTTCGACTTCAAGCAAACTCATGATCGTCCATCCCCCCGAGATAGGCGGCCTGCACCGACGGATCCTGGCGGATCTCGTCCGGCGTGCCTTCCGCCAGTTTGCAGCCCTCATACAGGACCGTGATGCGCTCGGCGAGCTCGAACATGGCGTCCATGTCGTGCTCGACGATCACCATGCTGCGGCCCTTGCGTATGGACTTCAGCAGCGACACCACCAGCACGCGCTCCTCGGGTCCCAGACCGGCCAGCGGCTCGTCGAACAGCAGCACGTTGGCGCCCGTGGCCAGCGCCAGCCCGATCTCCAGGCGGCGCTTTTCGCCGTAGGACATCTCGGACACCAGCGTGTCGGCATGGTGGCTCAGGCCGACCAGCGCGATGGCGGCGTTCACCTGCTCATCGAGCGCGTCGGAATGCAGGCCCTTGAGCATGTCGCTGCGGAACCTGCCGCGGCTGCGGGCGAGCACCGGGATCATCACGTTCTGGCGCACGGTGAGGTGCTCGAAGAGCTGGTTGATCTGGTAGCTCTTGCTCATGCCGAGCTGGCAGACCGCCGTCACGCCGATCCCCGTGATCTCCTGGCCGCGGAAGTACACCTTGCCGGCCGTGGTCGGCAGCTCGCCCGCGAGCATGGCGAAGAACGTGGACTTGCCGGCGCCGTTGGGACCGATCACCCCGTGCAACTCGCCCTCGCGCAGGCTGAAGTCCACGTCGCTGACGGCCTTCAGCCCGCCGTACTGCTTGCTGATCCCGCGCGCCTCGAGGACGGGCGCGCCGGGACGGCTGGATTCCAGGGGCGGCACGATGGCGAGCTCGGACGAGACCTTGGCGCTCGCGCCGGCGTCGATGTCCGCCGGCAGCCGGCCGCGGCGCGTCCGCACGAAGTCCAGGATGGCGCCCGCCACGCCGTGGCGGAAGGACGTCACCAGGACCACGAAGACGATGCCCAGGATCAGCTTCCAGTAGGGGCCCAGGCTGCCCACCTGCTGCAGACCCTCGTACAGGTAGAGCCAGATGGTGGCACCCAGCAGCGGCCCGAGCAGCGTGCCGGCCCCGCCCATCACGGTCTGGATGACGAGCTGGGCCGAGGTGTCGAGCGCGAAGGCGTCGGGCGGCATGTAGGACTGGAACAGGCCCAGCAGGCCGCCGGCCAGGCCGCCATAGGCCGCCGCCACGACGAACACCGTGAGCTTGTAGGACTGGATCGAATGCCCCAGCGCCATGGCGCGCTTGGGATTGCCGCGGATGGCCTTGAGCACCGCGCCGAAGGGCGAGCGCACGATGCGCCGCGCGATCAGGAAGCCGACGAAGAAGAAGACCGCCACGAACCAGTACATCGGCCAGCCGCTGGAAATGTTGAAGTCCACGAACCCCAGCGACAGGTGGGGAGGCGGCACCCCGGCGATGCCGTTCTCGCCCCCGGTGTACTCCTTGAAGGAGGAGTTCTCCAGGAAATAGAACATCTCGCCGAAGGCCAGCGTGCTCATGGCGAAATAGATCCCCGTGCGCCGCAGCGTCAGGTAGCCGATCACCAGGCCCGCGATCGACGCGAGGACCGTGCCGATCAGCAGGGCGACCAGCATGTTGGGCACCAGGTCGGCCGTCAGCAGGTAGGCCGTCACGAAGCCGCCCGTCCCGTAGAAGGCCGCCTGGCCGAAGGACAGCAGGCCGGTGTACCCGAACAGCAGGTCGAAGCCCAGGCCGAACAGGCCCCAGATCAGGATCCGGGTCAGCAGGTCGGGGCTCATCCCCACGTAGGGCAACACGAAGGGCGCCGCGATCAGGCACAGCCCCACGAGGATTTCCGGAAGCTGCCTGCGCGCGCCTCCTGCATGGACCGTTCCCGCGGATGCGGGAGCCTTTCCCCGGGATGCGGGGGCGTCCCCCCCGGTGCGGTGGCCCGCGCCATGCGCGGCCACCGTGCTTTCATGTGCGGAGCTCATTCACGTCCCTCCTGTCCCATCAGGCCCTGCGGTCGGAAGATCAGCACCAGGGCCATCGCCACGAACAGCATGACATCGGAATATTGTGGATTGACCATGGCGGTCAGGCTGAGGATCTCGCCGGCGATGATGCCGCCGATGATGGCGCCCGGAAACGAGCCCACCCCGCCGATCACCACCACCACGAAGGATTCCACCAGGTAGCGGAACCCCATGTCCGGCGTGAGGGCGACGATGGGGGAATTGATCACCCCCGCGAAGCCCGCCGCCATGGCGCCGAGGCCGAACACCAGCAAGAAGGTGCGCTTGATGTTGACCCCCAGGGCGTTGACCATCTGGGCGTCCTCGATGCCGGCGCGCACGATCAGCCCGAGGCTGGTGCGATACAGCACGAAGTACAGCAGCAGCAGCGTGGCCGCGGCGATGCCCAGGGTTTCCAGGCGATAGAGCGGATAGATCAGCGAGCCGATGTGGGCGACCCCCTGGCCCCAGCCCGGCGGCGCGACCGACAGGCTGACGCCGCCGTAGATGCCGCGCACGATCTCGACGAGGATGATGCTGATGCCGAAGGTGACCAGGATCTGGTCCTCCGGCGGGCGGCTGTAGTACTTGCGCATCAGGCCGCGTTCCATGACCAGGCCCGCCGCCAGGGCCACTGCCGCGCCGCCGGCCACCGCCAGCACGAAGGAGTCCGTCAGGCTGTAGACCGTATACCCCGCATAGCCCCCGACGACGAACAGCGCGCCGTGGGCGAAATTGATGACGCCGAGCGTGCCATAGATGATGGTCAGGCCGGTGCTGATGAGCGCGAGCAACAGGCCGGTGGCCAGCCCGTTGAACAATTGCGATAGGAACAAAGACATGCTCGGCATCGAGTCGCCTCCTGTGAGAGTCCCGGAATCCGCTCCCGGCCGCGCCGGCCCCGAGGGGACGGACGCGGCCGGAAGCCGGTCCTTAGAGGGCCTTGGGGATCCTTAGACGTAGTCCCCGAGCTTGCAGCCCAGCAGGCCGAGCGGGGGCAGGACCTCCTTGCCGTTCACGATTTCCACGACCTCGTAGAAATCGTCCGGATCCTTCATGTCGGCCTTCTTCTTGCCGCGCAGGATGGGGAAATTGCAGTCCGACTGGTGATCCCCGGCGCGGAAGGTCAGCTTGCCCACGGGCGTGTCGCGCGTCTCGCCGGCCTCCAGCGCCTTGACGACGTCGACCGGATAGAGGCTGCCGGCGCGCTCGACGGCATCGGCCCACAGCACCAGGGCCAGGTAGGCGTACAGCGCGGAATCCCGCGGCTTGCCGCCGAACTTCTTGTCGTAGGCCTCGACGAAATCCTTGGCGATCGGATTGTCGTTCTGCATCGTCCACCAGAAGCCCTGCGCGACCAGCACGCCCTCCATCATGTCGGCGCCCAGCTCCTTTTCCAGGAAGGCCGAGGAATACGGCACCACGACCTTCATCTTGTCGAGCAGGCCGAACTGCTTGGCCTGCTTGATGGCGTTGACCGCGTCGGCCCCGTAGGCCACACACACCAGCACATCGGCGTCGGTGTTGGCGATGTTGATGAGGTAGGAGCTGTAGTCCTTGGCGCCCAGGGGGTGGACCTGGTTGGTGACCGTCTTCCAGCCTTCCTTCTCGGTGAACTCGGTCATGGACTGCGTGGTGGTGTGGCCGTAGGTGTAGTCCGGCGTCAGGTAGGCGGCCTTGCGGTCCTTGCCGAGTTCCTTGGCGACCACCGGGGCGATGGCCTTGCAGGCCATGTAGGCGTAGTAGCCGATCCGGAAGCCGTAGCGCTGGCAGTCGACCCCCGTGGTCTCGTTCGAGCCCGAGATGGCCGTGAAGTACGGCGTATGCTCGCGGTTGCAGACCTTCTGCAGCGCGATGGCGACCGCGCTGCTGGTGCTGCCGGCGATCATCATGGCCTTGTTCTCATGGATGAAGCGCGTGGCCGCCTGCACCCCGGTATTGGGCTTGGTCTCGGCGTCGGCGATCCCCAGCTTGAGGCTCTTGCCCAGCACCCCTTTCTTGAGCAGGGGCGAGATCTTCTGCAACTGCGGCGCGCCCGAGTTGATCTGCTCGGCGGCCAGCTCGTAGCCCCGCTGCTGCTCGGCGCCCTGGGCCGAGTACGGACCGGTCAGGTCCACGGTCAGGCCGATGAATATGGAGTCCCCTTCCGAGCCCGCCGGCCATGCCCCCAGGGGCTTCTTGTCCTCGGCCATGGCAACCCGGGCGGCGCCGGGCATCAGCATGCCGCCGGCCACGCCGGCCGCGCCCGCTTTCAATACCGAGCGGCGCTGCACGCGTGCCTTCAAGGCGTTGCCCAAAGTCTTCTTTTCATCCATCGTTCGTCTCCTGAGTGGTTGGATCCGGGCATCGGGGACACCCGGTCTGACATGAATTTCCAGTGAAGCCCCGCGCGTTCTTTTTGTTTTTCAAACCCAGCTTTGTTTTTGTATCGGCAGATAAAAGGCGCACTTATTTCTGCGTGACGCTATTAGTAAGATTTGAAACTTACGCAAAACTTACGCAAACGAGACATGTATTTATTCGGTTCTGACAGGTCTCGAACGAGCGCACGCCCACCGCGGGCCGCAGCGATATTCAAGATATTGTTTTCAAATGGGTTTGTGGCCGCCGAAAGTTTGTGGCAGCGCACAAAATAAGGGTAATTCCTTAAGGGAAAACAGCAGGCCGGAAAAGCCGGCCCATTTACCCCCAATATGCCGCGGTCCGCCGGGCGGACCGGGGATCATTCAAGTCAAAACGATTTTCGCGGCGTACTCGCGCAGCGTCTCGAGGCCGGGGTCCTTGCGCGGCCAGACCAGGCCGACGCCGTCGTCCTCGTAGCGCGGCAGGACGTGGACGTGGGCATGGGGGACGGTCTGCCAGCCGGCGGGGCGATTGGCCTGCAGCAAGGTCATGCCCTGGGGCTGGAAGGCCCGCTGGACGGCCTGCGCCACCCGGTACGCCACGCGCATCAGCGCCGCCGCCGTGTCCTCGTCCATGTCGAGCAGGGTCTCGTAGGGCCGGCAGGTGGCCACCAGCACGTGGCCGGGGTTGAGCTGGCCGGCATCCATGAAGGCGAACACCCGATCGTCCCGGTAGACCATGGCGCTGGGGATCTCGCCCTCGAGGATGCGGGTGAACACGGTGGACATGGCATGCTCCTGTGCCGCATGCCGGAGGCCGCCCGCGCGCGCCTCTTGCATCCGGAAAGAAAATGAAATGTAATCGACAGGACACCGAAGCCCGCCGAGGCTCCCAAAACCTTAGCACACTCCCCTCGCCCACGATCATGCGGTTCATCCCAGGTCTGCTGTCCGTCGTCATGCTGTGCGCGGGCCTGGCGCCCGCCCTCGCGCGGGCAGGTGATTCCTGGCCCGTCCCGCCCTCGCGCAGCGTGCTGGCGACGCCCTACGGGACGCTGGCGGTGCGCACCACCAGCTATGTGTACGGATCCGCGCTGACGCTCGACGGCGCCGAGGTCCAGCCGCCGATCAAGGGCCTGATCGCCATCAGCTACGCCTATCGCATGGGCAAGCGCAACGTGGCCCTGATCAGCGTGGACACGGGCGATCCGGCCTGCCCCGTCCGCTACCACTGGATCGCCCTCGAGAAATCCGGCCACCGGGTCACCAAGGCCTTCGGCTCGTGCTCGCCCAAGATCCGCGTCACCGCCCGCGGCCGCACCCTGCTGCTCGAGACGCCCAGCGCCGACGATCCCGGCAAGACCGAGCTCTGGACCTACGACGGCCGCTCGGTCAAGCGCCGCGAATGAGGGGACGGCCCCGCCGTCCGGGATCGGCGGGGCGAGCCCGGGGCCGCCATTCGGGGATCCGGGGCGGCGGGCCGACGCGCGATCCGGAGGATCCGGAACGGCGGGTCGCCATCCTGGGGGTCCGGGAACGGAGGGCTGCCCCGCTATTCCGGAAGGCCGACGAGCCAGGGCGAGACGAGGGCGAGGAAATCCCCCACCGGCATGGCCTGCCCGTTCAGGACCACGCGCCCGGCGCCGTACGAGAGCTCGATCCGGACCATGCCGCCGTCGATGCGGACCAGTCCGGCGCGGGCGAGCCGGCCCGAGAAATGATCGAAGACCATGCCCGCCATGGCCGCCGCGCGGTCGCCATCGGCCGGGTTCACACGCCTCGCCGTCTCGATCAGCATCGCCCGCGAAAGCTCGACGTCCAGCCGAACCTCCCGGATCGCGCGCTCGACGAAGGCGCCGATGCCTCCATCGCCGGCCACGTCTCCCCCGGGAGCATCCGCGCCGGGCTCGCTCTCGTCCGGCATGCCTTCGCCGGACCCGTCCGCGCCGGGGACGCCTTCTTCCGGTGCCGCCTCGCCAGGGACGCCGCCGTTCGGTACGCTGCCATTCGGTACGCTGCCATTCGGTACGCTGCCGTTCGGTACGCCGCCATTCGGTGCACCGCCGTTCGGTACGCCGCCGCCCGGCTGGTCCGCGCCGGCCTCATCCCCGGGGGCCGCCATGAAGTCCACGGCCAGGGAGGCCCGGCTGCGGCCCTGGGGGTTGCGCCAACTCAGGGGATCGATCGCCAGTGACGGACCCGCCGCCAGCACCGGCCGCAGGCGCTCGCGCAGGAGGGCCTGGTCCTCGCCGCTCAGGCCCTCGCGGTCGCCGCCGGCCGCCACGATCCGCTCCCAGGCCAGCCGCAGGGCCTGGAACGCCTCCACGTCCAGGCGCTCGGCCGAGGCGCCGAATTCCAGGCTGCCCATGTCCACGCCGTCCACCCGGAACTGGCCGAGCGCATAGGACAGCCGGCCGTCGGTCAGCGCCCCCGTGCGCGCCGCATCCAGCCCCGCCTCGAAGTCCCGCGCCTCGACGAGCGGCGCATCGGGCTGCTCGAGCGAGACCTCGCGGGCCTGCGCGCGGTAGTGCGCCTGCGCGCCGCCCTCGTCCGGAAAGGTGCCATCCATCCGGATCGCCACGCCTTGCAGGCGCAGGCGCTCGCCCGTCCCGGGCACCACCAGGGCGAGATCGTCCAGCCCGCCGCGCGCCTCGGAGGCGCCCGTCGCGGGATCGTAGTCCACCGTCATGCGCCCCGCGCCGAAAGAGAGCTCAGCGTCCTCGCCGCGCACCCGCGCGGCCTGCAAGCGCCAGACGGCATGGACCTTGCCGTCGAACGCGATGCGGGAATCGATCGTCAGCGGCGGCCCCCCGCCCTCGACGCCGTCGAACCATGCCCGCCAGGCATCGCCGGGTGCCAGCGCCAAGCGGCTGTAGGCCATCGCGGGCCGCCAGTCGCCCTCGCGCAGCGCCGCCCAGGGCAGCGGCCCGTGCGCCAGGTCGTCCTGGAAATGCAGGCTGCGCGGGCGCCCGGCATCATCCTGGTAGGCCAGCGCGTAGCGGATCCGGGACGAGAACCAGCCGCGCCGGTATTCGTCGATGCGCAGGACCGGCTGGGGCTCGGACACCGGCCATTGCGCCGCCAGGCCCAGGTTGACCCGCTCGACGAACTGCTCGATCCTGGACTCGGCCTCGCGCCCCGCGTACCACGACGCGCCCGCGTAGACGCCCGCCACGACAAGCGCGACGCCCGCCGCGATCGCGATCCCGGGGCGCCTCATGATCCTTCCCCCGAGCGCTCGTAAAAGCGGATCAGTTGCGAGACGTCCTGCGGGCCCAGCCCCTGCCGGCTGGCCATCCGATAGCACTGCCCGGCCGCCGCGGCCACGGGGATGGCCGAGCCCTGGGCCCGGGCCAGGGCGGCCACGGTGTCGAGGTCCTTGAGCATGGTGTCCAGGCCTGCCTGCACCGGCGGCGGCGGCGGCTGGGTCATGCGCGGCACGAAGGTCTGCAGGAGGGTGGAATCCGCCCAGCCGCCGCCCAGGGCCTCGGCGAGGCGCGCCGCGTCCACCCCGGCGTCGCGCGCCAGGCCCACCGCCTCGGCGATGGCGGCGATGGTGGTGGCCACGATCGTCTGGTTGCAGAGCTTGGCGACCTGGCCCGCGCCGGTGTCGCCCATGTGGGTGATCCGCCGGGCATAGGCCCCCAGCACGGGCTCGACCGCGTCGAAGGCGGCGCGCGGCCCGCCCGCCATGATGGCGAGCGTGCCGGCGGCCGCGCCCCCGGTGCCGCCGGACACCGGCGCATCGACCCAGGCCGCGCCCGAGGCGCGCGCGAGCCGCTCGGCGAAGCGCCGCGTGGCATCCGGCGGGATCGAGGAATGATCGACCACCACCGCCACGCCGGCCGCCTCGGCCAGGCCGTCCGGCCCGAACACCACCGCCTCGACCGCCGCCGCGTCGTAGACGCACATCAGGACGTGGTCGCACTGCTCGGCCAGGGCGCGCGGCGTTCCGCACACGATGGCGCCCTCGGCGCCCAGGGCCGCGGCGCGCGCCGGTGAACGATTCCATACCCGCAGCTCGTGCCCCGCCGCCAGCAGCCGTCGCGCCATCGGCGTTCCCATCAGGCCCAGGCCGCAAAAACCGATATTCATCCGCTCTCCTTCCGGCGCGCTTCGCGCTATGCTCGAGGGGACATAGTACCTTCGACCAAGGATGCCCGCATGCCCGCTCCCATCGATTTCTATTTCGATTTCTCCTCGCCCTACGGCTACTTCGCGAGCACCCGCATCGATGCGCTGGCGCGTGAGCTGGGGCGCGAGGCCCACTGGCACCCGATCCTCCTCGGAGCGGTCTTCAAGGCGACCGGCATGGCGCCCCTGACCCAGATCCCGCTCAAAGGCGACTACTCGCGCCTCGACATGGCGCGCACCGCGCGGCTGCACGGCATCCCCTTCAAGATGCCCGATCCCTTTCCCATCGCGACCGTCGCCCCGGCGCGCATCATGCTGCACGTGGGCCAGGACAATCCGGCGCTCGCGCGGGCCTACGCCCGGCGGGTCATGCACGCCTACTACGTGGACGGCGTCGGCATCGGCGAGGCCGGCGAGGCCCTGCGCCTGGCCGGCGAGCTCGGCATGGACACCGGCGCCCTGGCCCAGGCGATCGCCTCGGAGGCCGTCAAGGCGCTGCTGCGCAAGGCCAACGACGAGGCGCTGGAACGGGGCGTGTTCGGCTCGCCCTTCATGCTGATCGACGGCGAGCCGTTCTGGGGATTCGACCGCCTGGACACCATCCGCCTGTGGGCGCGCGCAGAGACGGAACGCCAACCGTGATACCCGGCAGGCGCCGACGGATGCGCAGCCCGCCGGCGGGGCGGGATGCGACGCGCGCCCGACGCATCGGGCAGGCGCAGGCCCGTCCGGACGTGGGCCCCGGCGGCGTCAGGACGCGATCTTGCGCGAGAGTTCCTTGGGCAGCGGGAAGGCGACGTTCTCGACCACGCCCTCGAGCGGGCGCACCGAACGCGCGCCCAGCGCCTTGAGCCGCTCGATCACTCGCTGGACCAGCACCTCGGGGGCCGAGGCGCCGGCCGTCACGCCGACCCTGCGGGCGTCCCGCAGCCATGCCGGATCGATCATGTCCGGATCGTCCAGCAGGTAGGCGGTGACGCCGCGGCGTTCGGCGACCTCGCGCAGGCGGTTGGAATTCGAGCTGTTGGGGCTGCCCACGACCAGCACCAGGTCGCAGGCCGGCGCCATGATGCGCACGGCGTCCTGGCGATTCTGCGTCGCATAGCAGATGTCGCTCTTTTTGGGCTCGGCGATCCCCGGAAAGCGCGCGCGCAAGGCGGCGGCCACCTCGGCGGCGTCGTCGATCGACAGCGTGGTCTGGGTCACGAACGCGAGCCGCCCGGGGTCGCCCACCTGCAGGGCCGCCACGTCGGCGACGGTCTCGACCAGGTGCATGCCCCCCTCGGCCTGACCCAGCGTGCCCTCGACCTCGGGATGCCCCCGGTGGCCGATCATGATGATCTCGCGGCCCTCGGCCCGCATGCGCGCGACCTCGACGTGGACCTTGGTGACGAGGGGACAGGTCGCATCGAAGATCCGCTGGCCGCGCGCGTGGGCCTCGGCGCGCACGGCGCGCGAGACGCCGTGCGCGGAAAAGATCACGATCGCGCCCGAGGGCGCGTCGGCCAGTTCGTCGATGAACACGGCGCCCTTGGCGCGCAGGTCGTCGACCACGTAGCGGTTGTGCACGATCTCGTGGCGCACGTAGATGGGCGCGCCGTGGATCTCGAGCGCGCGCTCGACGATCGCGATGGCGCGGTCCACGCCGGCGCAGAATCCACGCGGCTGGGCCAGGACGACCTCGGGCTCGGACGGAGCGGACCCGGGCCGGGCCAGGGCGGCCTCGGGTTCGGACGGAGCGGGCTCGGGCCGGGCCAGGGCATCCTCGGGTTCGGCGGCAATGGGCTCGAAACGGAACGGCTCGGACATGATTACAGCACCCCCAGGATCTGGACCTCGACCTGCAGGTCGACGCCCGCCAGCGGATGGTTGAAATCGAACAGGCCGGAGGTCTCGCTCAATTCCTTGAGCACGCCGGAATAGCGCCCCCCGTTGGGCGCCACGAATTCGACCATGTCGCCCGGCTCGAACTCGGTGTCGGGCGGGGCGTTGTGGCGCATGGTCTCGCGGCTGACGCGCTGGACGAGCTCCGGATTGCGCTCGCCATAGGCCTGGGCGGCCGGCAGGTCGGCCGTGAAATACTCGCCCTCGGCCCGCCCGAGGAGCAGTTCCTCGAGCCCCGGGGCCCATTGCCCCACGCCCATCTGCAAGGTGGCCGGCCGGTCGAGGAAGGTGTCGACGAACACCGTCCCGGCCGCCTGGCCGCTGGCGAGCTCGATGCGATAGTGCAGGGTCACGTAGGAATCGGCACGGACAAAAGCATTCACCGCGTCAGTTCTGGAAGTCAAAGTGTGTCACCGTAGAAGATCTAGCCCATCCGGCCATTTTAGAGCCTATCATGACACAGGATTCCCCATCCCCCTATTCCCGGCATCCGAGGCCCCGCCCCGCGACCCCCGAGCGTCCGCGCGAGCGCCTGCTCGCCCACGGCGCCCGGTCCCTCACCAGCGCCGAGCTGCTCGCCATCATCCTGCGCACCGGCATGCGCGGCTGCGACGCCGTCGCCCTGGGGCGGCGCCTGCTCGAGCGCTTCGGCGGCCTGCGCGCGCTGCTGTCGGCGCCGTCCGGCGCCCTGCTGGATTTTCCGGGCATGGGCACGGCCAAGACCTGCGAGCTGCTGGCGATCCAGGAACTGAACCGCCGCGCGCTCGAGGAGGACCTGCGCGCCGGCCAGGCGATGAACCAGCCCCAACGGGTCAAGCAGTTCTGCGCCGCGCAACTGGCCCACCTGCGGGTCGAGCACTGCATCGCGCTCTACCTGGATTCCCAACTGCAATTGATCCGCTGCGAGGAGGTCTCCCGCGGGACCCTGTCGCAGGCGACCGTCTATCCCCGCGAGGTCGTCCGCGCGGCGCTCGGCCACCACGCCGCCGGGCTGATCCTCGCCCACAACCACCCTTCCGGCGTGGCCGAGCCCAGCCCGGCCGACCTGAGCCTCACCCGCCACCTCAAGCAGGCGCTGGCGCTGGTGGACATCCGCCTGGTCGACCACCTGATCGTGGGCGCCTCGGGGGCGGTGTCCCTGGCCGAGCGCGGCGAGCTGTAGGGGCCGGCACGGCGCGCCGTCCGATCGCAAGCCCGGCGGCCACAGGCCGGCATGACGCCCCCCGCACGACGGGCTGCCGTTGGCGCGCCGCTGTCAAGGCGCCGCTGTCAAGGCGCCGCTTGAGAAAACGGCCCTGACACAGTAGAATGGTGGGCTTTACCGGATACGTTGCCGGGTCGTCGATGGCTTTGCAAGACCATCGGCCCGGCTGGCGACCCCACCATAGACCGACTGGAACCCACCATGAAAGAAGGCATCCACCCCGAATACCGCGAAGTCGTATTCCTGGATCAGCAAACCGGCAACAAGTTCATCTCGCGCTCGACGCTCTCGACCCGCGAGACGACCGAGATCGACGGCAAGACCTACCCGCTCTTCAAGTGCGACGTGACTTCCGAGTCCCATCCCTTCTACACCGGCGCCCAGACCCGGATCGTCGAGACCGGCCGCGTCGAGAAATTCCGCGCCCGCTTCGCGCGCACCGCCGGCACGGTCAAGAAGGAACAGTAACCGCGCCGCGCACGACCGAGGCAGCCAGGCGGCTGCCTTTTTTATTGGCGTGCGGGCCGCGAGGTGGACCTCAACCTCGGCCAGCCTTTTTTCATTAAGATGGCTGTATCCATCCTTTCAGTGGTGCTGTCCCGGTGTTCCAAGACAATGTTCGCTCGACGCCCGCCCGGCTGACGGCCCCCGCCACGGTCAAGCTCTCGCGGCTGTTCCTCCTCGGCGTCGGGCTGATCTACATCCTGGCCGGCCTGTTCTATCGCGACCCCTGGAAGACCGACGACGTGGCCAGCCTGGCCACCATGCTCACCGCGCTCTCGGACGCGGGCACGCATGCCTGGCTGCTGCCGCAGATCGGATCGCTCGCGCATGCGCAGGACGGGCCGTTGGTGACCTGGGTGGGGGCCTTCTCGATCTGGGCGTTCGCGCCGCTGTTCGAGTGGTTCTCGGGGCCGCTGGACGCCGCCATCATCGCCTCGCGCCTGCCCAACCTGCTGTGGTTCGGCATCCTGACGAGTTCCATCTGGTATGGCACCTACCTGCTGGGCCGGCGCGCCGAGGCGCAGCCCATGGCCCTGCCCTTCGGCGGCGAGCCGCATCCCCGCGACTACGGGCGCATGCTGGCCGATGCCGCCCTGCTGCTGATCGTCGCGACCGTCGGCATCGTCTGGCGCATGCACGAGACCTCCGAGGTCCCCGCGGTCATCGCCTGCCAGGCCCTGGCCTTCTATGCCGTCGCCCGCATGCTGGACCATCCGCTCTCCGGGGCGGTGACGCTGGGCGTGGCGCTGGGCGCCGCGTTCCTCGCCCGCGGCTGGCTGGGAGGGCTGCCGCTGATGCTCGCCGCCGTCTGCGCGTTCCTGCCGCCCAGCCCGCTGCGCGCCGAATCCAGGTGGCTGGCGGTCAGCGCGCTGATCTGCGTGGTCCTGATCCTGCTCTGGTGGATTCCCGCACGCGAATTCGGCCCGTACTGGACGCGGAGCTGGTGGTACTGGACCACCCAGTCCTTCGGCTGGCCCGGCCCCAAGGCCCTGCTCAGCATCGCGCGCGACCTTCCCTGGTTCCTCTGGCCCACCTGGCCGCTGGCCCTGCTCGCGCTCTGGCGCTGGCGCGGGTGGCTGGCGGCGCCGCACATGCTCATCCCCGCGAGCTTCGCCGGCTGCGCGCTGCTGGTGATGCTGTTCGTGGCCGATCCCTTCGAACCCGAATACAGCACGCTCGCCCTGCCCTGCGCCGTCCTGGGCGCGCTCGCGCTGCCGACCCTGCGCCGCGGCATCGTCAACACCCTGGACTGGTTCGCGATCATGTGCTTTTCGCTCACGGCCGCCACGGTCTGGCTGGGCTGGGTCGCGGTGCAGACCGGCTGGCCCGCCCAGATCGCCCGCAACATCGACCGCCAGACCTCGGGGCTGGACGTCCACGTCGCCTGGCCGGCCCTGGCGCTGGCGATGCTGGGGACCGCCGCCTGGATCGTGCTGGTGCGCTGGCGCCTGCGCTCGCATCCGGCCGGCCTGTGGCGCGGCACGGCGCTGTCGGCGGGCGGGCTGATCACCACCTGGCTGCTGCTGGCGACCCTCTGGATGCCCGCCCTGGACTACGCGCGCAGCTACCGCGAGGTCTCCCATTCGCTCGCCGCCGCCCTCGAGGCCCACCGGCGGCCCGGCGAGTGCGTGCGCACGCTGCACCTGGGCACGGGCCAGCGCGCCTCCTTCCTGGTGTTCGACGGCATCGAATTCAGCTTCGACGAACGCTGCCCGCTGGTGCTGCAGCAGGTCTCGCCCGCGGCGCTGCGGAACGGCGAGGCCCCCTACGCGGGGCATGCGCCGCTGTGGGAAGGCAAGCGCGGCCCCGACCGCAACGAGATGTTCCGCCTGCTGCGACTGCCGCCGCGCGCCTCATGAGCCCGCCGTCCCGCAGCGGCCTTGCGCGCGGCGCCGTCGCCGAGATCCTGCGGCAGGCCTGGCCCATCCTGGTCAGCTCCTGGGCGGGGATCATCTTCGCCGTGCTGGACACGGCGATGGTCGGCCACACCACGGCCGCGGACCTGCAGGCGATGGCCCTGGGGGCCTCGATCTACATCACGATCTTCGTGGGCCTGATGGGCGTCGTCCACGCCCTGATCCCCATCATTGCCCAGCACTTCGGCGCCGGGCGCCATGAGCGGGCCGGCCACGCCTGGGGCCAGGGCGTGTGGCTGGCCCTCTACCTGTCCCTGGCGGGCGGCGCCACCCTGCTGTTTCCCGACGCCTGGCTGTCCCTGTCGGGCGCGGTCGAGCCCGAGGTCCGCCGCCGCATCGCATGGTATCTGCTGGCCCTCGCGGCGGCCTTGCCGGCCGCCCTGGTGTTCCGCAGCATCTACGCCCTGGCCACGGCGATCTCGCAGACGCGGGTGGTGATGCTGATCAATGTCGCCAGCATCGGCTTCAAGCTGCTGTTCAACGGCGTGTTCATCTTCGGCTGGGCGGGGATTCCGGCCATGGGCGCCGTGGGAGCCGGGCTGTCCACCCTGGTGACGAGCTGGCTCACCCTCGCCGCCGGGCTGTGGATGATCCGGCGCCTGCCGGCCTTTCGCGCCCTGGACCTGCGGGTGGGCCGCCCGCGATGGGCCGACCAGAAGGAGCTGCTCAGGCTCGGCCTGCCCATGGGCGGCTCCTACCTGATCGAAGTCTGCGCCTTCAGCTTCATGGCCTTGCTGATCGCGCGCGACGGCCTGTACGTGAGCGGCGGCCAGCAGATCCTCGCCAACCTGATCGCCCTGTGCTACATGCTGCCGATGTCGATCAGCCTGTCGACCGCCTCGCTGACCGCGCAGGCGATCGGCGCGCGCGATCCCGCGCGGGCCCGGGCGACGGGACTGTCGGGCGTGCTGCTGGTCGCGCTGGGCGCGGCCGCCACGGCGGTCATCCTGGTGCTCGCGCAAGAGCCCATCGTGCGCGCCTACACCGACGAGGCGCGCGTGGCCCTGGTCGCCCTCGCCCTCCTGCAGGTGGCGCCGTGGTTCCATTTCTGCGATGCCATGCACTGCGCCAGCGCCTACCTGCTGCGCGCCTACAAGGTCGCCATGGTGCCGCTGGTCCTGCAGATCGTCGCCCTGACGGGCCTGGGCCTGGTCGGCGGCTGGTGGCTGGGATACGGCCCCGGCGCGGGCGGCCTGCGGCCCGTGGCCGAATGGCTGATGCCCGGCGCGCCGGTGGGCGCCGCCACGATGTGGATCATGGCGGCCGCCGGCCTGGGCCTGACCTCGATCCTGCTGTTCGGCTGGTACGCGCGGGTGCTGCGGCGCGAGGAAGCCCGCATGGCGCGGGGCTGAGGGCCTCAGGCCGCGTCGCGCGCGGCATCCTCGGGATGCTCGGCCCGCGTTGTCACCGCCTCGGCCGCCGCCGGGGGGCTGACCAGCTCGACCACGCGGCTGCGCGACAGCACCCCCACGAACTCGTCGTCCTCGCCGGTGACCGCCAGGGGCTCGGGGCTGCTCAGAAGCCGGGCGAGGACCTCGTCGAGCCCGGCGCTGGCCGGCACGGAGGCCATGTCGCCCACGTAGCGCGCCACGTCCCGCGCGCCCTCGCGGATCGCGCGCTCGGCCTGCTCGCGGGTGAGCACGCCCGCCAGGCGCTTGCCGTCGAGCACGGCCGCGTACTCGTAGCCGCGCCCCGCCAGGCGGTCCAGGGCGTGCGCGGGATGCGTGCGCATGGTCAGGGTCAGCGGCCGCTCGTTGCAGGCGTGCGCGGCGTTGAGGACCTTGCCGCGATTGACGTCCTGCAGGAAGGACTGGACGTAGTCGTTGGCCGGCGCGAGGAGGATGTCCTCGGGCGTGCCTTCCTGTACCAGCTCGCCGTCCTTGAGGATCGCGATCCGGTTGCCCAGGCGCAGGGCCTCGTCCAGGTCGTGGGTGATGAACACGATGGTCTTGTTCAGGCGCGCCTGCAGGGCCAGCAACTGGTCCTGCATCTCGCGGCGGATCAGCGGGTCGAGCGCCGAGAACGCCTCGTCCATCAGCAGGATCTCGGCATCGGTGGCCAGGGCGCGGGCCAGGCCCACGCGCTGCTGCATGCCGCCCGAGAGCTGGTGCGGATACTGCGCCTCGAAGCCCGACAGGCCGACCTGCTCGAGCCAGTGCATGGCGCGTTCCTTGCGCGCGGCGCGGCCCACGCCCTGGACGGCGAGCCCGTAGGCGGCGTTGTCCAGGACGCTGCGGTGCGGCAGCAGGCCGAAGCGCTGGAACACCATGCTCATCTTGGACCGCCGGAAGCGCTCGAGCTCGCGCGGGCGCAGGCTCATGACGTCGACCCCGTCGACCAGGATCTGGCCGGCGCTGGGATCGATCAGGCGGTTGAAATGGCGGATCAGCGTGGACTTGCCCGAGCCCGACAGGCCCATGATCACGTGGATGTGGCCCTCCTCGACGGACAGGCTGATGTCGCGCAGGCCCAGGGTGTGGCCGCTGCGCTCGAGCAGCTCCTCTTTCGAGATGCCGCCGCGCACGGCCTCCATCCAGCGCTGCGGCCGGGGGCCGAACACCTTGTAGATGTGGCGGACTTCGATCTTGCTCATGGTCAGGCCCTCCGCCGCAACTGGCGGTTGCCGAACTGCTGGGTGATGCGGTCGAAAATGATCGCCAGGATCACGATGCCCAGGCCCGCCAGCAGCCCGCGCCCCACCTGCAGGCGATTGATGCCCTGCAGGACCTCGTAGCCCAGCCCGCGCACCCCGATCATGGAGGCGATGACCACCATGGCCAGCGCCATCATGGTGGTCTGGTTGATGCCGGCCATGATGTTGGGCAGCGCCAGCGGGAGCTGCACCCCGAAGAGCTGGCGCGTGCGGCTCGCGCCAAAGGCCCGCGAGGCCTCCAGCACCTCGCGGTCGACCAGGCGGATGCCCAGGTCGGTGAGCCGGATCACCGGGGGCACCGCGTAGATCACGGTGGCGAACAGCGCCGCGAGCTTGCCCAGGTTGAACAGCATCACCACGGGGATGAGATAGACGAAGCTGGGCATGGTCTGCATGACGTCCAGGACCGGCAGCATGGCCGCGCGCACCCATCGCACGCTGGCCATCAGGATCCCGACGGGGATCCCGATCGCCACCGAGAACACCACCGCCACCAGCATGAGCGACAGCGTCTGCATGGCCGCATCCCACAGGCCAATCGCCCCGACCAGGCACAGCAGCGCGCCCATGACGAGGCTGAAGGCGGGCTTGCGGCTGCCGGCCCAGGCGATCGCCACGACCGCGGCCACCACCAGCCACCAGGGGGCGTGCCGCAGGGTATGGTCGGACCAGACCAGCAGGTCCAGCAGCGGCTGGGTCAGCGCGCGCAGGGTGTCCGAGTACCGGCTGACGATCCCCGCGACGAAATCGTCGATCGGGCGCTGCAGCTCGCGCGCCTGGATGAGTTCCGGAAACATGGCGGCCTCCTCAGAGTGCCGCCTGCACCCGCTGCGCCACGTCCTCGGGCAACCACCGGGTCCAGACGTCCGGCTTGGATTTGAGGAACCACATGGCCGTGGGCTCGGCGTCGAGCTCGTTCTCGTCCATGTACGAGAGGGTCTCGTTCATGGACTCGAGCGGCACCTGGACCTTGGAGAGGAATCCGATCAGCTTGGGCGCCTTTTCCGAGAAGGCCGTATTGACCGCGGTGAACACCGGATTGTCGGGATAGGCGGTGGGCTGCGGATCGGGGCAGTCCACGTCGGTCAGGCAGAGCTGCTTTTCCTTGTCATAGGGCGGCAGCTCGAGCTGCACGAGATCCATGGCCCCCACGACGGAGGTCGGGAACCAGTAATAGAAGACGATGTTTTCCTTGCGCTGGTAGGCGGCCGTCAGGGCCGCCTTTTGCGTCGCGCCGGTGCCCGGCGAGAACAGCGTGAAGGTATCGCCCAGGCCCAGGGCCTTGAACAGGTTGCCGTTCACCACCTCGCAGGCCCAGCCCGCCGGGCAGCCGTAGAAGCGGCCCTTGCCGGGTTCCTCGGGGTCCTTGAAGGCGTCCTTGAACTTGGGCAGGTCGGCGGCCTTTTTCAGCTCGGGGAAACGCTCGGCCGTATAGCGGGGGATGAACCAGGCCTCGCCGCCCATGTAGAGGTCGCCGATGCGCTTGACCTTGCCGGTGGCCTCGGCCTTGTTCCAGGGCTCGAGCGTGCTGTTCAGCCACAGCTCGGTATTGATGTCCAGGTCGCCGCGCTCGAGGGCCGCGAGGGCCGGCAGGGTCTCGGTCGGCAGGACCTCGGACTCGCAGCCGTAGCCGTGCTTGACGATGAAGCGCTCGACCTCGACGAGCACCAGGTTGGATTCCCAGTTCATGCCGCCGAAGCGCATGGGCCGGTCGAGCTCGCATCGAGGGGCGTCGGCCGCCTGGGCGGCCAGGGGCGCGCCGCATAGCAGGGCGGCGAAAGCCAGGCCCATCGCACGGGACGAGAGGCGCTTGCGGGAAGCCGCGGTACGCGGCGCGGGGGATTGGATGGACATGTCTGCCTCCTTTGGGTTACGGAGACGCGCGACACGTCCGAAAACGCGCTGCGCGCCATAGCTTAGGGGAGGGTGTGCGGAAGACGGGACCAGCCCGCCAATACATACCGGCACTAGCGCGGATGCCCGGGGGCATCCATTGACAGGTTTATGGGGCCGGCGCGCGCCGACCCGTCATACGCCAGAATTGAAAAACCAAGCCGCCCGGCCGGTCGCCAGAGACACTGGACCCAGGTGGCCGGGCCGTGGCGGAAACGTTATTTTACACACATGATGAAGTGAAATAAACCCTGATGGCTACGCGGCGGCGCCCGAGGGGGGCCGGTATATGTAGTCGCGACGCCAGGGATAGCTGAGGTCGGCGGGGTAGTCGAGCTCGTCCTCGCGCCCGTGCGTGCGGGGCTGGACCAGGATCTGGTGCAGGGCGATCCAGCCATGCTCGAACCCCATCGCGCAGCCCGCCAGGTACATGCGGTAGGCCCGCAGCGAGCGGGCGCCCTGCTCGGTATCCAGGATGGCGCGGGCCTCGTCGAGCCTGGCCTCGAGGGCGTCGCTCCAGGCCCAGAGCGTGCGCGCATAGTGCGGCCTGAGGTTCTCGACGTCCACGTCCTCGAGGCCGGCCTCGGCGAGGGTGCGCATGACGTAGTTGATGTGCGAGAGCTCGCCGCCGGGAAAGATGAACTTTTCGATGAAGTCGCCCATCCCCGCGCCCAGCTCGGCGTTGTCCAGGCCGCCGGCGGTGATGCCGTGGTTCAGGATCAGGCCGCCCGGGCGGACCAGGCGGCGCAGCTTGGAGAAATACCCGGTCAACTGGGCGCGGCCCACGTGCTCGAACATGCCCACGGACGCGATCTTGTCGTAGGGCGTGGACTCGTCGAGCTTGCGGTAGTCCAGCAGGTCCATGCGCACGCGCCCGCCCAGGCCTTTTTCCTCGATCAGCCGGTTGACGTAGGCGTGCTGGTTGTGCGAGAGCGTGATCCCCGTGGCCTGCACCCCGTAGTGCTCGGCCGCCCACAGCAGCAGCCCGCCCCAGCCGGCGCCCACGTCCAGGAAGCGCTCGCCGGGCTTGAGGGCCAGCTTGCGGCAGATGTGGTCGAGCTTGGCCTCCTGCGCCTGGGCCAGCGTCATGCCGGGCTCGCGGAAATAGGCGCAGGAATAGACCCTGCGGGGATCCAGCCACAAGGCATAGAAATCGTCGGACAGATCGTAGTGGAATTCGATCTGCCGGGCGTCGCGCTCGATCGAGTGGCGCCAGACCGACATCAGGCGGCGCACGATCTCGGTCAGCCAGCCCGAGCGGGCGGCGTCGACGGGGGACTGCGGCAGGATACCGGCCGCCAGGCGCATCAGGTCGCGCATGGCGCCCTCGAAACTGAACTTGCCCTCGACGTAATCCTCGCCCAGGACGCCCACCTCGCCCGCCGCGAAATGCGACAGGACGGAGTGGTCCTTGACCCGCAGGCGGATCACCGCGTCGGCGGCGCCGGCCAACTGCCCGTCGGGCAGCTCGAGGGACACGGGAACGGGCAATGCGGCAAGCTTGGCTTCTATGATGGACTGGATGGAGCTCAACACAACCTCCCTAGTGGACACTCAGGACCTTGCTATAGTAGCGCCAAACAGACCGAGCTCAAGCCCTCCATGCCACCCCGCACGACACTGGAAAACCTGCCTCCCTGGCTCATCCTCATGGGCTCGCTGGCGGCCATCGGGCCGCTCGCGGTCGACATGTACCTGCCCTCGTTCCCGGCGATCGCCGCCGACCTGGGCGTCGCCCAGGGCCTGGTCGAGCAGACCCTGGCGAGCTACCTGCTGGGCCTGGCGCTGGCGCAGCTCTGCTACGGGCCGCTCGCCGACCGCTACGGACGCAAGTTCCCGCTGCTGGGCGGCCTCACCCTGTTCGTGGTGGCCTCGCTGGGCTGCGCCACCGCGGCCACCATCGACCAATTGGCGCTGTGGCGCATCGTCCAGGCCTTCGGCGGCGCCGCGGGCATGGTCATCCCGCGCGCCGTGATCCGCGACCACCTCGAGACGCGCGACGCGGCCAAGGCGCTCTCGCTGCTGATGCTGGTCATGGGGGTGATGCCGATCCTCGCCCCCCTGCTGGGCGCCCAGGCGCTGCTGCTCGGCTCCTGGCGGACGATCTTCCACATCATGGCCGCGGTCGGCATCCTGCAATGGCTGGCGGTCGCGGTCTCGATGCGCGAATCGCTGGACCCCGAGCACGCCGCGGCGCTGACGCCCCGCGTCATCGCGGCCAACTACGCCGACCTGCTGCGCCACAAGGCCTTCATGGGCTACGCCCTGGCGGGCGGATTCGGATCGGCGGGCCTGTTCGCGTACATCTCGGGCTCGCCGCGGGTCTTCATCGTCATCTACGGGATCGAGCCGCAGTACTTCGGCCTGCTGTTCGGCCTGAACGCGGCCGCGCTGATCGCCGCCTCGCAGCTCGGCGCCCGGCTCCTCAACCGCCACACCCCCGCGACGCTGCTCGCGCGGGCCTTGCGCGGCATGGTGCTCGCGGCGCTCGCCGCCCTGCTGCTGACGGCGGCCGGCCTCATCACCCTGCCCCTGCTGATGCTGTGCCTGATGGGGTTCATGGCCAGCCTGGGGTTCGTGGGCCCCAACGCCGCGGCGCTGGCCCTGGCCGAGCAGGGCCGCCGGCTGGGGGTGGCCTCGGCGCTGATGGGCGGCCTGCAGATGCTCTGCGGCGCGGCCTCGGGCCTGGCCATCAGCGCCTGGCACACCGACACCCCCCTGCCGCTGGCGGGTATACTGGCGCTCTGCGCAACGATGGCGTGGCTGTCCGGCCATGCCGCGGCGCGCGCGGCCGCACATGCCGCTTGATCGGCCAGGCATTTTCAGTTTAGAATGTTTGGCTTTACTGATATCCAATCAACACAGAGGTGAGCCCATGGCACGCGTATGCCAAGTGACCGGCAAAGGCCCGATGGTGGGCAACAATGTCTCGCACGCCAACAACAAGACCAAGCGCCGCTTTCTGCCCAACCTGCAGTCCCGGCGTTTCTGGGTCGAGAGCGAAAACCGCTGGGTGCGCCTTCGCGTGTCCACCAAGGCCCTGCGCACCATCGACAAGAACGGCATCGACGCCGTGCTCGCCGACCTGCGCGCACGCGGCGAACTGGCCTGACCGGCCCTAGGAGCACACCATGGCAAAAGGCATCCGCGAAAAGATCAAGCTCGAGTCCACCGCTGGGACGGGTCATTTCTACACGACGACCAAGAACAAGCGCAACATGCCCGAGAAAATGCTGATCAAGAAATTCGATCCCGTCGCGCGCAAGCACGTCGACTACAAGGAAACCAAGCTGAAATGATCCAGGGCGCCCCGCCACGGGACGCCCCATCGGCTCAAGCAAGCATCCCGCCCGTGTTCCACGGGCGGTTTTTTTTTGGGGCTGTTCGGGGAATTGACCGTCGAACAGGCGATGCAGCAGCGCGCCGACTTCCTGGCCGAACAGGGGCTGGCGGAGCGGCGCGGACAGCGCGCGATCCTGGCGCGCAAGCTGCTGGGCACGCTGCGCAACCGGGAACTGGCGCAGGCCGCCAAGGACATTGCGGCGGAAACCGGCCTGGAGCATCACCCGGTGGCCGACGGCCAGCGCGTGGCCGGCATCTACCGGCGTTCCGTCATGCTCACCAGCGGGCGCTACGCGATGCTCGATGACGGCATGAGGTTCTCGCTGGTACCGTGGAAGCCGGTGATCGAGCAGCGGCTGGGGCAGCAGCTTGCCGCCACGGTGCGCGGGGGCGGGGTGTCTTGGGAGGTTGGGCGGCAGCGTGGGCCATCTGTAGGTTGACCCCTCCGCTAGACGTGGCTATTCGACGGCATCTGCCTGTCGCACTGCGGCTCCAGTGGATTTCTCATTGATCTTGTACAAGCGTCTGAAGATAGGCGCAGAACATGTCGGCCATCGCATCGGCATAGGCTTTGATTTCCGCCTTGGTCCGCCGTGTTTGGGAAAAGCTGCTGCCAACGGTGCTGAGCGTCGTGAAGATGAGATCGCCCGCTAACTCACGGGACACAGCGGACGCCCTTGGCAAGGCTTCCATCATGAAGGCATCGACCATCCGGTCGCCTTCGGTACGGGCTTGCCGCGCCTCGGGGCTGTCGCGATAGAGCGGGGCCGCGTCATTGAGCGCACCGCGAAGCTCGGCTTCTTCGCATTCGGAGCGAAGGAAGGCATGCACGAGGGTACGCAGGCGCTCCAGGTACGGCGCACTCGCATCTTCGAGGATGTTTCGCAGCATCCGGGTCGTCTGCATCCACTCATCGGCCTGGAGACGGAACAGGATCGACGCCTTGTTGGGGAAATACTGATAGATCGACCCGACGCTGACACCGGCCTTCTCGGCAACGCGCGCGGTGGTGAATCGAGTAGCCCCTTCCTGGGCCAGGACTTGGGCGGCGGCTTCCAGGATGGTTGCGACCAGTTCAGTCGAACGCGCCTGTTGCGGCTGCTTGCGCGAGGCGATCTGCGGACGGCGACGGGTGGTCATGGTGGTGTGGCGATGCAAGGCTCAGTGCGCGGAAATCCGATCGGCTTGCTGCATACCTCAACGCGATGAATCATTCGCATAATAGCGCGGCATGGAGCATCGTCTCAACTCTCGGTTGATGACCAGCATGGTCGTTATTGTTGCCAAAGCACGCACACATTTGCGATCCCCTGATACCCCCGTGGATGCCCCTTCTCAAGGCACGCCGGATGAATGACCACTCTGCGTTGCCCCGAAGGCCCGATCTTCCCTGACGAAAAACCTGAATGTTTCGCGCCCCTTCGGCCTTTGTGGGCGCAGATGAGTCAGCACAACCGCCGTGTTTCCAAGGCGAATACGGTGATTCTCGCCTCGGTTCGAGATGGAGATAAACGCGAACTCAAACGCGAATTTCCAACACGAAGGATTCGTCATATTATTTCATCAACGCGAATGATTAATCGCGTTTCAGCCACCCCACGGCGAGGCCCCGCCTCCGCCAACCTTGGACCGGACAACTCCATGACCTCAACACTGACCAACGCACCATTGGCGCCTTTGCTGGATCGCCTGTTCGAGCAGGCCGATCGCGCCACCAGCCCAGCAATGGCTGGCATCCCGCGCGAGGAACGCGAACGCCTGATGCGCAGCAAGACCGAATACCTCGATTTCTATAGCCGCGCCAAGGACTTGTGGCTGCCGGTTTCGCGTGAGACTGGCGTGCTGCTGTACCAACTGGCACGCAGCACGAACGCGCGCAACATCATCGAGTTCGGCACCTCATTCGGACTCTCGACCCTGTACTTGGCGGCGGCGCTGCGCGACAACGGCGGCGGGCACCTGATCGGCAGCGAGTTCGAGCCGTCGAAGGTCGCCAAGGCTCGCCAGCATCTGGTCGAAGGCGGCGTGGACGATCTGGTCGAAATTCGTGAAGGCGACGCCCTGAAAACGCTGGCCACCGGCCTTCCCGAGTCCATCGACCTGCTGCTGCTCGATGGCGCCAAGTCGATCTATTGCGAAGTTCTCGATCGGGTCGAGAGCCGCCTGCGGCCCGGTGCACTGATCGTCGCCGACAACGCCGACTACAGCCCGGAATACCTCGCGCGCGTGCGTTCCCCGAACAAGGGCTACCTGTCCGTTCCGTTCGGCGAGGACGTGGAACTGTCGATTCGACTGGCCTGAATCAACATCCAAACAGGAGATTTTGCAATGCACGTATTTGTCACGGGTGCCACGGGCTGGGTCGGCTCTGCCGTGGTCGACGATTTGCTCGCTGCCGGCCACCAAGTCACGGGCCTGGCCCGTTCCGCCGACAAGGCGGCCTCTCTCGCTGCAGCGGGCGCGAAAATCGTCCATGCCACGCTCGATGATCTGGATACGCTGCGTTCCGCCGCTTCGACGGCGGACGCCGTGATCCATACCGCATGGGGCAGCGACTACTCCAAGTTCATCGAGAACTGCGAACAGGATCGTCGCGTGATCGACGCGCTGGGCACTGCGCTGGAAGGCTCGAACCACCCGTTGCTCGTCACTTCCGGTCTGCTCGGATTGCCGGTCGGAGCCACGGAATCGGATCTGCCCAACCCGGCCTCGCCACGCAAGTCCGAAGCGACCGCACGCCTATGGGCAGAACGCGGTGTGCGTGCAGCGACAGTGCGCCTCGCCCCGTCGGTGCATGGCCTCGGCGATCACGGCTTTGTGCCAATCCTAATCCGCACGGCGAAGCAGAAAGGCGTATCGGCCTACCTCGACGGCCAGAACCGCTGGGCCGGCGTGTACCGACTGGATGCCGCGCGCGTCTTCCGTCTTGCGCTGGGAAAGGATGTCACCGAATCGGTCTATCACGCCGTCGCGGATGAAACGGTGCCCTTCAAGGCCATCGCCGAAGTCATCGGCAGCCGCCTGGGCCTGCCGGTCGAACCGCGCGAACCTGAGCACTTCGGCTGGTTCGCCCACTTTGCCGGTGCGGACATGTCCGCCTCCAGTGCGCGCACGCGCGAATTGCTCGGCTGGAAGCCCGAAGGCCCGAGCCTGCTCGCTGACCTCGATCAGCCCGGCTACTACGCCGGCTGATCCGCCGTGCTCAATTTTTTTTGTTGCCGTCATGCGACAAACCCTATGGCCGACATGGCCATTCCTCTCTTTTGTCTGACATTTTCCTGAATATTGAATGAGAACGGTTATCATAAGCCCTCTCATTGAATCAACAAT